>Ga0207755_100508_pt1 | contig 17937 bp, 17 predicted proteins | sample A23P2SouthBayCA_FD_187734 | JGI IMG/M metagenome (GOLD analysis project Ga0207755, IMG submission 187734) | Aerobic enrichment media microbial communities from Bioluminiscent Bay, La Parguera, Puerto Rico - A23 P2 (SPAdes) | ecosystem: Environmental > Aquatic > Marine > Unclassified ...
CCCGCCACTCCGATCGACTGATCAGGCCGTTCTCCGAGCGACGTGGGGACCTCGAAGAAGAGTTGTCGCACTTCGCGACCGAGTACGACAGGGAGTACGAGATCCGCGAACTCACCGAGCCGACCGGAATCGCGACCGAATCTCAGTTCGACGTGCTCGTCGTGTCACCGGAGACCGAGACCGGTGGGAAGCGTATCAACGAGATTCGAACGGAACGGGGAGACGAACCGCTCGAAATCGACGTCGTCCCGCACGTCCACGCCGACGACGACGACATCATCTCCAGCACCCGAATCGTTCGGGGCGAGATCGACGAACACGGCAACCTCACACCCGAGCGCGACGGGCGAGCGGAACGGTAGTTACCAGTCGGGGGCGTCCAGCCCGGCGTCTTCGAGCAGCGGTTTCCAGCGTTGCTGGATCGTCAGCCGCGACACGTCCGTCGCGTCGGCGACGACGCGCTGTGATCGTTCCTGCCCGCTCACCAGCGCACCGACGTAGAGGCTCGCGGCCATCACCGCCCGTTTGGAACGCTCTTCTTCGACTGGCATCGACGAGAGAAAGAGGTCGATCGCTCGCGAACGGGCTGTACTCTCCAGACCGAGTCCGTCGGCCGCCCCTTCGAGTTCCTCCAGCCACTCCTCGTGCTCTCGCCGGTCGCTCGCGCGGTACATACCCCTCGCTTGTTCGCCATCGGCCTTAAACGCTCGTCGGGGAGGCTATGTCCCCGGCGACCGAATGGAGGGTATGCCGACTGTCTCCCAGCTATGGACCGCTCCGGAAGGTGGTGCACCGATGGTGGGTCACGAACGGATCCAGGCCGTCGCCGACGCCGGTCTCAGCGGCGACCGCTACGCGACGGGAACCGGCCACTACGCGCCCTACGACGTGTGTCAGGTCACGCTCGTCTCCCGTGACGCCCTCGAACACGTACGTCGCGAGTTCGACATCGACCTGTTCGACGGCCGCCATCGCCGCAACGTCGTCGTCGACGACGTCGACGTGGTCGACCTGCTCGACACGCGCTTCCGGATCGGTGACGCCGTCTTCGAGGGAACGCGCCGACGCCCACCGTGCGCCCACGTCGAGGAAATCGCCGACGAGGACGGCGTCGCGCGCGCTCTGCGCGAAGAACGCGGCGGCATCTGTGCTGAGGTGATCGAGGGTGGCACGTTCGGAGTCGGTGACGAACTCACCGTGGTCGAGCGACTCGACGACCCGGACGCGCTCGCCGACGCCATCAGGGACCGCGTCGAAGAGCGATAAGTACTTGAAGCGGTCGGCAATACGAACGTCCGAGCGCGGGTAGCCAAGCCAGGAAAAGGCGTAGCGCTTAGGACGCTATCCCGTAGGGGTCCGCCGGTTCAAATCCGGTCCCGCGCATTGCTGCTGCGAGCACACCCGCGAGCACCAGCAATCAGACTCGGCGGATTTGAGCCCTGCAAGTCGCAGCGCCGAACGAAGTGAGGCGACCGTCTTGCTCCGGTTCAAATCCGGTCCCGCGCATTGCTGCTGCGAGCACCAGCAATCAGACAGAGGTGATTTGTGACCCCCTCAGTCTGCGCAGCGAGGCGAGCGTTCGGCCGGTTCCGACCGTCTGGAACCGTCACCGCCGCGGGCGCGTCCGTGTGGTGTTCGGATGTCGTGGAACGACGGTGACGCTGATGGCCGCTCTGGCTCGCGCGCCGTCGGAGTCGGCGACGACGATGATGGAGTACTGGCCGGGTTCCTCGAAGGTGTTGGAGACGAGCCAGCCACTGGCAGTACTGCCGTCGTCGAAGTCCCAGGTGATGTCGGGGTCGCCCGTGTCGGCAGCGACGCTGGCCTGGAACGTGGCCCGCTCGCCCGCCGTCACGGTCGTCGGTGCCGACGTGTTCATCGTGATCGGCCGGTCCAGCGCGAGAGCGGGGCCTGCGAGTGTCCCGATCAGGAGGACGCTCAGCAGCACCGCTCCGGTCGTTCGTGTCACGCTGCGCTCGGTCTGTCGTCGAACACCGAGAGCCCCAGTCTCGGTGTCCCGTTCCAGCCCCACTGGCATGGTTGGTGATCACACATGTTCAGCCCATTCGTATAACTGTGTCGACCAGTCGTGGGAGCACATGTCGCCGGTCGCACCCAAAACCGGAGTGCCGTCCCGGCGAGGCGACGTGAGATCGTTCGGGAGACGTCTACGACCGCTCCTCTCAGGGCTTGTGCGTGAAGATCACGACGTTGCCGTCGTGGATCGTGGTACAGAGGTCCAGCTCCATATCGAGATTCAGTGACGTGAGTTCGTTCTTGCAGACCACCATATCGTCGAACGGCTGTTCGCAGGCCGGACAGGCGACGGCCGTCGTGTTCTGGTACGACGAGATGGCTTCGTTGTCTTCCCGTGGTGTAAGCGACGAGACGAGTTCGTCGAAGTCCTCCATACCCATTGCGGGGATTGGGCCGGCAATAAATGGTTGGGCGTCACAGGACAACCGACGCGTTCAAGGCCGCAACGCACGCCGCCACGGATATGAACGGAGACGGTGGTACGCGGTTCGTGCTCGTGGCCGGGTCGACCCGGACGGCCGAGATCGACGGACTCTCTGCGGCGGGCGCCGATCCGGAGCTGCTGGCGCACACACCGGCGGCGGACGCCGAACTCCTCCGCTACGGCGGGCTGGTCAGGGCACCGGCGATCCCGGAGAGTCCCACGGGGTGTCTCACGCCCGCGGTCGTCACGCGCGCCGTGGTCGAGTTACTGGGTCTGGACGTGACCGTCGTGGACGGTGGGCTGTCCGAGCCAAGCGGTGCGCCGACAGTGTCGGTCGGGGCGCGGCCGGGCGAGGACATCCGGGAACAGGATCCGGTGTCGTCGGCCCCCGGTGCGTTCGAGGCGGCGCGGCAGTTCGGCCGGTCGATCCCCGCCGACGAGGTGGTCCTCGGCGAGACGATTCCGGGTGGCACGACGACGGCGTTGGGCGTGTTGCGCGCGCTGGGTGAGCGTGGAGCAGTCTCCTCCTCGTTGCCGGAGAACCCGATCGATCGGAAGCGTACCGTCGTCGAGGAGGGGTTGGCAGCGAGCGCGCTCGAAGTCGGCGACGCCGCCGACCAGCCGAAGCGAGCGGTGCGGCGGATGGGTGACCCGGTCCTCGCGGTCGCCGCCGGGATCGCACTCGGTGCGATCGAGACCGACCGGGCGGTCACGCTGGCGGGCGGAACGCAGATGGCGACTGTCGGCGCACTCCTGCGGCACGCCGGTTTCGACGGCCCGCTCTCGCTGGCGACGACCGCGTTCGTCGAGCGCGACCCGTCGGCCGACGTGCGTGGACTCGCGTCGGATCTCGACCTGGATCTGACAGTGACCGATCCCGGGTTCGAGGCGGCCGAGCACGTCGTCATGGAGCGGTTCGAGGCCGGCGAGGCCAAGGAGGGCGTCGGCATGGGCGGTGCGTTAGCACTCGCTGACCGTGCCGGACTCGACGCCCGAGCTGTCCGTGAGCGCGTTGGAGCGCTGTCCGACGATCTGACGAGCACGTAGCATCTGGCTGACGGCTACCCCACAGGCGTCTGACGGCCAGCAAACCTTTTTGAGGTGCCACGGTGAAATCGATACGATGAGCGCGCTGCGCGAGTTCTTCGACGACATCGTTGGCGACACCGACGCGGTGTTCCTCTTCTCACCGAGTGCATCGCTGTATCAGTCGTTCGAAGACGAGGACGCCGACGTCGTCGTCGTCGCATCCGAGAACGCGGTCGATGCGCCGACGTTCGTGGAGCTACCACTGGATTTCAACGATCTCGCTGGTCGGGTCCGGTTCGGTGTCGAGGGTGCACTCGAACAGGAGTACGTCGACGAGGACGCGACGGTCGTCTGTATCGCCGACGTGTTCGGCGACACCGACGACACGATCGCTCGTATTCAGGTCGCGGATTTCTCGGCCTCCGGCGTGTACGATCTGTTCGTCAACTCCCGGGCCGAGCCGTCGGTGATCCGCGACGTGCTGGACGTCGCAATCGAACTCGGCAAGAAAGGGCAGAAGGGCAAACCCGTCGGCGCGCTGTTCGTCGTCGGCGACGCGGGGAAGGTGATGAACAAGTCACGGCCGCTGTCGTACAACCCCTTCGAGAAGTCCCACGTCCACGTCGGCGATCCGATCGTGAACGTGATGCTCAAGGAGTTCTCGCGACTCGACGGTGCCTTCGTCATCTCGGACGCCGGCAAGATCGTCTCGGCCTATCGGTACCTCGAACCCTCTGCTGAGGGGGTCGACATCCCGAAGGGACTGGGCGCACGCCACATGGCCGCCGGTGCCGTCACGCGAGACACGAACGCTATCGCGATCGTTCTCTCGGAGAGCGACGGGCTGGTTCGTGCCTTCAAAGGCGGTGAACTGATCCTCGAGGTGGATCCGGAGGAGTACTGATGCAGTTCGACTGGCCGGACCTGATACGGAAACTGTTCTCTCAGGAAGCGGCGCTTGCGGTGTCGGTCGGCATCCTCGTGATCGGCGTGCTGCTGGCCTATCTCGTCTGGCGCTACACCCATTACTTCCTCCGGGACGCCGGTGTCCAGGAGGCCGTCGAAGGGACCCCCTTCGAGCGAACTGCACAGCGTTTTGGTACCTCGACGGTCGGGCTGGTCGCGACGCTGGCGGCGGTGTTCGTCTACGTCGGGGCGTTCATCCTCGCACTGAACGTCTCGCAGCTGTTCATGGACACGTCGTTCTGGTCGTTGCTCGTCACGTTCCTGCCGAACCTCTTCGTCGCCGTCTTCGCCCTGATCGTCGGCCTCATCGCCGGCGACAAGGCGAAGCTCTCGGTGAGCGAGAAGCTCCGGAGCGTGAAGCTCCCGCAGGCGGAGTTGCTCCCCAACCTCGTGAAGTACAGCATCGTCTTCCTCGCCACGCTCGTCGCGCTCGGCCAGCTCGGTGTCGCCACGGCGGCGCTCCTGGTCCTGCTCGCGGCGTACTCGTTCGGCCTCGTCTTCCTCTGTGGACTGGCGTTCAAGAACCTCCTGTCGGCGGGTGCGGCCGGTCTGTATCTCGTTCTCACCCAGCCCTACGGCATCGGTGACGAGGTGCGCATCGACGAGCAACAGGGGATCGTTCAGGAAGTCGATATCTTCGTCACCCACATCGAGAGCGAGGGCGAGGAGTACATCGTTCCCAACAACAGAGTGTTCGCTGCTGGCGTCGTCAAGATCAGGAACTAGCGATCCGAGTCGCCGTCGGAGAGGAGTTCCCTGACGCGCTCCCGGTCGACCGTGCCCGACGCGGTCCGGGGAATCGTCTCGACGAGTTCGATCGTCTTCGGAACGGCGAACGCCGCGAGGTTCTCCGCCACTCGTTCGCGAACGCCCTCGACCGTACACGTGCTCGTCGCCGGGACGACGGCCGCGGCCACGCGTTCGCCCCACTCCTCGTCGGGAATACCGACGACTGCGGCGGTCTCGACGGACGACTGGGCCTCGAGCGCACGAACGACCGTCGGCGGGTGGACGTTCTCGCCGCCAGTGACGATGCGGTCGTCGACGCGACCCACGACGTAGTAGCGCCCGTCCTCGTCACGGTACCCCACGTCGCCGGTGTGGAACCCCCGCTCGTCGAACGCGGCGTCCGTCTGGCGCTCGTCGAGATAGCCCGGTGTCACTGTCGGGCCGTCGACTACGAGTTCCCCGGTCGCTCCCGGTTCGCACTCGTTCCCGTCGTCGAGGACGGTCACCGTCGTCCCCCTGAGCGGCCGCCCTACAGTCGAGGGTGCGTCGAACGCCTCCGTCGGCGTCGCGGTCGTGATCTGTGAGGCCGTCTCCGTCGTCCCGTAGGTGGGGAACACGGGCACCCCGGCGTCCCTGCAGCGCTCGATCAGCGCCGGACGGGCCGGCGCACCGCCGAGCAGGACGAACCGTAGCGAGGCCGGCGGTTCCCAGCCGGCGTCGAGCAGGCGTGTGAGCTGTGTCGGAACGAGTGACACGCCGGTCACGTCGTGCTCGGCGAGAACGCCGGCCGTCGCAGCCACGTCGAACTCCGGCTGGAGCACCGTCGTCGTCCCGTACAGCGTCGAGCGCACGAGCGGCGCGAGCCCGCCCATGTGGTACATCGGGAGGCAGACGAGCCACCGGTCGTGGGCTTCGACACCGAGCCGACGGGCGGAGCCGACGGCACTCGCGAGCAGGTTCTCGCGGGTCAGTCGGACGCCTTTCGGGTCGCCGGTCGTTCCGGACGTGAACAGGACGAGCCGTTCGGTGTCCCCCGACGCGGTTCGTGTGTCGCCGCCGCTCGCGTCGCCGACCGCTGTCGGATCGAGTCCCCGTACACCCTCGGTCTCGGTGTCGTCGACCGACACCACAGTCGCCCCGGAAGGTGCAACAGCACGCGCCATCTCGGCGGTCTCGTCCGAGCAGACGACCGCGTCGAGGTCGGCCGCGTTCGCTTGCCGTTCGACGGTACCGGTCGCTTCACGCAGATTCAGCGGGAGGGCCGTCCAGTTCCGGCGAACGACGGCGAAGTAGGCGGTGGCGAACCCGACGCCGGTCGGGAGCGCCACGCCGATCCTGCTGGTCTCCGACGAGACTGCCGCTGAGAGACCGTCACTCCACTCTTCGACCCGACGGTCGAACTGCTCGTAGGTCAGCGTTCGGTCGCCGTCGGCGTCGACGAGTGCCGTCGCGTCCGGGGTCGCGGCGGCCCGCGACCGGAGCACGTCCGGCGACACCGCGGGAACGGGCTCGTCGATCGGCCACTCCGCAGGCGGCGGGAGCGTCACGGCGAAACCTCGTCGGGATCGATCCCGAGGCCCGGACCGTCGGGGGCGGTGATCCGGCCGTCCGTGACCGGCACCGGATCGTCGATCAGGTCCTCGTCGAGATAGCTCGCGGTCGCCAGTCCACAGGGACGGACGGCCGGGATCGCCGCGGCGACGTGGACGGCAGCCGCCCGTGCGATCGCGCCGTCGATCGTCGTCGTGACGACCGGTTCGATCCCGGCGTCGCGCGCTCGCATGGCCAGCGTGTGCGCGTTGCCCGGACCGCCGACGACCATCGGCTTGAGGACGAGCACGTCGGCGGCGTCCGAACCGAAGACTTCGGCGGCCGTGTGGGTACGGAGCGCTTCGTCCAGTGCGATCTCGACGCCGCGGTGGCGGAGGTCGGCGTGACCGGCGAGGTCCTCGGCCGGTAGCGGCTGTTCCGCGTACTGGACGCCGTGTTCCGCGAGTCCGTCGATCGCCTCACTCGCCGTCGTCCGGTCCCACGCGCCGTTCGCGTCGACCCTGAGCGTCACGTCACGGCCGACCGCAGCCCGGACCGCGTGGACGCGTTCGAGATCGGTCGCGAGCTCTCCGACACCGACTTTCAGCTTCAGGCAATCGAACCCGTCGGCGACGGCCGAGCGTGCCGCTTCGACCGTCTCGTCGACGGTGCCGTCACCGATCGTCGCGTTCACAGGGACCGATCCCGATCCGGCGTCGGCGTCGAACCACTCGGCCAGTGAGACGCCGTCGGCGCTGGCGTCCGCGTCGAGCAGCGCCGTGGCGAACCCGTGGCGAGCGGCCGGCACCGTGTTGGCGTCCAGTTCCAGCAGTGCGGCGGTGTGCCCGTCCTCGGTGTAGGTTTCGAGGGCGGTCTCCAGCGCCCGCTCGCACTCGTCGAGCGACTCGGTCCACCCCGGCAGCGGCGTCGCCTCGCCGATACCGACCGCGTCCCGGTGGTCGAACCGGGCGACGAACCCCTCCCGGTGCTCGATCGTCCCCGCGGCGGTCGAGAGCGGCGTCGAGAGCGGGAGTGAGAAGCGGCGGCACGTCATAGCCCTGTGAGTGCCAGTCCGGCTCCGAACAGCAGCGAGTGGACGAACAGCGTCTGTCCGACCCGTTCGAGGGCGGGATTCAGCGCGTCGCCGTCGGTCCGTTCGAGGACTGTCTTCGAGACCGACGCGGCCAGTGGGAGCGTCAGCAGCGGCGCGAGCGCGACCGGTCCGAACTCGCTATCCAGAGCGAACAGGACCGGGACGACGTACGCCATCCCGACCATGGCGAGGAACTCGATCCGGCCGAACCGGTAGCCGAACATCACTGCCAGCGTTCGCTTTCCCGCCTCGGCGTCGGTCTCGCGGTCGCGAACGTTGTTCACCACGAGGATCGCCGTCGACAGGCCGGCGGCGGGCAGGCTCGCGACCACTGCGGTCACGAGGTCGATACCGCCCGGTACCCACATCGGAAAGAGCGCAACGCCGGCGTCGGCCACCGCCTGCACGTAGTAGGTCCCGGTGACTGCGACGACGCCGAAGTAGACGAAGACGAATAGATCTCCGAGGCCGCGATAGCCGTACGGGTACGGGCCGCCGGTGTAGAGGATCCCGGCGGCGATGCTGGTCAGTCCGACTGCGAGGATCGGAACCCCGCCGATCGCGACGAGGTAGATGCCCACCAGCACCGCCAGCCCGTAGGTGGCGGCCATCGCGTACTTGACCTGCTCGGGCGGAATGAGCCCGCCGGCGGTCACTCTGGTGAACCCCTCGCGTTCGTCGGTGTCGGCCCCGTTGACGGCGTCGTAGTAGTCGTTCGCGAAGTTCGTCCCGATCTGGATGAGCAGCGCGCCCACCAGCGCCGCGAGCCACGGGAACGGGGCGAAGACGCCCTCGTGGACGGCCAGCCCCGCGCCCACGACGACGGGTGCCGACCCGGCGGGTAACGTCTGTGGCCGGGCCGCCATCACCCACGCTCTCCGTTTCGACACGTTCGCTGTCGCCGTACTCATTGTTACATACTCGGGCTGGGAGGCCCAAAGCGACTGTGGTTCGCAGAGCCGTGCCGGTGGCTGTGACAGCTCCACGTGGCATCGGTGCCACCCGGTAACTGCGGTGTCGCCAAACGGATATATGGGTATCTCGCCAAGGTGGTAACGTGATGAAAGCAGCTAACCAGACGAAAGCAAGTATCACGGTGAAAGCATGATCCCGCTGCAGGCAGACCTCTTCGCTGCGACGGGCAGCGCGGAAGTGTTCCTCGTCGCGCGCCTCCTCTTCGGCGGTGTGTTGGCGTTCATGGGACTGAACCACTTCATGAACACCGAGGACATGGTCGGCTACGCCCAGTTCAAGGGCGCACCGGCCCCACGATTCTCGGTGCTCGCCTCCGGTGGACTGCTCGTGCTCGCCGGCCTCGGCATCGCAGCAGGTGCGTTCCCGGTGCTGTCCGGGTTCGCGCTCGCACTGTTCCTGCTGGTCTCGGCCGTCCTGTTCCACGATTTCTGGGCGCTCGACGACCCCGAGGAACAGCAAAACGAGATGACGAGCTTCCTGAAGAACCTCTTTGGCGCTGGGGGCGCGCTGGCGTTCGCCGCGCTGGCCGGGGCCACGTGGCCCTACAGCGTCGGCATCGCGCTGTTCTAGCGCCGCTCGTTCGGAGGTACGGACAACTGTGGGCTCGGAACCCCCTCGGGGTTCCACACTTTTCGCGCCGCTGAGACGCTCTCGTCCTGGTGACTGTCACCACGTGGAGATCTTGGGCTCCGAGGGTGCGAAATCGGTCACAGAGTTCCAGCCGACAGTATCGTACGGAACGTCTACAACCGCCCCATCAGTAGTGCCACGGGTAGTCGTCGAAGTCCGGGTCCCGCCCCTCGTTGAAGGCGTCCCGTCCCTCCTGTGCCTCGTCGGTCATGTACGCCAGTCGCGTCGCCTCGCCGGCGAACACCTGCTGGCCGACCATGCCGTCGTCGGTCGCGTTGAAGCCGAACTTGAGCATCCGCATCGCCGTCGGTGACTTGCCGTTCATCCGCTCGGCCCACTCCAGCGCGGTCGTCTCCAGTTCCTCGTGGGGGACAGCCTCGTTGACCATCCCCATCTCCGCTGCCTCCTCGGCGTCGTAGGTCTTCCCGAGGAAGAACACCTCGCGGGCCTTCTTCTGGCCGACTTGCTTGGCGAGGTAGGCCGACCCGAATCCGCCGTCGAAGCTGCCGACGTCGGGGTCGGTCTGGAGGAACTTCGCGTGTTCCTCACTGGCGATGGTCATGTCACAGACGACGTGCAACGAGTGACCGCCGCCGACGGCCCACCCCGGCACGACGGCGACGACGGGCTTCGGGATGTGGCGGATCTGGCGCTGGACGTCGAGGATGTGGAGGCGACCGACGTTGTCGGGCGCGTCCTCTGCGCCGATGTCAGCATCCTCATCGTACTCGTATCCAGACTCTCCCCGAATCGACTGGTCGCCGCCCGAGCAGAAGGCCCAGCCGCCGTCTTTCTCCGACGGGCCGTTCCCCGTCAGCAGGACACAGCCCACGTCGGTCAGGCGCTTGGCGTGGTCCAGCGCCGTCGAGAGTTCGTCGACCGTCTCCGGTCGGAAGGCGTTGCGGACCGCGGGGCGGTCGAAGGCGATGCGGACCGCACCCGTCTCCGTCGCCCGGTGATAGGTGATGTCCGAGAAGTCAAAGCGATCGATGGCTTCCCACGCGTCGGGGTCGAACAGCTCCGAAACCATGTCGGTGAGTCGGGGCGGTCGACGTAAGAAGATATCCACTCGGACAGTCCCGCTGGGTTCCGCCGCCACGGTACCGTGACCACCTACCAGAGACCGAGCCGTTCGAGGAGCGATGTCCACCCTAACCAGATAACCGGTGAGAAAAGGAAGACGAACCCGGCGATGTCGGCCGCCCCGTCGGTCATTCCGCCGAGCAGATAGACCAACAGCGCGACGACCATCCCGCCGATGTAGATGCCGACGAAGACGAGGAAGAGGGAGTCCCGTCCGAACAAGAACGGGATCAGGGCCGGGAGCAGTACGAATGCGGCCAGTAGCAGCGCCTCACCGACCATCCAGACCACTCCCCACCCGACGCTACCGATCGGCTCGGCGGTGAGCAGTCCGTGGACGACCCGTGTGAACGGTGTCGATCCCATCACCTGCAACGAGGCGGCGTGGAGTGCGACCGTAAGTGGCGCGATGATCGCGGTATCTAGCGATTGATCCGCCGGGTCGATCCAGCGCGTCCAGAGAGCGACCGAGCACGCGACGAGCAGTGCGAGGCCGGTTGCGACCACGTAGCCCAGCGGAACGCCCTCGACGAACGGATCGTTGTCGACGACAGTGATGTAAACGCCGATCGGGGCCAGTAGTATCGGAATGGGTAATCCGAACGCCGGCGGGATCGCGTGGTAGCCGACGGACTCGGGACGCAGTGACGACCCGCCGCTCGATTCGAAGACCTCGTACTCGTAGGGGATCCGTTCCACGATGCGGAGCCAGTACCAGAACCCGTAGATCGGCGGACCGAAGACGCTAACGCCCGTAAAGAAACTGGCGGCGGGATCCGTAGCGGCGGCACCGACGATCCCGGCGAGAAGCGACCACGTCGTGCCGTCCGAACCGATGATGATTCCGACCGAGAACAGCAGTCCCGCGAGCACGTAGAAGAACGTGATGTATCCGAACATACCCGAGCGCGCCACCGCCGCGCCGACGACGAACCGCTCGATCGGATCGTTGAGGATCGCCCGGAGTTGCGGACCGAACGGAACGGTGTTGACGCCGATAGCGGCGAGCGCCCACACGAGGACGGCCGTCTCGGGCAGTGGATACAGCATCGCTGCGGCGGCCAACGGCGGTCCGAGTAACAGCGTTCGCGGGAGTTCGCGGACGAGGAGCGCGATCGGCGTCCCCATCGTCACGTGTTCGCCGGCGGCCGATTCTGCGATCGTCACGATAGTCGCACAGACCACGTATACCAGGCTCGCCCCGAGAAACAGGACGTAGACGTTCTCCGCGACGGGGGCAGGGAGCGAGCCCTGCTCGAACGCTGACCCGAGGACCTGGCCCTTGACGAGGATGCCGAGGGCGACCGCCAGCCCGGCCGCACCCAGGGAGAGCAGGCGCTGCAATCGGACCGGGTCTCCACTGATCCGAATGTTATCCATAAGATAACAGGTCTTGTAGGAGACTGTTCCGAGGAACAGCCAGCCGAGCAGCCAGGCCAGGGTCGGCCGTTCGCCGACAAGTGGCAACAGTACGAGTAATGCTGTGCCGACTATGTCGGCCGCTACTGGTAGTATTTCGGACACTGAACGGACCAGTAATTCTAGAACTGACAACAATACTATCGCGGCGGTAGTGACGACGCTCCAGACGCGGCGCGACTTCATCAGTCGAAACACTCTGAGTCTGTTTCATAAAAATGACTGATTCGCCCCGTCCTCCCTGTGCTCGACCAGATTCTCGGAGTCGTCTGCTCGGATTCGATCCGCGACGGTCGCTGTCACCGGTGCGTTCGAGCGAAGGAGGTGGAATCGTTGAGAAACCGGCACTTGGACGTTCGACGACGGATAATGACTCGAATTTCGTCGAACACCGATAGACTCGCTACGCTCGCCTATCGAGCACGACGACGCTCACTTCGTTACGCTTCGTCGAACAGCGTCTCGCCGTCGACCATGTGCTCGGCGACTGCGTCCTCGTCCAGCGTCAGGCCGAGACCGGGCTCTTCGGGGATCTCGATGTAGCCGTTCTCGATGACGTCCTCTTCGACCAGGTCCTCCCACCAGCCGAGTTCGTAGCTGTGGTACTCGACGGCGAGGGCGTTCGGAATGGAAGTCCCGACGTGGGCACTTGCCATCGTCGCGATCGGGGAGGAGACGTTGTGCATCGCGACGGGGACGTAGTACTGGTTCGCGACGTCGGCGATCTTCCGGGTCTCGCGCATGCCGCCGACCTTCGGGAGGTCGGGCGCGATGATGTCGACGGCCTGGTTCTCGATCAGACGGCGTTCCTCGGTGACCCGATAGCGGTTCTCCCCGACCGTGATCGGCGTCTTCGTGGACTTCGTGACTTCTTCCTGCACTTCGAGGTTCTCCGGTGGGACGGGGTCTTCGAGCCACCACACGTCGTACTCCTCGATGGCGTCGGCCAGTCGCTTGCCCGAGCCACCGGAGAAGGTCCAGTGGCAGTCGAAGGCCACGTCGGCCTCGTCTTTGACTTCCTCGGTGACCTTCTCGACGATCTCGGCCTTGTGGCGGATCTCGCCCGGGCGGAGGTGACGGTTCGCGCGGTCCTTCTCCAGACCACTGGGTACGTCGAGGTCGAACTTCAGGGCGTCGTAGCCCAGTTCGTCGACGACGCGGCGGGCCTCCTCGGCGCAGGCGTCGGGGTCGGCCTCCTCCTCTGTGTGGCAGTCGCAGTAGACGCGCATCTCGTCGCGGTACTTGCCGCCCAGCAGCTGGTAGGCCGGGACTTCGAGGATCTTGCCGGCGAGGTCGTGCAGCGCGATCTCGATACCGGCGATGGCGGTGACGGTGATGCCCTCGACGGAACCTTCCCCGGACATCTTCTGGATGAGGTGCTCGTAGAGGCGGTCGATGTCCAGCGGGTTCTCGCCGATGACGAACGGCTTCATCCGCTCGATGAGTTCCGGAACGCCAGCGCCCCAGTAGGCCTCGCCGGTGCCGACGATGCCGGCGTCGGTGTAGATGCGAACGAGTGTCCACGGGAAGTTCCCGTCGACCATCGTGGTCTGAACGTCGGTGATCTCTACGTCGCGCCCACCACCGCGCTTGGCGGTGTTCCCCATCGTTTCGGCGGAGAGTTCCCGCATCGTGTACTCTGCGTTGGGATCGTGCAGATCCGCGTAGTTAATGTCGTTTCCCATGCTTCCGCGTTCCGACCGCCACCTAAAAAGATATTCCATGTTGCGCCACCCGAAACGTAAGCGGGAGCGGGCGGGAGATTATCAGGCGCTGAAATCAGACCCATCAGAACTTTATACTCGATGATCTATTCCCGGTAGCTCATGAATCGGCCAGCAAGAGTATACACAAAATCTTGTCACCAATGACCAAGGAATATACGATCAATCGCGGTCTCACGTTCGCTATCGGCGGGCAGCTCGGCCACGCCCTCTATCAGGTGGTACTCGCCGTGGCCGCACCGAGTGGATTGTACCTCCCGCTGGCAGCACTTGGCGTGGTGATCGCCGGGGGTGCTGGCGTCTACTCCATCACCGAACTGCGCAGTCGGGTCGACGCGCTCAGGCGTGAACGGGACGAAATCCAGTCAGAGAAGGCGTCGGTCGAATCGAGACGGTCGACGCTGGAAGAAGAACTCCAGGAGATCCGCGCGGATCTCGAACAGGCTCGATCCTCGCTGCCGGACCCGACGGCGGAACAAGTCGCTACGCCCGATGGCGGCGTCGCCGCACAGGAGGCAGCGACCATCGAGGAGCTCGACGGGTACATCGAGCAGAGCTGCCAGATAATCGACGACGCGAGTGAGGGACGGCTCGGACAGCGGATGGCAACGGACACGCCATCGGAGGCGCTGAACGAACTCGGCCGGGAGTACAACGAGATGTCTGCGACTTTCGAGCAGACGATTCAGGCCGGCGGGGAGTTCTCGAGCGACGTGGCGGGGTCCAGCGAACAGGTCACCTCGGCGACGCAGGCGGTCAAGGAGGCCAGCGAGAACGTCGCCGGCTCCGTTCAGGAGATCGCCGACGTGTTCCACGAACAGCACCAGCAGATCTCCCAGATCAGCGACGAGATGGGCGAGATGTCCGCGACCATCGAGGAGATCGCAGCCTCGTCGAACGAGGTCGCGGAGATGGCCGACAAGACGGAGAAACAGACTGTCGAGGGGATCGAGTCCGGACGCGAGGCTCGCGACGCCATGGACGAGACCACCGACCAGACCGAGGACGTGGTCGAATCCATCGAGGAACTCAACGAGCAGATGGACGAGGTCGGCCAGATCGTCGACCTGATCGACAACATCGCCGAACAGACGAACATCCTCGCGCTCAACGCCTCTATCGAGGCCGCACACGCTTCCTCGGGGTCGAACGACAACGGCTTCGGCGTCGTCGCCGACGAGGTCAAGTCGCTGGCTGAACAGACCAAGGACGCGACCAACCAGATCGAAGACCTGATCGGCGACATTCAGGACAAGACCGAACAGGCCTCCGACGAGATCCGCGAGATGCAGGGGTCGGTCGAGACGGGTCGCGAGACCGTCGAGGACAGCCTCGAATCGCTGGAGTCCATCATGGAACACGTCCAGCGGACCTCCAGTGGGGTCAAGGAGATCAGTAACGCGGCCGACGACCAGGCCGCCAGTTCCGAGGAGGTCGCCTCCATCGCCGACGAGGCCGCCGAGATCTCTCGCGAGAACGTCGACGAGGCCGAGCACGTCGCCGCCATCGCCGAGGAGCAGAACCTCGCGCTGGGCGAGATGTACGTCAACGTGAAGATGCTCACCATGCGCTCGAAACAGCTCTCGACGCTGTTCGACCGCTACTCCATCGACGAGTAGGCTCGACGCGTGGGCGGGACCGTCCTTCCGCCTCCCCTGTTTTTATAACAACGACCATTGTAAAATCGCCTATGGACGTAGGTGTACTCACTGTCCCGTTAGGCGGCCAGTCCCTCGAAGAAGCGCTCTCCTACCTCGACGGCATCGGCGTCGACGCCGTCGAACTCGGCTGCGGGGGCTTCCCCGGCGACGATCACCTCCCGCGCGAGGAGTACCTCGACGACGAGGACGCACAGGCCGAACTGCACGACCTGCTCGACGAGTACGACATGGGGATCAGCGCGCTCGCGACACACAACAACCCGCTCCATCCCGACGACGAGCGGGCCGCGGAGGCCGACACCGAACTCCGCGAGGCGATCGAACTGGCAGACCAGCTCGGCGTCGACGCCGTCACCTGCTTCTCCGGCCTGCCCGCCGGCAGCGAGGCCGGCGAAGTACCCAACTGGATCACCGCGCCGTGGCCCAGCGAGCACGCCGAGGCTCACGAGTACCAGTGGGAACTTGCCGTCGAGTACTGGTCGGACCTGGCGGAACACGCTGCCGACCACGACGTGAAGATCGCGATCGAGATGCACCCCAACATGCTCGTCTACGAGCCCCAGGGGATGCTCGACCTGCGCGAGATGACCAACGAGTACGTCGGTGCGAACTTCGACCCCTCGCACCTGTACTGGCAGGGCATCTCGATCACCGACGCGATCCGCCTACTGGGCGAGCACGACGCCATCCACCACTTCCACGCCAAGGACACGAAGGTCTACGAGGAGCAGGCCCGGACGAAGGGCGTGCTCGACACGGCATCCTACACCGACGAGACGAACCGCTCGTGGCTGTTCCGCTCGATCGGCTACGGCCACGGCGAGGACCACTGGCGCGACGTGGTCTCGACGCTGCGGATGGTCGGCTACGACGGCGCGCTCTCCATCGAACACGAGGACTCGCTGACCTCCGCCAACGAAGGGCTGGAGAAGGGCGTCGACCTCCTGAACCGCGTCGTCTTCCAGACGACGCCGGGCGAGGCGCACTGGGTGTAAACTGACCGCGTTTTCAACGATTCAACGACACACATGACACTCGACATCGGTATCCTCGGCTACAGATTTATGGGCAAGGCCCACTCCAACGCGCTGGACCGCCTGCCCATGTTCTTCGACGACGCACCGGACACCAACCGCGACGTGATCGTGGGCCGTGACGAGGAAGCGCTCGCGGATGCGGCAGAGACACTCGGCTTCGACCGCACCGCCACCGACTGGCGCGACGTGGTCGACGACGTGGACGCCTTCTACAACCTCGGTCCGAACCACGTCCACGCCGAACCCTCCATCGCCGCGCTCGAAGCGGGCACGCCCGTGTTCTGCGAGAAGCCCCTCGCGCCGACGCTGGAGACGGCCGAGGCGATGGCCGACGCCGCGGCCGATTCCGGCGTCGTCCACGGTACGGCCTTCAACTACCGCTTCGTCCCTGCGCTGCGGAAGGCGCGCAACCTCATCGAAGCGGGCGAACTCGGGGAGATCCACCACTTCCGCGGGCGCTATCTACAGGACTGGCTCGTCGACCCCGAAGCGCCGTGGAGCTGGCGCAACGACGAGGAGATGGCCGGCAGCGGCGCGCTCGGTGATCTGGGCGCACACACCGTCGACCTCGCGCACTTCCTGCTCGGCGACGCGGCGGGCGACATCGACCGGCTCAGCGGCCACCTTCGAACGTTCGTCGACGAACGCCCCGTCGAGGGCAGTGAGGGCGAGACCCGTGAGGTCACCGTCGACGACGCCTACAGCGCGCAGGTCGAGTTCGAGTCGGGCGCGATGGGGACGCTCGAGGCCTCGCGGTTCTCGAACGGCTGCAAGAACGACCACACCATCGAAGTCGAGGGCTCCGAGGGCGCGCTGCGGTTCAACCTCGAACGGCTGAACGAACTCGAACTCAAGCGTGCGGGCAATCGCGGCTTCGAGACGGTGCTGGTGACCGACCCCGACGACCCCTACATCGAGCACTGGTGGCCGCCGGGGCACGTCATCGGCTGGGAGCACACGTTCGTCCACGAGAACTACGAGTTCCTCAGTGCGATCCGGGACGGCACGGACTACAAGCCAAGTTTCCAGGACGGCCTGAAGGCCCAGCGGGTGCTCGATGCCGTCGAGCGCAGCGACGAGCGCGGCGAGTGGGTGAGCGTCGCATGACCGACGTGAACCTCGACCCGCTGCTGGCCCGCCTCGACGACTACCTCGACAGCGAGGGCCTCGAAGCGGTGTGGTTCGCCCGCCCGAACTCCTTCGCGTGGCTCACCGGGGGCGGGAGCAATATCGTCGACCGTGCCGGCGACATCGGCATCGGGGCCGTGGGCTATGACGGCGAGGAGCGCACCGTGGTCACGAACAACATCGAGGGTCAGCGCCTGATCGACGAGGAGGTCGGCGACGTGACCGTCGAGACCGTCCAGTGGTACGAGGACGGCGTCGCCGACGCGATCCTCGAACACAGCCCGACCCCGGCGGCCGCGGACTTCGACGTGCCCGGTCTGGACCACGTCGACGCGCGCGAACTCCGCCAGCCACTCACCGACGACCAGATCGACCAGTACCGCTCGCTCGCGACCGACGCGACGACGGCCTTCGAATCTGTCCTGCGCGACGCCGATCCGAGCGACACCGAACTGGAAGTCACGGCACGGAT
>Ga0207755_100515_pt1 | contig 17809 bp, 16 predicted proteins | sample A23P2SouthBayCA_FD_187734 | JGI IMG/M metagenome (GOLD analysis project Ga0207755, IMG submission 187734) | Aerobic enrichment media microbial communities from Bioluminiscent Bay, La Parguera, Puerto Rico - A23 P2 (SPAdes) | ecosystem: Environmental > Aquatic > Marine > Unclassified ...
AGGGCCGGGAAGTCGACGCCCGCCTGTATCGTGAAGGGGAGCGACGACCAGAACCGGGGGTTCACCTCCATGAGTTTGAACGTGCCCGTCTCCGGGTCTCGCAGGAACTCCACCATCGCGACCCCGTGCCAGTCGAGTTCGTCGAGGAGACGCAATCCCGCGGCCTCCAGTTCCGGGATGTCGACGGACTCACGGTACGCGCTCGGCCCCCCGCAGTACTTCCAGCCGCGGCGTTGCCGATGCTGGAACGTCGCGACGGCCTCCCCGTGGTCGTACAGCGCGAAGAACCCGTACTCGTCGGGAGTCGACACGTACTCCTGGACGATGGGGACGTGACCCATGGCCGCGACGAGGTCGTCGCGCGACACATCGTCGTCCGGCGAGACGTACACGGACGTATACTCGTCCGGCGACACGCCGGCGAATCGAGCGTCGTATTCGTCGCTAGGAACTGTATAACGGGGTTTCACGACGACGCCCGCGTCCCGGTCGTCCCAGTCGTCGAAGTCGCTCGTCGCGGGTGCGGGGACGCCAGCGCTCCGCGCCGCCTCGAACAGCCGCACGCGGTCCTGAACAGCCCGGAGCGTTTCGAAGGACGGCCACGGGGTGCCGACGTGCGCCGCGAACGCTTGCTTGTTCCGCGCGAGAACGTAGACGTCTTCCTCACAGAGCGGGAGAATCGTCTCGACGTCCGAACGCTTCGCGAGGCCGAGGAGCGCCGCCCCGTACCCCGACAAATCCGACTCCGGGTCCGGAACGGCAACCGTTTCCTCGCAATACTTGGACGCGAACCCCGGCGGCGTCTCGTGTTCGGAGACCCCGACGACCCGGACACCGGCCCGCCCGAGAGACCGGATAGCGGCGGTGCTGCTCGCCGTGTCCACGGCAGGCACGACGACGCTCGAACCCGAGACATGTCGACGAACGGCCATACCACGACATTACCGATACGGGCCTTTGTTATGCAGTCCAAAGCCACCGCCGCCAACACCACACCAAACGAACAAAACGAGGTCAACATACGAGTCACGCGCCCTGGAATCCCTAGCGTTCTCCTCACTCGTTCGCTCGAACAGAAGACGCCTCGCGGGTCGCAACCGCTCGGCACTGGTCGAGGTCGAACGTAGCGAGACGTCGTAAGTCGAGGGATTTGAACGCACGTCAGACTCGCTCCGCTCGCCTGACTGAGTTCAGAATCCCACCTGTCGCCGTTCGTCCTCACTTCGTTCGGACAGAAGTCGTGGGGCGAACACGAGGATTCGCCGCACGGACGGCGCGAACTCTTCGAGTTCGCGTAAGCCAAGGGAGGGATTTGAACCCTCGAATTCTCGATTACAAATCGAGTGCTTGAACCGCCCAAGCTCCCTTGGCGCGAGTGGGAGTTATCCCTCCTCGTTTGTGTGGTTATCGTTTCGCGTCGATTTCTCCATGACGACGCGGTGGGTGGTGTAGCCGCGGGATTCGTAGAGGCGTCGCGCGGCGGTGTTTTGGGCCATCGCGGCGATGTTGAGGACGTCCGCGCCGCGTTCTTCGAGTTCGCGTTCGGCGGCGTCGAGGAGGCGGGTGCCGACGCCCTGATTGCGGTGTTCGGGCGCGACGTAGACGTTCTCGATGGTGCCGCGGGTCGCGTCTTCGGCGTAGAGACCGTCCTCGATGTAGTAGGTGACGAACCCGGCGATGGTGGCGTCGTCGCGCGCGACGAGCACCTGGTCGGTGGCGACGCGTTGGGCGAGGACGCTGCGGGCGGCGGTGCGGTTCGCGTCCGCGAGCAAGTGCGTGCCGTGTTCGCGCTGGTCGTCGCAGAGCGCGACCCACTGCTCGGTCAGCGTATCGACGTCCGCGGTGGTCGCGGGTTCGACTCTCACTGGTCGAGCGCGTCGATCGCGGGGAGGGGTTCGCCGGTGAGCATGCGGAGCGCCGCGCCGCCGCCCGTGCTCACGTGGTCGAAGCCCGCTATCTCGAACCGCCGGATGGCGGCCGCGCTGTCCCCGCCGCCGACGACGCTGTACGCGTCCGAGTCGGCGACGGCGGTGAAGAGGTCGCGCGTCCCGTCGGCGAACGTCTCGTCCTCGAAGACGCCCGCGGGCCCGTTCAGGACGACGGTACCGGCGTCCTCGACGAGGTCCGCGTATTCGGCGATGGTGTCGTGGCCGATGTCCATCACGGCCTCGCCATCGCGGGGCGGGAGTTCGTCCCGGTCGAGTTCGACGCGCTCGCCGTCTCGTTCGACGGCGACGTCCGTCGGGAGGTGTATGCGGTCGCGGTAGCCGTCGAGGAGGTCGGCGGCGCGCCCGACTTCGTCCCAGTAGCCTTTGTCGCGGACGAACTGCGCGCTCGCGTCACCGATCTGGACGCTGGCGGCGAGCAAGAAGACGTTCGCGACGACGCCCGCGGTGAGCACCGCGTCCGTCAGGTCGTGTTCGAGGACGTGGCGCACGACGCTCAACGAATCGGGGACTTTCGCGCCGCCGACGATGTCGATGCGGGGGTCGGGTTTCTCGTCGACGCCGCCGAGCACGTCGATCTCGGACGCCATCACGCGACCCGCGTACGCGGGGAGGACGGCGGGGAAGCCGACGAGACTGGGCTGGCTTCGGTGCGCGGCCGCGAACGCGTCGTTGACGTACGCGTCCAGCACGGACGAGAGCCGGTCGACGAGGAAGGTTTCGGCCGCGCGCTCGGGATCGAACTCCATGTACTCCTCGCTGTAGAATCGCGTGTTCTCCAAGAGGACGGCTTCGCCGTCGTCGAGAGCGTTCACGGCGTCCCGGGCGTCGGCGGAGAACGTCGCGTCACAGTATGAGACGGGGCCGTCCAGAAGTTCGTTCAAGCGACTGGCGTGCGGTTCGAGGCGCGCGAACTCGTCGCCACCGGGACGGCCCTGATGGGCGAGCACGGCGACGCGCGCGCCACGGTCTAAGAGTTCGTCGAGCGTTTCGACGTGCGCGCGCAAGCGGGCGTCGTCGGCGAGACTGCGGTCGGAAGCGAGCGGGCTGTTGATGTCCACGCGGACCCCCACGCGTCGTCCGGTCGCGTCGAGGTCGTCGAGAGTCCGAATCGCCATTGTTGGAGTGCTGGCCCGGCCCCCGTATATGCGTTCTTATACAGAATCAACGAGAATACCCGCGCATTTAGGCGCGGGATGAATCCGACACTTCCTACACATTCAACCGTACAAACGCTCGGTTGGATATTCCACGCTTGATCCAAAATTTTACAATAGAACGCCACATAACTAGTTATGGAAGCGTTCCACGATGCATGTCCACCGCACTTACCGGGCGAAAATCCTCAACCACCGGCAGGTGGAGGACTCGCTCGACCGACATGGGTGGAGTGCATCGAAACTGTGGAACGTTGCGAACTACCAGTCCCGCCAAGTGTGGGAGGACACGGGCGAGATTCCCGACGATTCGGACTTGAAACGCGAGTTGAAGACTCACTCAAAATACAAGGGACTGCACTCGCAGTCCAGTCAGCGCGTTCTGGAGGAACTCGCTGAAGCCTTCAACTCGTGGTACGGCAAACGCAAGACCGACTCTCGTGCGAATCCGCCCGGCTACCGCAAACGCAACTACTACGACTCAGAAGGCCACCGCGTCCACGAAGAACACCCTCGTTCGACCGTGACGTGGAAGCAGAAAGGTATCCGTCACGACACCAAAAACGGGCGAGTCCGCCTGTCGAAAGGCGCGAACCACAAGGAACATCCGAGAGCGTGGGAATACATCCTTGTTGACTACGAGACTCGTCCCGAAGTCACGGTTGAGAATCTGCAACAGGTTCGAGCCGTCTACGACAAGGCAAAGAGGCGATGGGAACTGCACTTAGTGTGTAAGCACGAAGTGGAGACGTCCGACGCTCCCGGTGACGAGACGGCGGGTGTTGACCTCGGTATCTGTAACTTCGCGGCGGTCGCGTACAGTACAGAGGAAGCCGACCTGTACCCCGGTAACCGACTCAAACAGGACGGCTACTACTTCCCGAAAGAAATCGCCAAGTGTGATGACTCCGGTGGGGAAGAAGCCACTCGACTCCATGCGAAGTGGTCAGAGCGCCGAACCCACTTCTTCCACTCCTTAGCGAAACACATCGTTGAACGGTGTGTCGAGCAGGAAGTTGGCCGCATCAACGTTGGGAAACTCGCTGGTGTCCGTGACGACGAGAACGGTGAGTCGAAGAACTGGGGTAAGCACGGGAACCTTGACTTACACGGGTGGGCGTTCGACCGTTTTACGTCCATTCTTGAGTACAAGGCCAAAGTCGAGGGCATCGAGGTCGTAGAAGTGTCTGAGCGCGATACGAGCAAGACGTGTTGTGTGTGCGGTAGAGAAGACGAGAGTCAGCGTGTTGAGCGCGGCCTGTACGTGTGTGAGGAACACGACGATGCGTTCAACGCTGACGTGAATGGGGCGGAGAACATCCGTCTCGACATCAACAATAGCGAAAGTAACTCCGAATCTTCGGCCAGTTTGGACGGAGATAGGAGTACCGGCTGGTTGGCACAGCCCGGAGTCTACCTATATGACTTGTCCAGCGGATTCCAACCGCAGGCACAAGTGGCAGACTGCAAACCATAATATCCCAATCCAGCGGCGCGGTGCCGTGGGATTACTCCGCCTGAAGGCGGAGGAGGATGTCAAACCGTTCGGCAGTCCGCGCAGACGAGTCGCCCATTCACGTTCGACAGACTCTCCGCGAGCGCCCCGCAGACCTCGCAAACGCTCCGTTGAGAGTACGTGTCGTCGTGTTCGCCCACTCTGTCGTCGGGCTCTGCGGGCGGGGGGTTTCCGTCTCCCGCGGGAGCCGCGATTGGTTCGGGAGCGGTGCGCGCGACGTCTCGCGCGTCGAGCAAACCGAGGACGCCTTCGCCGTTCGCGACGACGACGTGGTCCGCGTTCGCTTCCGCGAGTTGATTGCTCGCGGCGGCGACGGACGTTTCGGGGCGAATGGAGGGTGGAACGTCCGCCATCACCTCGGCGACGGTGGTGTCGAAACCGCCGGCGTCGACGAGGTGGTCGAGGACCGCGCCCGCGGAGAGGTAGCCCACGGGTTCGCCGCCGCGGAGGACGAGCGCGCCGGTCGCGTCCGCGTTCCGGATGGTTCGAACGGCCTCGAGGAGGTCGTCTGATTCGCTCACGCCGACGAAGTCGCGGGTCATCACCTCCCGCACTGGCAGGTCGTTCATGTTAACGGGTAACACAGCTCGCGACTAAACGGTTTCTCCGGCAGGCTTATTCACCCCCGAGACCATCTTCTACGTTCGGAGCGAAGCCCCTAAACCGTCCTCGCGACTCCCAACGTGTAATGACGATTCCGTCGTTCGCCATCGGCATCGCCGGGGGGACTGGTGCCGGGAAAACAACCGTCGCACGCGAGGTCACCGAGAACGTCGGCGAGGCCGTGACGCGCGTCCCGCTCGACAACTATTACGAAGACCTCAGTCACCTCGACTTCGAGGAGCGCGCAGACGCGAACTACGACCATCCCGACGCGTTCGAGTGGCCGCTCCTCCGCGACCACCTCGACAGCCTCCTCTCCGGGCAGGCCGTCGAGATGCCGCAGTACGACTTCGCCGAACACCTCCGCCGGGAAGAACGCGTCACCGTCGAACCCACGGACGTCCTCGTCCTGGAGGGGATTCTCGCGCTCTACGACGACGACGTCAACGACATGCTCGACCTCCACATCTACGTCGAAACCGACGCCGACGTCCGCATCCTCCGCCGCATCAAACGCGACGTGCTCGAACGGGGCCGAGAACTCGAAGGCGTCATCGACCAATACCTCTCGACGGTGAAACCGATGCACGAACAGTTCGTCGAACCGACGAAGAAGAGCGCCGACATCATCATCCCGGAGGGCGCGAACAGCGTGGCGGTGAACCTCCTCGAAGAGAAAGTGCAGGCAGAGAGCGGTACCATCGCGGAGTGGGCCGCCCGAGAAGCCGACAACGGCCTGTAACTACTGACGCCGGTTACGCAGACGGTTTGAACTCCCAGAGGCCGCCCGCGCGCATCCCGTCACCGACCTTCTTCCAGAACTCGACTTTCGTCTCGAACTCGTCCGGTTCGACGTGTTCGAAGATGTCGGAGACGGAGACGACTTTCTCGAAGTTGATGCGAACGGGGTCGTCGCCGTACTCCTCGACGAACTCCGATTTCTGGAGCGGGAAGTCCTCGTCCTCGTCGATCTTCTTCGAGAGGACGGCCATGCCGTACTTGCGGCCTCCCTCGCTTCCCTCCTCGCCGTCCGGGTCGTGCGGCCAGTCACGTCCCGACGGGTCGTACATGTCTTCCATACTGCGGGGTTGGTATGCGGGGGTCAAAAAGCCATCTTTCGCGGTATCGTTCGGCGTTACCAGTACGTCGTCGTCTTCGTCGCCGCGCCGGACGCGCCCGCGAGCGCGACGAGCAACACGACGCCCCAGCCGACGACGACCGCGACGAGCGCGGCCGTCGGGGAGAACGCCGTCGCCGTCGCCGTGTCCACGGCGAGTCGGGAGAGACCGCCGAGCACGCCGAGCGCGATACCGAGCACAGCGAGACCACCGAGGAGTCGCGTCCAGTCCATACCGGTACGACTCGGCGGGGGGTCTTATCAGTTAATCACCGGGCTTTAGCCGTCCGCCGTCGGAGAGAGAGACATGACCGTTCACGTCCTGCCCGTCGACCCGCCGCGCGACGGCCTCGTCCTCTCAAAACTCCCGGAGACGTCGCCGCTCACGGAATCGGAAGCGACCGGGCTGTACGAAGCGATGGTCGCAGACGCGTGCACCGCCGCCGTCCAGAGCGGCGGGAGTTTGCTCGTCAACTACCGCCCCGAGGACCTCCTGCCGACCGAACACCAGACGGGCGGCGACCCAGAATCGGAACTCCGCGACATCGTCGAGGACGCCGTGGAGGACCCCGACGACGTGCGATTCGAGGTGCAGGTCGGGTCCTCGCACGAGGCGCGCGTCGGGAACACCGTCACCCACCTGCTCCGCGACGAGGACGCGACGACCGTCGCCCTGGTCGACCCGCGCGCCCCCCTGCTCGCGCGCAAAGACCTCGACAGCGCCGCGATGAAACTCAGACGCCGCGACGTCGTTCTGGGGCCGAGCGACCGCGGCGAACTCCACTACGCGGGATTCGCGGAACCAATCGACTTCGCCGGCGCGTACACGACGCCCGTCGTGGATACGTTCGCGGCGCGCGCCCGAGACGCCGACCTCGACGTCGACTTCCTCGCGCACCGAACGCTCGTGACGACCGGGCGCGACCTCGAAACCCTCCTCGCCGTGCTGTCGGCGCGCCGTCGCGCCGGCCGCATCGTCCCGACGCACACCACGTCGTATCTCACGGAACTCGGCCTCAGCGTCGCCGACGACGGTCTCACGCGGGCCTGACCGGGCCGAGCGGAGCGTTTTTGTACGCGTCGGGAAAGCCCCCTGTATGCGCGTCACCGTACTGGGAACCGGCGGGACCATCGCCAGCACGCAATCGGACGCCGGCGCTCGCCCGAATCGAACCGGAACGGACATCCTCGACGCGGTGCCCGGACTCGACGTGAACGCGTCACTGACGGTCGAAGACGTGGTCCAACTGCCGAGTTTCGAGTTCACCGAGGGGACGCTCGAAACCATCGGCGACCGGGTCGCGGAACTCGACGCCGACCCGAGCGTAGATGCAGTAGTAATCACGCACGGGACGGATACGATGGAGGAAACCGCGTACTATCTCGACGCCGCGCGGCGACCCGAGACGCCCGTGTTCCTCACGGGCGCACAACGCCGGCCGGACGAGACGAGTCCCGACGGCCCCGCGAACCTCCGCGCGACGTTCGAAGCGGCGCACGCGTTCACGGACCGGGACGCGTCCGGCGTGTTCGTCGTGTTCGACGACGAGATGCACGCGGCGCGCGCGGTGACGAAGACGCACACGTCGAAACTCGACACGTTCGCGTCGCCGACCCGCGGCCCCGTCGCGTCCGTCGACCACACCGGCGTCCACGTCCACCGCCCGCCCCGGAGCGAGACGGACGCGATGGACGCGACGAGCCTCGACGCCTCGGTTGCGATGGTGAAAAGCGGTGTCGGCGTCGACGCCACGCTCGCGACGGCCGCCGTCGACTCGGGCGCAGAGGGCCTCGTGCTCGAAGGCACCGGCCTCGGGAACGCCACCCCCGACATCGCGAGCGTCGTAGCGGACGTCGCCGACGAGATTCCCGTCGTCGTCACGTCGCGGTGTCACGCCGGCCGCACCGCACCCGTCTACGGCGCGAACGGCGGCGGCGAACGCCTCCGCGAGCACGGCGCAGCGTTCGCCGCAGACCTCCCCACGCACAAAGCCCGACTCAAACTCAAACTCGCCCTCGCCGCCAACGACACCCACGACGACGTGCTCGCAGCGTTCTCGTAACCGAAGACGGGAACGACACCTTGAACTTGCCCGTCACCCTCCGTCCACGCGTGGTGAGGTGGCAGAGCGGCCTATTGCGCCAGTCTTGAAAACTGGTGGCGCAAGCCTCCTGGGTTCAACCCGGTTATACCGGAGTTCGTGGCTTCTACTATGGACAAATGAATACGACTGTGAAAAAAGATAGGGTTGGATAATCCTGTTCCAAATGTTCCTTTCTTGAATACCGCTCAGACCCGTTAACCGATTGAGGGAAATTCCATCGTTCGAATAGAATGAAAATATCAAATAGAATGATAATCATCAATCCGGCATAACGGGTATGGAACGGCGTACACTCCTCCTCACCCTCAGCACACTCGGAGCCAGCGCTATTGCAGGTTGTAATGGCACCAAAGGAGAGACCACAACGACCCGTACAGAGCCATCAACAACAAAACCCACCCAACCCACTACCAGCACCCGGACGACCACAACGACCCGTACAACGACCGAGAGGGCGACCACAGAAACACCTACTGAGACGACTCGGACAACAACAAGAACGACGACCCAGACGACAACTATCGCCCAAGAGAATTCCGATATTGAGTTAATAAAGAAATTTAGAGAAATTCTCGTCAAAGCTGGATACGACGGGGTGGAGGTCTATCAAGAAGAAGATGAACCCAAAGAGGGGTTACTTTCGTTGGTTGTCATGTATCAAACTGATTCATATACTTCATCAGGAATGCGAACAGAGATTGAGGGGGTCGTATCAACCTTCATCGTCCTAATCCAATCGGGATGGAGTGGGGACTCAATGGTTGGTGTAATAAAAAGTCAATCAGGAGAGTCAGTGGGGAGTTTTTACTGCTTAACTCGATGGGCAGAGGCCTACATAGACGGGGAGAGAACATTCGACGGAGTGATGTCCGATGTGGTGGAGACGATAGACACCTGATTGTATTTCACATGGGAAATAGAGCGCCTGAATATCCATTCTAGCTACTCATCTCACCGACAATGGGTAACTAACGTCTTCTGTGTTGAAGGCTGTCAAATCTCTTCAGAACGCTGTAAAATGTGGTTGCAATCACTCTTCGCATATTTACCAAAGAGAACCTCTCGTAGACAAGGAGTTTCGTGTTATTTTGGACGATATCAGTCGTCATAGTACAAATAGAGCCATCTGTCTCTTTAGAACGAGAAAGGCGTATTTTCAGGAATCCTACAAATGGCCTATGATAGCCGGTTATCTATGAGCTGATACCTACAGTTGGAAAAGGCGGGTTGGCCTTGTTCCAACACCCCCTAGTAGCGCAGAGAAGTAGCCTTATCTGAAATACACGGATTTCTCGGCAGTCGTAGAGTACCGAATTCTGTCCCCCATATTCCCAAGTCAACACCCATTGGAGAACTTAGCGGTGGTTCCACACGCTCAAAGCAGCAATTTCTCCCTTTAAGTTAGTTCCAGTGCTTGGTAAGTACCCATCTCAACGTAGTCTGTCGATTATCGCAACATAACATAGTGAGTGGTGTGTGTGCCCTAGATATACTAACTACATACTATAGACTACACTCATTCGAGATACTCAGAATCATTCGTTCTTCACTGTCCACTGTCACGGGGATTTTTAATATGAGGATAGTCCTCAGGGTATTCATCGAGAATGCGGATAAACTGGTCCCGTGTAACATCTGGTTTAAACTCAGGACCAAACTGTTCCTTAAACCACTCCCATGCTGGTGTCCACCCCCATTTGAGGGCCCGGCAGCCGACACACCACTTTTCGGTGGGGCTCAAGGTGTCAATGCCACAACCGTCGGCCTGACGCATTAGATTTGCAGCTTTAGAATTCCCGTCATAGAAAGAACCTGACCCGCTATTGGTACCAGGTCCTTCCCCAGTAGGTGGCGAATTCGCTCCCCGGCTAACACCCTTTCCTGTATCGTAACCCTCCTCCTCCAAATAGTCCAGGGCAGCCCTTCGACTACCATTTTCCTCGGTGAGCAACCGTCCGACCTCAATGGCTTGGGAAGATGTAACCGAAAATATGAGAGACTGACGACTTTGCCCCCCGATAACTACGACAGAGTCTCCTTCCTCAAAATCCCACTTTTCATAATCTTTCTTTGACAGTTGTAATGGGCTGGGCACATCATCTTTTACGAATTCCCCAGCACACCCCATAGCACCGTGGAAGAATGTGGGGACCAATGTAGTCCCGCTCCTTTTCTCTTTCCGAGCAAATGCACCCCCCTCAATATGCAGTGCGGCAATACTTTGAGACCCCCTGCCCGAATTTGCATACGGGGAAAACTCCTTGAAGTTATAAGCCCTCCAATAAAATGCGTCAAGGGAGTCCTCAGGACACTCCGAACGTTCGATAAGGGGGGGTTCGGGTGTATCGGCGTTAATGTCTAGGAGCAAATCGCCAGTATCGACCCATTGAGTGAGATTGTGACTACTTTCACTTGTAGGACAACGTTGCGTTGTACTTTGCGTTGAACCAAAGATGTACTGGAGAAATTTTGCATACGATTCAGGAAGTCCGGTTTGGGCCTTCGTTGAGGCCCGAATAATACGGTCGCGGCCCCAGTCTGGTTCGATTTCAACTTTCATAAGGGCCGACTCCGCATGTTTGGCCCCCGGAAGCCGGAACATTCGCTTCCGAGAGTAAATGCAACGGTCTAAGTCGGCGTCAGTTTCATCACAGAACGCTTCAGCCAGTTTTTTTATACGTTTGAGCTGTCGCTCTCCTTTAACAAACCGAGGGATGTGAACATGGATAGAGCGATTCCCGGAAAAGTACAAGATACATTTGCTGAATGAGAATTCAAGATAGTCCTCTACGAACTCACGGAACCACTCGATTAGTGTTATTGGTTCCTCTTCAAGGAACTTGTCACTCTCGATATGGAGTGGATAGAGTACGCGGCCGTCCGCTTCACAGGAGTCCTGAAGTATCTTCGCTATCGACGTTTCGCCCTTAACTTCATATCCTGATTCGAACGTTTCCTGTCGCCGAAACTCCCCTCGTGTCAGTAGATACACCGGACTGGCAGTGCTGGCATTCGTAGGAATTGAATCGAAAATGCTTCGCAGCTTCGGTGCTTGAACAGGTCCTTTGTCCGGTGGAAATCCATAACGGATGCATGGAACCATAGAACCGTACTCTTGGAGGCTAGACCCAAGTCGAGTAGTCGAGGTACTTGTCGTAGCAGAGGTATCCAGCATTTCAGAACTCACGTTTTCACTATCTTGGAGTGGCTATTCGTAGCGCGACCATTGGTCAGGGTCAAGCAACCCACAGGGAGGGTTCCCCACACTCCGACAACCTTCAGATGAGTATTTTTCTGAAGAGGAGCAAGCGACTGGTATGAATCCTCATGACCGTTCTCATCGAGGGCCATAATCATCTTTATTTTGAAGTCCGGTCTTTGCAGCAGCTTCTGGAAGACCACTCGCTTGAAAGAGGTAATGTCCACTCTCTCGGAGTCCCCGTCTACCTGAATCGCAGTTTCTTTCTCGGGAGGTTGCCGGTGAGGGTCCTCAAGAATTCGGTCAGCGTTGATGCCGCGGATTTCAGATACCATTGTTACAGAGAGTGCGATTAGTCGAGATACTGTGCCATCGATTGGAGTTCCTTCGGTAGTTTTGCATTCCGCATTGAGGGGAGGGGGAGGAAATGTTCTAAAGGTACGTTCAACAATATATCGCTCTAACCAGAGGGTCGTTTATCAGTAACTCTAGTGTTTTAAGTACGGCTCATATAGTTACGCCATCTAAGTAATTGTCAGAAGGCGATATAGACGAGAGAGACCATAGAAGATATCTGGTCGCTTCGGGGGACTGGTAAAGAGAAAAATTAGTCGTGTTGAGAGGAGGGCTTATTTCGTGTGTTATGTACGGCCATAGTGCTCGATTCAGGGAGTTATCCATTTCAGAATAAATCCAATAGCCCCTACCCTATCCGGTCAAGGGCGTCCCTTCGGTCCTCTACGGGCGCTTGGTCGTACTTCGCAGTGGTGTTAATGCTCTTGTGCCTTAGTTGGGATTGAGCGGCCGCTAATCCTTCTTCTCGGGCCATATAAGTCCCTGTAGAGTGTCGAAGTGCGTAGAAGGTAATGTTGCGGTCAATTCCCGCAATTTCACAGAGGTTCTCTAATAGATACCGGAGAGACGAAGAGCCATAGGGATTCTCGTGGCGAGTAAGCCAAAGACGGTTGGTATCCTCATACTTCGTATAGAGTTCACGTTCTTCAAGCCAGCGGGCTAGGTACTCTGCTGTTTCCCGTCGTAGACTGACGACCCAATTATCCTCATTCTTCGAAGAATCTCCTTCAGGTATTCGGAGCGCTGCATTCTCAATATCAACCCAATAGGTTCGCGCACGACCGACTTCAACTGGCCGGAGTCCTGCGTCGAGAGCCGTGTGGAGAATGCTGGGATACTTGAAACCATTTGCCCGCTTCCAGTCCTGTGGTGAGACGTCCGTTGCTGGTTTCCCGAATCGTCGTGCGAGAAATAGTTTCCACTCTTGGCGTTCACCTGGTTCTAACGCCGCATATGCAGGTATTGTTCCATACTCTAATGACGCCTCACGGAGAGCCTTTCGTTCCTCTAACGAAATGTAGTCTTTAGGTTGGGACACCCCAGAGGAGGACGGTATCTGTACATCTGATTCCCACTCGTCCACATCGTCACAATATCTGAAATAGGCCTTGAGTGCCAGTTTGACGTTGTGCAGGTGTGAAGAGGAGTATTCAGTGTCTGCAATAATGAGTCTGCTAAGATACGCGTCTGCGTCCTCATGCCGGATATCAGTAGTGAACCCATCATCCTCCCAGGCCCAGCGAAAGAATTTATCGAGAATTGCGGCGTAGTTCTTCGCGGTATCAGGTGCGTAGCCTTCGAGTGTCTCTGGATTCTTTCCTATTCGGGAAAGCCATTTGATGAGGTTTTCTCGATACGTCTTATAAGCGATGCGTTGGCGTTCATTGAGGAAATTCCGGGAAGGCCGGGGAATAAGAACGATACCTTCAACTTTTTCCGACTCAGACATAGGTACACACCCCTAGGATGGCTATTTCGGCACCTGAGTAACGATTCAATCGTGCTTCGATGGTTGGAATGGTCATCATTGGTTTCGTGGTTTGAAGCCACGAAATCGCGGTACATTGGAGGGGTGAACAGACACCACGCGTGGTGAGGTGGCAGAGCGGCCTATTGCGCCAGTCTTGAAAACTGGTGGCGCAAGCCTCCTGGGTTCAAATCCCAGCCTCACCGCGTTCTTCGAACTCCAGACGCGCAGTCTCGTCTGCGCGTCTCCCGGGAGAAGACGCGGGGTCACTGGGATTTGAGTACGCCAGACGAGCGGAGCGAAGTCTGGCTCAATTCAAATCCCAGCCTCACCGCATTCTACGCGAACGACGACGGGGACGCATGTCTCCGTCCATCTTGAGCGTGAAGCGGAACACTGGGATTTGAATGTTCGGCGGGTCGGGTGCGGAACTCTCTCGGAAGAAACCGTCTCTAGTTATCGGCGGGGCAGCGGTCGGCGACTCTGTGGCCGTCCGGGGATAGGTGGATCTCGAACAGTTTTTCGGGGCACTCGTAGCCCGCCCAGCGATACGTCCAGGTGCCGCGCGGGAGTTCGATTTCGAGTTCGTAGGTGCCCTTCCGTAGTTCTCGCGGGGGGAGGGTTCTGGTCGTTCCCGGGGGGATGTCTGTCGCGTCGAAGAGTTCGGAGACGTCGTAGTCCGGTGACTGGGTTTTCAGCCGGAAGACGACGTCGTGGGTGGTGTCGTCGGCGTTCTCGATCTGAATACGAAGGACTGACGCCGCTGGTTCCGGAGTGCGCGTCGGTGTCGGTTCACTGGCTGTTTCACATCCCGCGAGTGCGCCGAGCAGTCCGACGCCGGCCGCGCTGAGAAGGTTCCGCCGATACATGTTCTCGGAGTATCGATTCGTGAGCGGTTCTATCTAACGGCCCGGTGCCACCACAGCGAGGACGAGTAGGGAGACTGCGGACGGCCGTTCGAATTCTCGTGGCGTACCGCGTGGTCACGGACGCCACCGTAGTCGGGAACTCCGCTATCTGCTGCGGCGTCCCTTCGTCTGACGGTAGTCGGAGTCCATCAGGTCGAGGAAGTGCGTGATGAATTCTTCTTGCTCGTCGTCGGTCATCTCGCCGGGGTGTTTCATGGGGACGAGTTCGAACCCGCGGCCGCGGATGCTCTCGGCGTGGTGGTCGTCGACGCTGAGTTCGGCGGCGGGTGTGGTGGTGTACTCGGTCGCGATTTCGCGGAGCGCGCGTTCGCCGACGGGGACGATGATTTCGGGGTTTATCATGCGGATGTCGGCGGTGAGGTAGGCGTCGCAGGCGTGGATTTCGTCGTCGGTGGGGTCGCGGTCGGGGTGGCGACAGCGCGCGAGGTAGAGGAGGTAGGCGTTCTCGAGTTCGGGTTCGTCGCTCGTGGGGAGGCTGCGGTTGAGGCCGAGGTGGCCGAGGATGTTCTGGAACCGTTCGCCGTCCTCGTCGCCGGTGAACGGAACGCCCGTCCGCTCCGCGGAGGCGCTCGGGGCGTCGCCGACGAACACGAAGTCCGCGCCGACGTCGCCGTACCCGTGGACGACGCGCTCGCGGACGTCGGCCAGTTCGGGGCAGTTCCGGCAGTCCTCGTCCATCCCGTACGGGTTGCGCTGTGTGTCCTGCCGCGCGTCCATCACCGAACGTCTAGGCCGATAGCCGTAAAGCCGCTGCGTTATGGTGAAAGAGCCGTTTTCGCCTCCAGAAGCCGTTTACTTGCCGCGTTCGACCAGTCCCTATGCGCCGTCGCGCACTGCTCTCCTCGATTGCGGCCGGGGCCGCCGTCATCGCCGGGTGTAGCGGTCTCCCCGACTCCGCTACGACCGACACGACGCACCGAACGACTCGCACGACTGAGACGACGGATGGAACGCGAACCACGACACGACGGAAGGACGCTCCCGAACCACCCGACCTCGGGGTGGGTGACGCGACGACCGCCGTCTTCGAGACGCGAGACCGCACGCTCTCGTTACTGGACGGACGGGCGCGCCTCCCATCTGGACTCGTCGTGCAGACGTGGCTGTCGGCCACGGCGACCGCGGACCACCCGGCGCGCGTCACCGCAACGCTGGCGAACGACACCGAGTACGATACCGCGACGGAACTCGACGGCGTCGGACCGTTCGACTCGACGCCGTTCGCGCGCCCTGACTTCGGCGCGGACCACGGAATCTACCTCGCTCCGACCGAGAACCACGAGTTCGCGACGAAGACACCGGCAGTCGCCCGCGCGGACGACGGCGGTTGGTATCTCGACGACGCACCCGGCGACTGGCAGCCGCGCGCGGTAAAAGTCGACGCTGGCGACACCCTCGTCGCGGAGCTCGCGGTTGTGGCCGACGACGACACCGCGGACCGATTCTCGACCGGTCGATACCGGTTCGGTCACTCCGAGTACGGGTTTTCGCTCGTGGCGTGGCAGACGTCCCAGCCCGGTCCGGCGGAGCCCGCTCGGTTCGCGGGCGCGTCACCACCGACGCTCGCGGAGAACGGCGTTCGGTGGTATCACGACGCCACCTCGGAAACCGAGACGTATCTCCAGCCGAGTCCCGAACGACTCGACGCCCCCGGGGAGGTCGAGTTCACGCTCCACAACTATCTGACGGAGTCGTTGACGGGGAACGTCTACGACTGGGAGTTGGACAAGCGCGTCGACGGCGAGTGGTATCGAATCGCGCCGCGGGGGATTCCGGTTCCGCTAACGCCGCTCGCGCCGGGTGACACGCACACGTGGTCGTTGCACGCGTTCGACGGCGAACCGGTCTTCTGCGACGACGCCATCGCGGTCGGCCACCTCGGCGGCGGTCGGTACGCGTTCGAGGTGAACATGCACCGCGAGGACGGGCCGACACACGCCGCGTTGCTCGACATCGCCGCTCCCGAAGTAGGGGTGACGCCGACGGACGACGCCTCAGCCACGCGAGAGGGAGCGACCGTCACGGTCACTTCGGACGGCTACGAAAACGCCGGGAGCGACCGCGGGACGCTCGTGGTCGAACGTGCGGACACGGCCGAATTGCGTCTCATCTCCGAACAAGTGATGCAGCCCTACAACCGCGGCTTCCAGAACACCCTCCCGTTCTTCGACTCCGGAGTCACGCGCGTCGAACTCCGCACCGACGAGAGCGTCGTGGACAACGTTCTGGGCTACGACAACCCGCCCCGAAAAGTCCGATTCGACGGGACCGCGTACCGCGCGACACGCGGGTGACGCCTCGCTTCAGACGCTACTCGTTTCGCGGACTGCTCGGGTGGTAGTCGGTGTCGTACTCGCCCGGCCGGTCGTCGAGGCGGTCCGGATTGATGCGTCCGCCGAGGAGCATGAAGTCCACGAGCGTCAGCGACACCATCGCCTCTACGACGGGGACGCCGCGCGGCGGGAGGACGGGGTCGTGGCGGCCGATGACCTGCGCCGTCTTCTCCTCGCCAGTCTCCCAGTCCACCGTCTGCTGTTCTTTCGGAATCGACGTGGGAGCGTGCAGCGTGAGTTCGCCGTAAATCGGTTCGCCCGTCGTAATTCCCCCCTGGAGGCCGCCGTGGTCGTTCTCCACGGGAACGGGCTCACCGTTCTCGTCGAACTCCCAATCGTCGTTGCGCTCGGAACCGGTGTACTCGCGCGCATCCTTCCCGAGGCCGAACTCGAACGCCGTCGACGCCGGCACCGACATGAGCGCCTGCCCGAGACGCGCCTCCACGGAGTCGAACCGGGGCGCGCCCAGACCGCGCGGCACCCCCTGTGCCTCGAAGTAGATCGACCCGCCGATGGAGTCGCCTTCCTCCTGATACTCCTCGATGCGCTCCTGCATTCGCTCGGCCGTCTCCGGGTGCGCACACCGCACGTCGTTCTCCTCAGAGTGTTCGAGAATCTCCTCGAAGGACACCTCGGGCGCTTCGATGTCGCCGATCTGGTTGACGTGCGCTTTCACCTCGATACCCTCCGATTCGAGGATTTTGTCCGCGATAGCGCCCGCCGCAACCCAGTTCACCGTCTCTCGGGCCGAGGACCGGCCGCCGCCGCCCCAGTTGCGCGTCCCGAACTTCGCCGAGTACGTGAAGTCGCCGTGCGAGGGCCGGGGTGCGGTGATGAATGGCTCGTACTTCCCCGAGCGCGCGTCCTTGTTCTCGATGGTCATCCCGATAGGGGTGCCCGTGGTGTAGCCGTCCTGCAGTCCGGACTGAATCGACACCTCGTCCGGCTCCCCCCGCGAGGTCGTTATCATCGACTGACCGGGCTTCCGGCGGTCGAGTTCGCGCTGCACGTCCTCCTCCGAGAGTTCGAGACCAGCGGGACAGCCTGAGACGGTGACCCCCATCCCGGGGCCGTGGCTCTCC
>Ga0207755_100519_pt1 | contig 17760 bp, 16 predicted proteins | sample A23P2SouthBayCA_FD_187734 | JGI IMG/M metagenome (GOLD analysis project Ga0207755, IMG submission 187734) | Aerobic enrichment media microbial communities from Bioluminiscent Bay, La Parguera, Puerto Rico - A23 P2 (SPAdes) | ecosystem: Environmental > Aquatic > Marine > Unclassified ...
CAGCATGAGCGCGGCGACGCCGGAGACGACCGGACACGCCATCGACGTGCCCGAAATCGCGGCGTAGAACGGGTCGGTGTCGGGCGAAGTCGCCTGCAGGATGTCGGTCGGCGACATCGTGCTGTTGATTTGGTTGCCGGGCGCGGCGACGCCGGGGCGGTAGATGCCCGTCTCGTCCTCGAGAGCGGCCGAGCGGTCGTGTTTTCCGCCGGGTCGCCCGCGCGAAGAGAAGTCCATCAGCGCCTTGTCGTCGTTCGTCGCGGCGACGCCGAGCACCCACGGCGCCTTCGCGTAGTCGTTCAGCGTGTTCGAACTCGGGCCGTCGTTGCCGGCGGCGAAGACACAGACGACATTCTCTTCGAACGTCGCTGTCTCGGTGGCGACGTTCAGCGGCGCATTCGGGTCGAAATCAGCGCCCGAGGCCGCACCGTAGGAGTTCGAGACCACGTCGACGGCGGCGGCGTGATTCGCGAGCAGGTGGTCGAAGGCCGCGGCCGACTTCAACACGGAGACGGCCGCGCCGGTCGAATAGCCCGTCAGCGACGCACCGGGGGCCATCCCACTGTCGGTGTCGCCCTGTCCGGCGACGGTTCCCGAGCAGTGCGTCCCGTGGCCGAGTTCGTCGGTGTCGAGGTCGTGGGCCGGCACCCACAGCGTCGGCGACCCGAGGGGATTGCCCACCCACTGGTAGTTGTTCTCGACGGTCAAATCGGGGTGGAGAGCGTCGATACCGCTGTCGATGACGGCGACGTGAGTTCCAGACCCGTCGACGTTCCGACTCGACCGCGCGGCGTCCACGTCGGTCACGTCCGCGGCGTCGTCGTTGTAATACTCCAACTCGCGGTTGGCGGCGACGTAGCGAACGCCGTCGAGTTCGGCGACCGCCTCGATGACGAGTCCCGGCGCTCGGAAGTACACGAGCGGCAGCACCTCGAACGCTCGACTCTCGGCGTCGACATCGAGGCCAGTTATTGCGTCGGCGATTCCCTCGACCGCCGCCTCGGCGTCAAGTACGGCAATCCCGTCCTGTATCCCGCCGGTGAGGTCGAGGGTGTCGTCGATTCGAGTCGCGGTCGTCGCCGCCACGCTGCCGACCCCGACGATGCCGGCCGCCCCGACGATTCCAGCGCCTTTCAGAAACCTCCGTCTGCGATGCATTCCGATTGCATTCGGCGGCTCAACTGTCGTAATTTTACCGCCGTCGATGTGTGGCGGTTTTTGTGTTCTCGGTGGTCTGACAAATGAGGTTTGCCGGGGGCCGCTGTCAACCACAACGACAAAGCGCTACCCGTTCGGGAACACACCCATGACACGCTCTACGGAGGTTCAGGAAGTCATCGACCTGCTGGAGGCCGAAGCCGAGGCCGACCGCTCCGACGAGGAGACGCCCGACGTGGGCATCATCATGGGGTCGGATTCGGACCTCGACACCATGTACGGGGCCTACGAGGCCCTAACGGAACTCGGCTTCGAGGAAGTGACCGACTACGACGACCCGCCGGAATCGCGGTTCACCTTCGAGACGTTCGTCGTCTCCGCTCATCGGACGCCCGAACTGATGTACGTCTACGGCGAGACGGCCAAGGAGCGCGGACTCGATGTCATCATCGCCGGTGCGGGCGGGAAGTCCGCCGACCTCCCGAACATGACCGCCTCCATCGCCTACCCGATTCCGGTCGTCGGCGTCCCGGTCCAAGAGAAGTCCGTCGACTCGGTCATCGGGATGCCGACGGGCGCCCCAATCGTCGCTGTCGATGCGGGCAAGTCCTTCAACGCGGCGCTGTCGGCAGTCCAGACGCTCTCGCGTGCACACCCCGAACTCGAAGACCGACTGGAAGCGTATCACGACGACCTCCAAGACGGTGTCGGAGAGGTGTCTTTGGCGCTCCATCGCGACGGAACCGAGATGTTCCGCGCAAATCGACAGTGAGCCGGCCCCGCCGGCGGACAAATCAACTCTTATGTATCGGTGTTCCTAACCGTCATACGATACAGAAGCGATGAGCAATCCATGGATCGCCGTCGGGGCGCTGGCGTTGGTGGGAGTCGCGATACCCCTCTCGATGATCGGGATATCGAGTCTCCTCCGGCCGAGCGTGCCCGAACAAGGTAAACGCGCCACCTACGAATCCGGCGAGATTCCGACGGGCGATACGCGCATTCGGTTCAACATCCAGTACTACCTGGTCGCGCTGCTGTTCGTCGTCTTCGACATCGAGACGGTGCTCATCTTCCCGTGGGCACTGATTTACAGCGACGCAGTAGCCGAGTTCGGACTGACTCCGGTGTTGGGCCCGATGCTCGTCTTCCTCGCGATTCTCGTTATCGGACTCGGGTGGGCGTGGCGCAACGGTGCCGTTCGCTGGGTCAAGAGCGGACGTGCGGAAATCAAGAGTGAACTATGAGTAGCGAACAGGAAATCCACGACACAGTCTCGACGCAGGAAGCCCGGATGGGCGACGGCGTCGACAACCGGTTCAATTCGAAACTTCGGGAGGCCTTCGGCTCCTCGCCGTTCATCCTCACCAAGTTCGACAAGTTCATGAACTGGGTCCGGGGGTCGTCGATGTTCATGCTGCAGTTCGGTATTGCGTGCTGCAGCATCGAGATGATTCACACCTACGCCATCAAGCACGACCTCGACCGCTTCGGTGCGGGTGTGCCGCGGGCCTCCCCGCGACAGGCCGACGTGATTATCGTCCCGGGGACTATCGTCTCGAAGTTCGCCCCGCGGATGAAGCGCGTCTACGACCAGATGCCCGAACCGAAGTTCGTCGTCGGCATGGGGTCGTGTACCATCTCCGGCGGTCCGTTCCAGGAAGGGTACAACGTCATCAAGGGTGCAGAGGAGGTCATCCCGGTCGACATTCACGTCCCCGGCTGTCCGCCGCGTCCCGAGGCGCTCATCTACGGCATCGCCAAACTGCAGGAGCGAGTCGCAAACGGTGAGACCTCGCCGGTGACGGTCAAACCGTACGAACTCGAACAGTTCGGCGACCTCGAACGCGACGAGTTGGTACAGCACCTCGCAGACGAAATCGATGAGGAGGATCTCGTCATGCGGTACAACTGGGCGAATTCACCATGAGTCTGGAAGAACCAAAAGCCACGGACGTCGGTGAAGCGCCCGACGGAACCGTCGACTACGCCGAACTCGAGGCGCTGCTCGGCGACGCCGTCATCGGACGAGAAGAACACGTCAACGCGCCGGCGTTCGTCGTCCGTCCCGACGAGGTGCAGGAAGCTCTCGGTGCGCTCCGCGAGGAGGCGGGCTTCGACTACTGTTCGTGCGTCACTGCCCAGGAGTACGAGGACCGCTATGAGTCCATCTACCACCTGAAGAAGTACGACGACCCGACACAGGAGGTCGGTGTCGTCGTCCCCACGACGCGCGACGAACCGATTAGTCAGTCCGGCGAAGCGGTGTACCGAACGGCCGACTGGCACGAGCGGGAGGCCTACGACCTCGTCGGCATCGAGTACGCCGACCACCCCGACCTGCGCCGCATCCTGCTACCGGAGACCTGGCAAGGACACCCCCTCGGAAAGGACTACAACCCCGAGAAGCCGCAGGTCGTCCCGTTCCGAGAAAACGCCAATCCCCTAGAGCCGGACCAGCGCGGTGACGGGGCGGAGTCCGATACGATGTTCATCAACATCGGACCGCACCACCCCGCCACCCACGGCGTCCTGCACGTCGAGACGGTGCTCGACGGCGAGCAAATCGCCGACGTGGAACCCGACATCGGCTACCTCCACCGCTGTGAGGAGCAGATGTGCCAGCAGTCGACCTATCGGCACCAGATTATGCCGTACCCCGACCGCTGGGACTACGTCTCCGCCGGCATCCTCAACGAGTGGGCCTACGCCCGCGCGGCCGAGGACATGGCGGACATCGAGGTGCCGGAGTACGCACAGGTCATCCGGACGATGTCCGCGGAACTGTGCCGAATCGCGAGTCACATGCTCGCGCTGGGGACGTTCGCGCTGGACGTCTTCGGTGACTTCACGGCCGTCTTCCAATATGCCTTCCGCGACCGCGAGGTCGTCCAGGACATCCTCGAAGACCTCACCGGTCAGCGACTGATGTTCAACTACCTCCGTCTCGGCGGCGTCGCTTGGGACATTCCCGAACCCCGAGAGGAGTTCTTCGAGAAGGTCCGTGACTTCCTCGACGGGCTCCCGAAGAAGACCCAGGAGTATCACAACCTCATCACGTCGAACGAAATCTTCCAGCTCCGGTGTGTCAACACCGGCGAACTCCCGCCGGAGGTCGCAAAACAGTACGGCGCCACCGGTCCGGTCGCCCGTGGCTCCGGCGTCGACATCGACCTGCGCCGTGACGACCCCTACGGCTACTACGAGGAACTCGACTGGGACGTCATCACCGAGGACGGCTGTGACAACTACAGCCGCGTCCTCGTCCGGATGCGCGAAGTCGAGGAATCCGCGAAGATTATCGAGCAGTGTGTCGACCTGCTCGAAGAGTGGCCCGAAGAGGAACGGACGATTCAGGCCAACGTCCCGCGGACGCTCAAGCCTGACCCCGACACCGAGATTTACCGCGGCGTCGAGGCCGCGAAGGGCGAACTCGGCATCTACATGCGCTCGGACGGCACCGACAAGCCCGCCCGGTTCAAGATTCGCAGTCCGTGTTTCTGTAACCTACACACGCTGCGAGAGATGACCGAAGGCGAGTACATTCCGGACCTCATCGCGTCGCTGGGCAGCCTCGACATCGTCCTGGGTGAGGTGGACCGATGATTCCGGCCCAGACCCAGACGCCGCTGCCCGACATCATCGGCGACCTACTCGGGTTCGGCACCGAGATGGGTCCCGGCGAGACGTTCATCGCGTCGTTCATCGGCGCGGCGCTCGTCGGCACGCTGATGCTGACGATGACGGCACTGGCCGGCCCGTGGGCCAAGCGGAAGATTACCGCCGCGTTCACGGACCGCTATGCGGTCAACCGCATCGGTCCCGCCGGATTGCTCATCATCGTCGCCGACGCGGTCCGACTGCTGTCGAAGGAACTCATCGTCCCCGAGGGCGTCGACCGCCCGGCGTGGGACCTCGCACCCATCGTCATCGCGAGTTCCGCACTGCTCGGTTTCGCCGTCATCCCGATGGGCAACGGCATCCACCTCGCTGACCCCGAAGCGGGACTGGTCTACGTCTTCGCCGTCGCCTCCATCGCCTCGGTCGGTTTGGTGATGGCCGGCTACGCGTCGAACAACAAGTTCTCGATGCTCGGCGGTCTGCGCGCGGTCGCACAGAACCTCGCCTACGAGATTCCGCTGGTGCTCATCGCGGCGTCGGTCGTCCTCTTTGCCGGCTCGCTTCAGATGAGCGAAATCGTCGCCGCACAGGCCGAGACGCTCGTCTCCCTCGGCGGCGTCGCGATTCCGTCGTGGTACGTCTTCGTCAACCCCTTCGCGTTCGTGCTGTTCATGGTCGCGAACCTCATGGAGGTCGGCCGCAACCCCTTCGACATCCCGGAGGCGCCGACCGAAATCGTCGCCGGCTACCAGACCGAGTACTCGAGTGCGTACTTCGTGCTCATCTACCTCGGTGAGTTCATCCACATCTTCCTCGGCGGCGCCATCATCGCGACGCTGTTCCTCGGTGGCCCCGCCGGACCGGTGCTGCCGGGCATCCTGTGGTTCATCATCAAAATCTGGGCCGTCTTCCTGTTCACGCAGTGGGCGCGCTCGGCGCTGCCGCGACTCCGCATCGACCAGCTCATCGAGGTGGGCTGGAAGGGCATGCTCGTGCTTGCACTCGCGAACCTCGTCCTCACCGCCGTTATCGTGGGGGTGATTGCCTAACCATGATTGGAATGCTCAAATCGATGGCAACGACGATGAAACACGCCTTGGACGGCGAGAAGTTCACCGTCCAGTACCCCGAGGAGACCCCCGACGTGTCGCCGCGGTTCCGCGGCGTCCACAAGTTCTCCCAGGAGCGCTGCATCTGGTGTCGACAGTGTGAGAACGTCTGTCCGAACGACACCATCCAGATTATCACGGACGACCAGCGCAACGGCGAGGAGTACAACCTCCACATCGGCCAGTGTATCTACTGCCGACTGTGTGAGGAGGTCTGCCCCGTCGACGCCATTCTGCTCACCCAGAACTTCGAGTTCACGGGCGACACGAAGGACGACCTCGCCTACAACAAAGAGCAGCTGAAGAACGTCCCGTGGTTCAAGGACATCGACCCCCTCGCCTCGCGTGAACCCGACCGTGGTGCCTGGATTGGGGAAGGCGAAGGGGAAGTCGACTACCAGTGAACTGCTTCGGGGATTGACCCGAGGTACTTGACCTGCTCCACCTGTCGACCCCTTTTTGACAGGCGTTTTCTACAACCGACAAAGACGTCCTCCGGAACCGTCGAGTTCTGATGGGTGATTCGAGCGTGCGTCGCTCTCTGGTCATCCCGAAATACCCACTGTGCTTTTCGGGCGACTACATCGGAATCTCACTCCGAGGAATTTTGTGATGGATAGTGGTTCGACTCACTGTTGCAGCGCAGTACTCCAGCGGATGGCCTCCAACTGGTTCGGTGCTACACCTCGGTCAAAAATGTAGTTGCTCGGGTGTTACACCGATGGCAGGCTGAGGTTCCAACTGTACGTACCTGGCTCCAGCGATTCCTCGTTGATGAGGTCGTATCGCACCCCCCATGGAATTTCGCTCTTGTCGAACGGGCCGGGCATCTCCCAGACCCCGAAGTGAACGTGCTCCGTCTCCGTTACCTCGAACTCGACGGTTGCCTGATCACCAGGGGTCACCTCGAAGGAACTGATAACAACGTGGGGCTTTCGGCCTTCCCACATCGTCTTGTTGACGGAACCACAGCCGCCCCCGTACCGTCCGTGTGTCGCGGCTGCAAGCAAGGTCCGTTCGTCGGAGTTCCCGTACGTGTCGCGTTGTTCCTCGCCCTCGGTGTAGAGGGTTGGGACGGTTCCTGTGCCGAAATCGACCTGCCAGAACGCACACTCGATACAGAGAGCGACGTAACTGATGGCCTGGACGGGACTGTTCTCGTCGTACTCAGCGGCGTGGAACGAACCGCTCGTACGCCAATCACCCTCCTGCTTGAACGTATCCTCGCCGGTTTTGACAGTGAGACACGTCGCGTCGTAGATGCCGTCGTCCGACGACCAATCGAACGCGAGCGGCTCGCCGTCGTCGTTGGCATCCGTGACAGTGAGGTCGAAGTCGGAGCCGTCGATATCGAGCGACTCACGCCCCTTCTCGAACACGAACTCGCCGTCATCCCACTCGTACTTCGCGAGCAGGGCGCCACAATCATCACACGGTTCGGAAGCAGCTTTCCCCCTGCCGTTCGCACCAACTGTGCCACTGAATCCCGATAGACCAACGACTCCGATACCGGTTCCCGTGGCTGCACCCCTCAGTACAGTTCTCCGATTGATTCTCCGGCCGCGATTTTTTGGCTTTGTCATTGTAGCCCTCACCCCGATTTTAGTTACAATATTGAAAGATAAATAACGCGCAGATAGTTAAATCGACGTTCAGAAAGTCACAACACATTACTAATTGTTAGTTAACATTACTGCGTCTACTCTCGTCCCACAACAATGGGTATTACTCACTCAATACTGACGTAATGCCCATCGCGCATCATCGCTTGACGAGAGTCGTTGATTGTTGCATGAGCAGACGGTCGGCCACGTCTTTCTGCCGAGACTGATGCACACCGATAACTGCTTAGTCTACAGTGGCCGCAAGTTTCAGGACTCGACCGGCATAGAAAACGCCGTAATACTGTACCCTGATGGCGACCGCGGCAAATGCAGCGTGAAATGTCAAGGCTTACCATCCAAGATGTACAGCGTCCGTTCACAATGGAGAAGGTATCCATCGATGAGTTGGACAACGACCCACGCGTCGCGGACGTACAGAAACACGCCACCGAGCCCCTCGGGCTCTCGGATATGGCGCTGAACTACTACGAGTTGGCGCCGGGAGAGTCCTTCTCCGGTGGGATGCACACCCACATGGACCAAGAGGAGGTGTTCTACGTGATGGACGGGACGGCGACGTTCCAGACGCCGGACGAGGACTACGAGGTCGGCCCCGACGAGGTCGTCCGGTTCGGCCCCGGCGAGTATCAAGAGGGTCGCAACGAGAGCGACGACCGGGTGCGCGCGCTGGCGCTCGGTGCGCCCAAGGGGATGGGGGAGACGCGCGCGAAGCTCCCGTGTGCCGAATGCGGCGCCGACTACCACGTCACCGAGGTCGACGAGTCGGGCGTGACGCTCACGTGTCCGGATTGTGGCAACGTCGTCGAGATGTAGGCCGGCCCACGGCGACTCTTTTTATAGGACGGATATCGGAGAACCTCGTTCGCCCCTCGCGTGCGCGCTCGTACGGAGATACGTGGGCGGAAACGGAAATCTTCAAAGGGAACCCGACTGCAGAGGTAAACAATGGCTGTAGTACCGTATGAGACACTGGCGTTCCTGTTGTTCGCTCTGTTGACCGTCGGAGCGAGTCTGGGCGTCGTGTTGGTCCGTGACGTGTGGCACTCCGCGCTACTGTTGGGTGTAGCGTTGCTATCCGTCGCGGTCCACTACGTGATGTTACGCGCCGAGTTCCTTGCAGCGATGCAGGTGCTCGTGTACGTCGGTGGGGTGCTCATCCTGATCACCTTCGCCGTCATGTTGGTTCGTCGGGACCCCGCTCCCGAAGCCGAGGAGGTGGCACAATGACGACGCGCCCACAGCTCCACACCGAAACGAGCAAGGCCGCCGGCATCCTCGCCGTCGCCCTGTTCGGCTTCCTCGCAGCGGTGTTCCTCACCTCGGGGTTCGGCACCGCTACCGGGTTCGCCGAAGGGTCGATAACTCGCTCCATCGGCTATGCGATGTTCAACCTCGATGCCGGTGACTTCGCCAGCGAGGGCTTCCTCGTGTCGTTCATCACCATCGCAATCGTGTTGGACGCAGCGCTGGACGGCGCCGTCATGCTCGCAAAGAGAGACGAGGAGGGTGATTCCTGATGGTGCTCGGAGCCGTTCCGGCCGAGTACTACCTCGTGCTGTCGGCCGCCGTCTTCTGTGTCGGCATCTTCGGCATCCTGACCCGTGAGAACGCGCTCATTTTCCTGATGAGCGTCGAGTTGATGCTCAACGCGGCGAACATCAACCTCATCGCGTTCGCGTTCTACTGGGGGAACCTCACCGGACAGGTGTTCGGACTGTTCGTGATGGCGCTAGCCGCCGCCGAGGTCGCCATCGGCATCGGCATCATCCTCGTGTTGTACCGCAACTTCGATAGCGTCGACGTGACGGAAGCAACGACTCTCAAGTGGTAATTATGGCAGGAGTATTCGCATACGCGCCGGCTATCGCCGCGCTCCCGTTCGTGTCGTTCGTCGTCGCACTGTTGGCAGGCAAGTACATGCCGAAGAAGGGCGCCCTCGCGGGCATCATCGCGACCGCAGGGTCGCTCGGCCTCTCGATTGCCGTCCTCGTCACCGTCTTCCTCGGCGAGACGTACAACGAGACGCTGTACACGTTCGTCGGCGGCGACGTGCCGTTCGAGTTGACGTTCGGACTGCTTCTCGACCCGCTGTCGGCGGCGATGTTGGTCATCGTCTCGCTCATCGCCTTCCTCGTTCACGTCTTCTCGCTCGGCTACATGAACGACGAGGGCGAGACGGGGCTGCCACGGTACTACGCTAGCCTCGGTCTGTTCACCGCGAGCATGCTCGCCTTCGTCTTCTCGGATAACCTGCTGATGGCGTTCATGTTCTTCGAGCTGGTGGGGCTGTGTTCGTACCTCCTCATCGGCTTCTGGTTCCGCCGTGCGGGCCCGCCGTCGGCGGCCAAGAAGGCGTTCCTCGTCACCCGATTCGGTGACTACTTCTTCCTCGTCGGCGTCGTCGGCGTCCTGACGACGTTCGGCACCGCACAGTTCGCCGGTGAAGAGGGCTTCCCGGCGCTGGCAGAGACGGTCCTGAATCCCGAAACGACGGCCCAAGCGGTCAACACCTTCGGCTTCGAGCCGGCGACGTGGTTCGCGATTCTCGGTCTACTCGTGTTGGGCGGCGTGATGGGCAAATCCGCCCAGTTCCCGTTCCACACGTGGCTGCCGGACGCCATGGAGGGTCCGACCCCCGTCTCGGCTTTGATTCACGCCGCGACGATGGTCGCCGCCGGCGTCTTCCTCGTCGCACGGATGTACGGCTTCTACGCGCTGCTCCCGACGGTGCTCGCGGTCATCGCCTTCGTCGGCGGTTTCACGGCGCTGTTCGCGGCGACGATGGGCGTCGTCAAGAACGAAATCAAGCAGGTGCTGGCGTACTCGACGATTAGCCAGTACGGCTACATCATGCTCGCACTCGGGACCGGCGGCTACGTCGCCGCGTTCTTCCACCTGACGACCCACGCGGTGTTCAAGGCGCTGCTGTTCCTCGGCGCCGGGTCGGTCATCATCGCGATGCACCACAACGAGAACATGTGGGACATGGGCGGCCTCAAGGACCACATGCGCGTGACGTACCTCGCGTTCCTCTCGGGGTCGCTGGCGCTGGCTGGCATCTTCCCGTTCTCGGGCTTCTGGTCGAAAGACGAGGTGCTGTATGAGGCGCTCGTCCACGGCCTCGGCGGCAGTCCCCTGTTGCTCGGTGCCTACGCGATGGGGCTGGCAGCCGTCTTCCTGACGGGCTTTTACACCATCCGGATGGTGCTTCTCACCTTCCACGGTGAGGCCCGCTCCGATACCGCCGAAGACCCCCACGGCGTCCGCTGGAACGTCAAGCTCCCGCTGGCCGTGCTGGGCGTTCTCGCGGCGGTCATCGGCTTCCTGAACCCGCTTCCGATCAAGAAACTCACCGGACTGGAGGTCGACTTCCTCCATCAGTTCCTCGATTCCGGCCCCGAGGCGCTGTTGACGAGCTCACACCACTACGGCGACCTCACACACGACTACGCCGGCTACTCGGTCGGCACCATCGGTGGCGGCGAGACGGTGACGATGCTCGCCGGCGCCGGCGTCAGTCTCGGCTTGGCGCTGTTGGGTGCGGGACTCGCCTTCGCGCTGTATCGTGGGGCAGAACCGACTCGACACACCGAGAAACTCGGCGGTCTGCAGACGCTGCTCATGCACAACTACTACCAAGACGAATACCAGGTGTGGCTCGCCGAAGGCCTCACGCTGCGGCTCTCGGGAGCCGCCGACACCTTCGACCAGGGCGTCATCGACGGCGTCGTCAACGGCGTCTCCAGCGTGAGTCTGTTCTCCGGCGACCGCCTGCGTCGGCTCCAGACGGGTATCGTGACCAACTACGCGGCGCTCATCGTTCTCAGCCTGTTGGTGCTTCTGGGTGCCTTCGCGGCGCTCGGGGGGTGGTTCTAGATGCTGATAGAAGCCCTCATCGCGCTGTGTCTCGTTGGTGCGGCGGTCGTCTTCCTCGCCCCCAACCGATTCGCGAACAAACTCGCGGTCGGATTCAGCCTCCCGCCGCTGGTCATCTCGCTGTACATGTACTTCGCCTTCGATGGCAGCGGTAACGCCTTACTCGGCGGCGATATCGCCTACGAGACGTTCGCCCAGTGGCTCCAGTTGGGCTCCTACACGGTCAACTACCACATGGGACTGGACGGCATCTCGCTGCCGCTGGTCGTCCTCTCGACGATTCTGACGACGCTGGCCATCCTGAGCGCGTGGACGCCCATCGACGAACGGCAGAGTCAGTTCTACGGACTGATGTTGTTCCTCGAAGCCAGCCTCATCGGCGTCTTCGGGGCGCTCGATTTCCTGCTCTGGTTCGTCTTCTGGGAGGCCGTTCTCATCCCGATGTACTTCCTCATCGGCATCTGGGGCGGTCCGCGCCGGAAGTACGCCGCTATCAAGTTCTTCGTCTACACCAACATCGCGTCCATCGTGATGTTCATCGGCTACTTCGCGCTGGTGTTCGGACTGGGCGATTCGGTGTCATCGACGGGACTACCCGAAATCGCACAGGCGTTGCGGGCCGGCCAACTCGGTAGCCTCGGCATCATCGGCCCGGACGCACTCGCGTTGGGTGCGTTCGTGGCGATGTTCCTCGGGTTTGCGGTGAAGGTGCCGGTCGTCCCGTTCCACACGTGGCTGCCGGACGCCCACGTCGAGGCGCCGACCCCGGCGTCGGTGATGTTGGCTGGCGTCCTGCTGAAGATGGGGACCTACGCCCTGCTCCGGTTCAACTTCACGATGCTGCCCGGACAGGCCGAGATACTGGCGATTCCCATCGCCGTCATCGCGGTCATCTCCATCATCTACGGTGCCCTGCTCGCGTTGGCACAGTCGGACCTCAAGCGCATCGTCGCTTACTCGTCGGTGTCCTCGATGGGCTACGTCATCCTGGGTCTCATCGCCTACACCGTCTACGGCGTCGGTGGGGCAACGTTCCAGATGGTCGCCCACGGCCTCATCTCGGGGCTGCTGTTCATGACGGTCGGCGTCATCTACAACACGACCCACACGCGGATGGTCGGCGACATGGCGGGGATGGCCGAGAAGATGCCCGTCACCGCGGGCGTGTTCGTCGCCGGTGCCTTCGCCTACATGGGCCTGCCGCTGATGGCCGGCTTCGCCGCCGAGCTGTTCATCTTCCTCGGCGCCTTCGAATCAACGGTGCTCCCGTACGCACCGCTGTTCACGGCAGTTGCGATGTTCGGCATCGTCATCGTCGCCGGCTACCTGCTGTGGGCGATGCAGCGGTCGCTGTTCGGTCCGTTCCGGCTCGAAACCGACTACGAAATCGGGCCGGCGGCCCTTCACGACGTGGTGCCGCTCGTGACGCTCGTACTGCTCATCATCCTGCTCGGCTCGGCACCGATGGTGTTCTTCGAGTCGATTCAGGACGCAACGCTTGACATCGTCGCTACCCTCGGAGGTGGTATCTGATGGAACACGTCAGTAATTGGCTCCTGTTGGCACCCGCTGGGGCGTTCGTCGTCTCGGCGATGCTGTTGTTCGTCATCGACTCGTTCGACCCCGAGAGCAAACACGACACGCTGCTCGCGGCGGTCACGACGGCCGGTGCGACCGTCGCGATGGTCGTCTCGGCGGCCCTGCTGCTGTCGGGTGTGGCCGACCCCGGTGTCGAACTGTTCGGCGGTCAACTCGTCGTCGACGGGATGAGCCTCATCTTCACGTTCATCTTCGGGAGCGTGACCGCACTGGTCGGGCTGGCCTCGGCGGACTACATCGAGGACCTCCCGCACAAAGCCGAGTACTACCTGCTCGTCCTGCTTGCGGCGACGGGGATGTCGCTGATGGCCTCCGCCAACAGCCTCGCCGTCGTGTTCGTCGCCTTGGAGCTGGCCTCGCTGCCGTCGTACGCGTTGGTGGCGTATCTGAAGACGAACCGTGGCTCCGTCGAGGCGGCGTTGAAGTACTTCCTCGTCGGCGCGCTGTCGTCGTCGATACTCGCCTACGGTATCTCGCTGGTGTACGCCGCGACCGGGAGCCTGCTGTTGCCCGATGTCGCCGCGGCCGCAGGCGAGGCGACCGACCTCTACGCCGGCGTCTTCGGCGTCGGCATCCTGATGGTGCTGGCTGGCTTCGCGTTCAAGACCGCCTCCGTCCCGTTCCACTTCTGGGCGCCGGAGGCTTACGAGGGCGCGCCCGCCCCGATTTCGGCGTTCCTGTCGTCGGCTTCGAAAGCCGCTGGGTTCGTCGTCGCGTTCCGCGTGTTCGTCGTTGCCTTCCCCATCGACACGGTGGCGGCAAGCGTCGACTGGGTGCTCGCATTCCAGATTCTCGCCGTCGTGACGATGACGCTCGGTAACTTCGCGGCCGCGACACAGGAGAACGTCAAGCGGATGCTCGCGTACTCGAGTATCGGCCACGCCGGCTACGTCCTCATCGCGCTGGCGGCGTTCTCGCCGGGGACCGAGGGACTCGTCCTCGGCTCGGGGATGATTCACCTGCTCGTCTACGGCTTCATGAACACGGGCGCGTTCCTGTTCATCGCCCTCGCGGAGTACTGGGATGTCGGCCGCACCTTCCGTGACTACAACGGACTCGCAAAGGAGGCACCGGTGGCGTGTGTCGCCATGACCGTGTTCATGTTCTCGCTTGCGGGACTGCCGGTCGGCGGGGGCTTTATCTCGAAGTACTACCTCTTCGCCGGCGCGGTCGGTGCCGGATTCTGGTGGCTCGCGTTGGTCGGTGCCGTCAACAGCGCCTTGAGCCTGTTCTACTACAGCCGGGTCGTCAAGGCGATGTGGATTGACGAACCCGACGAACCGCGCGACATCGAGGGGTACCCCACGGCGCTGTACGCCGCGGTCGTCACGGCCGCCGTCGTGACCGTGGTGTTGCTGCCCGGTATCCTCATCTTCGACAACGCGGCCTTCGACGCCGCGGCCGCGCTCCTGTAACTCGGGTCGCTCTTTTTCGCGGTCGTCCCAGCACGTTTTAGACCGTCGGCCACCCAGCACGGGTATGGACCGGTTGGTGTTGGGGTGTGGCTCGGTCGGCCGCTCCTTCGTCGAACGACTACTCGACCGGCCGGGGTCGCTTCTGGTGTTGGTCGACGAGGAGCGCCGCGCGAAGACGCTCCGTGACGCGGGCATCGACGCCCGCGGTGTCGATACGACCGACCCGGCCGCGGTTCGGACCGTCGCCGGCGAGGTCGATTCGGTAATCGTCGCCCCCGACGACCCCGAGCAGACCCGGAACTTCGTCGGTGTCGCTCGGGCTGCCTACCCGGAGGCGTTCGTTCTCGCGTGTGTCGCTCCCAACGCCACCGGCGACACTGCTGCTATCGAGGCACGTGTCGACCGAGTCGTAACGTACACCGACCCGACGACGGAGTTCCTCCTCGACCGCGCCGGGGACGGGGGTATCAGGACTCGTCGGCTCCAGCGTGTTCTCCGGAACATCGACGGCACGCTCGCAGTCGTCGCCCACGACAACCCGGACCCCGACGCCATCGCGTCGGCGGTCGGTCTCAAGCGAATCGCGGAGGCGGCCGGCACCGACGCCGAAGCGTGTTACTACGGCAACATCAACCACCAGGAGAACCGAGCGCTGGTGAACCTCCTCGAGTACGACCTTCGGAACCTCACGCCGGAGTCGGACCTCTCGGAGTTCGGTGGCTTCGCGCTGGTCGACCACTCCCGACCCGGTGTCAACGACGGCCTTCCCGAGGACACCGACATCGACATCGTCGTCGACCACCACCCGCCGCGGGCGCCCATCGAGGCGCGGTTCGTCGACTTGCGGAGCAATGTCGGCTCGACGAGCACGTTGATACTCGGCTATCTCGACCATCTCGACATCGACCCCGACGCGGCGCTCGCCACGGGATTGCTGTACGGCGTCCGGACCGACACGAAGGCGTTCAGTCGCGAAGTGGCCGAAGCGGATTTCGAGGCCGCCGCCCACCTCGTCGAGTTCGTCGACGGAAGCGCCATCCAACGCATCGAATCGCCGAGTACGACCGGCGAAACGTTGGACATCATCGCCAACGCCATCGTCAATCGACGACGACAGAAAGACGTTCTCACGTCCTGCGTGGGCAAACTCGCTGACAGGGACGCATTACCACAGGCTGCGGACAAACTGCTTGAGATGAACGGTGTCTCGACGACGCTCGTCTTCGGCTACACCGACGAGATGGTGTTCGTTTCGGCACGCTCCAGGGACGACAATATCGACCTCGGGGAAGTGCTTCGCAACGCTTTCAGCCAAATCGGTAGCGCGGGAGGCCACGCGGAGATGGCCGGCGCACAGATTCCCGTCGGCATGCTGTTGGAGGAAAGCGACGAGGCCGATCGCGGCGACGTCATCGAGGAGACCATCTCCGAGCGGTTCTTCGAGACGCTCGGTATCTCGCTGAACCGCGCGGCGGCGTCCGTGTACGCTGACTTCATCGGTGTCGACGGATTTGAGTGAGGTTTTTGCGTCGTCGCGCCCACACTCCGGGTAATGGCCGATGACCCCGAAAACACGCTGTATCAGGACAAGCCGCGAGTCAAAGACTACATGACTCGCGACGTGGCGACGGTCTCCCCCGACGATACGGTGCTCGAGGTGTCGAAACGAATCGCCGACAGCGACGCACACAGCGGCTTTCCGGTGTGTGACGGACGGCACGTCGAGGGATTCATCAGCGCCCGTGACCTGCTGTTGGCCGAGGATTCCGAACCGATTTTCAAGGTGATGACCCAGGACATCATTGTCGCACATCCGGAGATGAAGATTACCGACGCCGCACGCGTCATCCTCCGGTCGGGCATCCAGCGGCTTCCGGTCGTCGACGACGCCGGCAACCTCGTCGGCATCATCTCGAATGCGGATGTAATCCGCTCCCAAATCGAGCGTGCGACGCCGGAGAAGGTCGGCAAACTCCAGCAGACGCTGGAAAGCATCCACGGCGTCGGCACGAGCGAGGAGCGCCGAACCGTGAAACTCGCCGACTTGACACCGACACAGACGAAAGTGTACACCGACGAACTCGAGGGCCGGTCGTATGAACTGGAAAACGGACTGGCCGAACCGCTCGTGGTCATCGACAACGGCGGGAAACTGCTTCTCGCCGATGGCCACCACCGGGTGAAGGCCGCCGACCGCCTCGACATCGAGGAGATGGACGCCTACGTCATCGTGTTGGACGAACGCGTCAGTCTCGGAATGGCCGAAACCGCACGGAAGTCGAACCTGAACTCCATCTCCGACATCCAGGAGGTCGATTACGCACACCACCCCCTCGTCGAGACGACGAAGCGACTACAGGAACCGGAGTAACCCGACGACCCCCGTTCCGACGCCAACCTTCATACTTGCGCCTACCGAAACAGGTGTATGTTCGACGAGGAGGATTTAGCGGAGATACGCGCCGAGCGTGAGCGCTGGGAATCCGAGACGCTTGAGCCGTTCTTGGAGAAGGGAGAGCGGAAAGACGAGTTCGTCACCGTCTCCAACCACGAGGTCGACCGACTGTACACCCCCGAGGACGTCGCGGACATCGACTACGACGAGGACCTCGGCTACCCGGGCGAACCGCCGTACACCCGAGGGCCATACCCGACGATGTACCGCGGTCGGACGTGGACGATGCGGCAGTTCGCCGGTTTCGGGACGGCCGAGGAGACCAACGAGCGGTTCCACTACCTCATCGACGAGGGCCAGACGGGCCTGTCGACGGCCTTCGACATGCCGACGCTGATGGGTATCGATTCGGACCACCCGATGAGCGAGGGAGAGGTCGGAAAGGAGGGCGTCGCCGTCGACACGCTTCGGGACATGGAGGTGCTGTTCGACGGCATCGACATCAGCGAAATCTCGACGAGTTTCACCATCAACCCCAGTGCGGCCGTTATCTACGCGATGTACATCGCGTTGGCCGACCAGCAGGGCGTCCCGCGTAAAGAGGTGCGAGGCACCCTCCAGAACGACATGCTCAAGGAGTTCATCGCACAGAAGGAGTGGGTCATCCCGCCGGAGCCGTCGCTGGACGTCGTCACCGACACCGTCGAGTTCGCCGTCGAGGAGACGCCGAAGTTCCACCCGATTTCGGTGTCGGGGTATCACATCCGCGAGGCGGGGTCGACCGCCGCCCAAGAGGCGGCGTTCACTCTCGCGGACGGCTTCGCCTACGTCGAGGACTGTCTGGACCGCGGCCTCGAAATCGACGAATTCGCGCCGCTGCTGTCGTTTTTCTTCAACTCACACAACTCTATCTTCGAGGAAGTCGCGAAGTTCCGCGCTGCAAGACGCATATACGCGCGTGT
>Ga0207755_100526_pt1 | contig 17477 bp, 20 predicted proteins | sample A23P2SouthBayCA_FD_187734 | JGI IMG/M metagenome (GOLD analysis project Ga0207755, IMG submission 187734) | Aerobic enrichment media microbial communities from Bioluminiscent Bay, La Parguera, Puerto Rico - A23 P2 (SPAdes) | ecosystem: Environmental > Aquatic > Marine > Unclassified ...
CCCCGCAAGCGACGCAACGCGGTCGTGCATCAGTCGCACCCAGAACGGCGTACTGACGGCATCCGCGATACCTGGCAAATCAGCCTGCCGAACCACTCGCGCTGCATGGGGTGCGACGTGGGCAACGTGGCGCAGTAACTCCTGGGGATCCCCATCGAAGCGTTCGTACAGCGTGCCAGCAGACGTGAACCACCAGTGAGCGTCGTAGGCGTCCATAATATCGAGCCGATCGAAGAACGCCTCGAGTTCCTGTTCCCCCTCGGTCGTAACCAACCGGTGGGGGTCGTACACCCACTGATGCTGTTGCCAGAGGGTCTTACAGACGCGCCAGAATCCAACGCGCCCGATCTGCGGTTTTGGCCGCCCGGATGGATGGGCGTGAAACGGGACGAGCGACAACGTCAGAAACCGGGCGGCCTCAGTGGCCGTGAGATCCAACTCGTCGACGACCGTATACTCCGGAAGCGAATGATCCGCGAAGAAGTCCGTTTTAGCTTGTTCTGCTTGCTGGAGCCGCAAGACGAGCGCCAGTAGTTCCGGCTCGTCTTGAATCATCGGTACTGTCCGCTCGAACCGAACCCCCGTAATGGTTTGGCGCCACCGCGCGGTAGTGTTCAGATAAGCTGATTGCATGCGAAGGCGAAGGTTTGAAGCCAATTGTCGGTGGTGTCTGCTTCGGCGTTGCTGAAATAGTTTGAGAAGCTGGTAGTTCGCCGTTTTACCTCACAAAAGACACGTTCGACACTATTCCGATTCCCATGTTTTTCGTATCTGAAATCGAGGCCATGTCGTTGACAGGCGTCTTTCAGCGGTGCAGCGCCATCGACGAGAAACACAGCGGTTTCAACGTCGTGTTTCTCGCGGAGTTCGGCAAAGAATGCGTGGGCGAGAACGTTTGTTCTGGTCGGTTCAATCTTTGTGTGGAGTAATTCGTTTGTTTCGGGATCGACAGCGGCGTACAGCCAGTAGCGTTCATCATTGAGTTGGATCACGGTTTCGTCGACCGCAACGTGATCCGGATTCTGATCAGATTCAGGCTGTAGATTAGCTTTGTGAACCCAGTTGTGAACGGTGGATCGAGCCCGTTCGACACCGAATATCTCAAGAATTGAAACGGTATTCGAAAGTGATAGGAAAGCCAAATGGAGTTGAATACCGAGCTTCATCAGTAATTTCGTGTCGCTTCTCGTTCCACAAAACCTAACTCAATCTCGTCTAAACAGCCGTTGAGGCGGGCGTTTTTGGACATAGACACTCAAAAAACGCACCGCCTCACTCTTCATCCTTATCTGAACACTGCCTCGCGATACGGCCGAACCCTTAACTGCGTGTCGTCGGTAAGAGGTAGCAATGGCTACGGAGTCGGCTGACGAGCCCGAAATCTCGGTGACGTTGCCGCCACCGCTCGAACGGTGGCTCGAAGACCGAGCCGACACCCTTGATGTCGACCGGGAGGAACTCGTCGTCCAGTTGCTCAGCGCCTACCGGACGACAGCCGACCTTGACGGCGAGGAGGCCCCCGCCATCGAGTCGCCCGAACTCGACGCCGAGTTCCTCGAAGACATCGAACGCCGAATCGAGACGGTCGATGAGGCGGAACTCGAGCGACTGGAGCGCCGCGTCGGCTCGCTGGAGTCCGAACTCGACGAGCACGTCGACGACATCAGAAACCGGGTGCTCCAACTCCGCGATGGGTTACAGGACCGCGCGGAGGAAGACCACGACCACACCGAAATCGACCAACTGAACCAACGGGTGAACGGTCTCGCCGATGACATCGACGGACTCGGCACCGACGTGGCGAACCTCTCGGATAGCGTCGAGGCAGTCGACGAGCAACTCGCAGACGTGACGGCGAAACTCAACCGACTGGCACGCATCATCGTGGCGCTCCGAAAGCAAAGCGACGATGTCGACACCAAACGGGAGCAGCACCTCGAGGACCTCAAACGGCGGGCCGGTCGGGAGGAAATCCGGTCGGCGAAGTGTGCCGGCTGTTCGAGTTCCGTCGACATCGCGCTGCTGACCGAACCCGCCTGCCCGAACTGTGGTATCGAGTTTGGCAACCTGACGCCGTCGACCTCCATCTTCGGAAGTTCGAAACTGACCGCCGAGGATCCGCCCGCAATCGAAAGCGGGGAGGACACCGATGGGTGACGACGACGGCCGCGATGGGGTCCGCGACGAGGAACGCGACGACGACCCCTTCGCGGAACTGGACGGCGATTTCGACGGCGACTCTGTCGACATGGACTCCGATGAACTGTTCGACGAGATGGACGTCGGCGACGTCGACGAGGAGGCCCTCTGGGATGCCCTCGAAGACGGTGAAGCGTCCGGCGCCGTCGCTCAGGCGGATTCGGTCGCGGCAACCGACGACGCCGTCGAGCGCGAGGGCGAGACGGCCGTCGTTCCCAAGAGCCGATACTGCCAGTCGTGTGAATACTTCTCGGCGCCGCCGGAGGTGTCCTGCTCTCACGACGGCACCGAAATCGTCGAACACGTCGACATGGAGTCCTTCCGGGTTCGGAACTGTCCGATTGTCGCCCAGCGGCGCGGGCCGACCGACCAGATACTGACCGATGACGAGTGAATCCACACGGTTTTGCCGCTCCGACCGCTAGCGACGGCCATGCAGTTCTGCGACGAGTGCGGGTCGATGATGCACTCAGAGGACGGCGAGATGGTGTGTTCGTCCTGTGGGGCGAAACAGTCGAAAGACGAAGAGCGCGCCGCGGAGTTCGTCACCACGGAGACCCAATCCGAGACCGAACTCATCGAGACGGAGGAGGGAGCGAACTTCGAAGGAAAACCGACCGCCGACGACGTGACCTGCGAGAAGTGCGGTCACGGAAAGGCGTGGTACACCATCAAACAGACCGGCGCCGCCGACGAACCGCCGACGCGGTTTTTCAAATGTCAGGACTGCGGGTACCGCTGGCGGGAGTACAACTGACTGCTCGGCGGGCCGTTCGCATAGTCTGTCGCCACGGTAACATTTTAACGCCAGTCGGTGGTCGTAGTGGTTATGCCAGCGAAAGCGACGGACTCCCCCATCGAATACGAGGAAATCGACCGCTGGATGGGTGGCGTCGGATGGATTGCCCATCCCGAGGAGACGATGCAGCGAGCCAGCCACGCCCTGTTGACGGACGACGGCGTGTGGCTGGTCGACCCCATCGACGCCCCGGGAATCGACAGTCTCATCGAGGAGTTCGGCGACGTCGCCGGTGTCCTCGTCCTCTCGAATCACCACACCCGCGATGCCGACGCGGTCGCCGAGCGCCACGGCGTCCCGGTGACGCTGCCGGCACCGATGACCGACGTAGCCGGTGTCCTCGACGCGCCCACTGACCGGCTCGACGTGGGCGGGACGCTCGGCGAGTACGAACTCATTGAAGTCGCCCGGAGCGGCAGCGCATGGCAGGAGTACGCCCTCTACGACGGCGAGACGCTCGTGGCGTCGGAATCCGTCGGCGCCGCCGACTACATGCGCGTCGGCGACGAGCGCCTCGGCGTCATGTTGCTCCGTCGGCTGACGCCACCCCGTGAAGCGTTCTCCAGCCTCCAACCGAATCGGGTGCTCTCGGGCCACGGTCCCGGCGTCTTCGAGGATGCCGACGACGCCCTGGCGGATGCCCTCGAAAACGCCCGTCGTCGATTCCCGAAGGCGCTGGCCGCCAACGGTCTCGCGCAGGCCCGAACCATCGCTGCCGCGTTGCGCACCTGAGACGGCTCGCGTTCCGTCCGGAAATCGCGCCCTTGAAACGCTCGCCGGACGACTGCCACACAATGAGCGACGACAGCGAGGCGTACGAACCGCCGGAGCGCGAGGAGTTCGACCACGACCCCGTCGAGCACGCACGCGTCACCGCGGGGATGTCCGTCGCCGACCTGGCCGACGAATACGGCAAGGCGGGCATCGGTGCCGCGAACCTCGGAGAAGCCATCGACGTGACCGGCGAGATATTCGCAAGCGAGGAGACGACCACCTTCTTCGGCCTCGCGGGGGCGATGGTTCCCGCCGGGATGCGAGCCATCGTCGCCGACCTCATTCGAGAGGGCCACATCGACGCTCTCGTGACGACCGGTGCGAACCTCACCCACGATTCCATCGAGGCCATCGGCGGCAAACACCACCACGGTCGGGAGGAACACCCCGACCTCGAAGAGCGGGACTTCGACGAGCAGTTGCGCCACGAGGAAGTCGACCGCATCTACAACGTGTATCTCCCACAGGAGCACTTCGCGCTGTTCGAGAACCACCTTCGAGAGGAGGTGTTCGAGGCCGTCGGCGAGGAGGTCGTCTCCATCGCCGAGTTCACTCGGCAACTCGGCCGGGCCAACAGCGAGGTCAACGACCGCGAGGGCATAGACGAGGACGCCGGCATCGCCGCCGCGGCATACGAGAACGACGTGCCCGTCTACGTCCCGGCGATTCAGGACTCCGTCCTCGGGTTGCAGGCGTGGCTCCGCTCGCAGGTGTCGGGCTTCTCGCTGGACGCTCTGAAGGACATGTCGCCGCTGAACGACCTCGCCTACGAGGCGGAGTCGACCGCGGCCATCGTCGTCGGCGGTGGCGTCCCGAAGAACTACGTCCTCCAGACGATGCTCGTGACGCCGGAAGCCTACGATTACGCGGTCCAGTTGACGATGGACCCGCCGCAAACCGGCGGTCTCTCTGGGGCGACACTAGACGAGGCGCGGTCGTGGGGGAAACTGAAGGAAGACGCACGGAACGTCTCGGTGTACGCCGACGCCACCATCACGCTCCCGCTCGTGGTCGCGGGGGCGCTCGACCGAAGCGAGTAGCCGAAACATCCGTCGGATTTTTGCCCGACGGCGAAGAGACGCCTGCCATGGGGGCGTATCAGGTGTTCGTCTGGCTGTTCGCGTGGGGATTCGTCGGCGCGTCAATCGTCGTCGCATCGACATCCGGTGACCCGACGACCGTGTCCGACAGCCTGATTCAGTTCGTCGGACTGTTCTATCTCGATACGGTTTCGACGCTCCGGAAGTTCACCGAACTGACCGCAATCGCTCCCCGGTGGACGGATGCGGGGTACGCAGTCGTCTCCGTCGTTCCACTCGGGCTTCACGTGTTCCTCGCGACTGCCGCGGCCGCCTATCCCGACGAAGAGCCGCTTGGGGCCGGGGACGCGGTGTTCGGTCTCGGCACGATAGTCGGCTTCTGTGCGGTGCTCGGTGCGCTCCTTTTCGGCCTCGGTGCACAGTTGCTCGCGGGGTCGATTATCGCCGTCGGCATCGGCGTCGCGATGTTCGGCATCGAAGTCGCGTTCGGTTCTTGACCGGTCGCTTCTCCCGGCGCCGAACCGCCCTCTCAAAGGGTGTGTGTGTTCGTACTCCCGCACTCCGGACACTGGGTGAGCGTCCCGAGCGGTGGGTGTTCGACGCGACTCCACGCGTCGGACCCCGGGGGTGCCTCGAAGCCACACTCCAGACAGCGTTGTACGGTACCGAGGGACATGGTACTTATTCGCGTCGGAGCCTACTTAACAGATATTCCAGCAGGCTGTCACGTCGTCGGGGCGAGCGCATCGGCCCAAAACGATACGGGGAACGGCATCGATTCGTGCGTGCCACCATCGAAACCCTCGCCGCTGGAAGCGAGGCGGATTTCGAGAGAACCGCCACGCCTTTGCCGCCCCAAATCGTCGGCCGATTCACATGAGCGACGCACAAGAGTTGTTCGAGGAACTGCAGGCACAACTGGAAGACACCGGACAGACACTCGGTGACCTGCTCCAGCAGGCCGTTGAGGACCCCTCCTCGGCGCCCGACATCGCCGTCGAACTGCTGGAGGAGGCCGCAAACACCGGCCAGTCCGTCGGTGAACTGCTGCAGGACGCCGTCGAATCCAGCGACGAAATCGCCGGAGAGTTCACCGACGGGAACTTCCTCGTCGACTTCGGCGAGGACACGCTGTCGATGGACTTCGACGACGACCTCCTGCTCGTAGACCCATCCGACGAGGAGTTCGCCGAACTCCTCCGGCAGTTCGACGTTTTCGGCGTCGGCGAGCAGTTCGGCTTCATCCCCCCGGCCGACGAGGAGTAACGACGGAACGCACTTGCCGTTCGACGTTTTATCCGCGAGTGGCCGATGACGAGCCAGCGGGCCGAGTTGGTGTAGGCAGCCGACAGTGACGAGCCCTATGAGTGCCGAGGCCAGCTTTCTGCCCGTGCATCTACGAAGGGACGTGAAGTGGACGACCGTCCGACTCGCTCGCAAACACTCAAATCCCCGACGCACCTAGAGGACACGTGAAAAAGTCGCTTCTCGTCTACGACGGTAGCAACCCGCTGTTCCGCGCGGCCGTCGAGGCGGCGACCCGTCGGTCGGACGAACTCGTGGCCGCCCGCTGGGACTCCGAGCCAGTACAGGCGTTCCTCGAAGCGCAGTTCGACGCCCGACCCTTCGCGTTCATCTTCGTCGAGGATGACGCCGTCCACGTCGGCGAAGAGACCGTCGGGCGAGTACTCGGTCGGATGGGCTTCGCTGACTCGCTCGTCGACGGGCTGGAACGAACCTACGCTGTCGGGGGCGCTACGTTCGGCCGGTTGGTACACGGACGAACGGTAGCGGACCTCAGCGGAACGTTCCCGCTGTCGGCGGATGCCGAAGCCCATCTCGCGGAACTCCGTCGGGTTCGAGAGATACCGGTTCAGGATGGCCCTCCCGCAGGGCCCTGATTAGCCTTCTGCAAGCGCTTGCTGGACTGCCACCTCGACCGGCGTCTGCTCGATGGGAACGACCGACTGCAGGTCCCGCTTGGGGTCGACGGTCACGGGGTTTCGCATACTCTCGACTAACGGCCGGGCGATGTCGTACTGGACATCCGTCGTCAGTCGGAGCCAGTGTGAAGACAGTGCCGGAGACATTATCGGAACCGGCACGATTAGGACACGCTTTCCTTTTTCTTTGGCGGTCAATTTGAGCAGTGACTCGTAGGACCACACTGTCGGCGCGCCGATGTCGTAGATACCGCCTCGAGTCTCTTCGACGTCGAGGACGCCGATTAGGTAGGCGATGGCATCGTCGATGCCAATCGGCTGACACGGCGTCCGCACCCACTTCGGGACCGTCATCACGGGCAGGCGGTCGGTGAGGTCGTCGACGATGCGGAAGCTCGCGCTGCCGGAACCGATGATAATCGCTGCTCGGAGGACGGTCAAATCGAAGCTCCCGGTTTCGAGCACCGACTCGACCTCTCGACGGGAGGCGAGGTGTGGCGAGAGGTTTCGTTCGTCGCCGCTGATGCCGCTCAGGTAAATCACTCTGTCGACGCCGGCTTCCGATGCTAGTTCTCGGAACCGGCGGGCGTAGGTCCGGTCTAACTCCGCGAAATTCTCGGCCGTCAGCGAGTGAATCAAGTAGTAGGCCGCGTCGATTCCCTCACAGAGCCCCTCCAGCGATGCCGGATTACTGAGGTCACCTTGGAATATTTCAACGTCGTCCGGGAACCTCGACTGACTCGCGCTTCTGGAGAAGGCAACGACTTCGTGGCCGGCCGAGCGCAGTGACTCGACGAGCCGCCCGCCGACGAACCCGGTCGCTCCAACGACGAGAACACGCATTGATGTCTATACGTGCCGCGATGACATGGATGTTCGGTTGGTTCACTGGTGCCGGCGCCGCTGGCGGCAGTGCCGAACCGAGTGGCTCCCTGCGGCGTGTCGGGAGCGACTATACATAGAAAACGAGTCGTGAGACCGGTGCCAGTCTCTTAGGTGATTTCTGACGTGAGGTCGTTTAACGACGTGTGGTGGCGTCCTCGCTGTCGTTCGGGGTGCTCAAAGGAGAAGCGAAATCACAGCCAACACCAAGAAGATGATGACGAACCACTTTGCGATGGTCATCGTGACTCCGGCGACCCCGCGTGCACCGAGGACTGCTGCGACGATTGCAATTGCGAAAAATATCACCGCCCACTGAAGGAAATCGCCTGATAATTGTAGCGGGACCAAGCTAGCAACCCCGGCCGACAACTGGTGTTTGACCGACGCCGCGATTGTAGTGGTCTCCATATCGGTAGCAGTAGGGATACGTCATTAGTTATGGAGTCTCAAAACCGAGCGGGCGTGAGTAAGTCGAGTCCCAGCAGCGATAGAACGTGACCCCCTCGAGGTAGAACAGTCCAGTCGAATCCGCTAGTGGATTGACAACTGCGAACGGTTCTGACGCTCGGTAACCCGGTGGTCCCCGGGGCCAGTGAACAGTTCTTAGCCCACTCGGTCCGTTCGTCGAGTATGTCACCGGAACCCACTGTCGACCGGGAGATAAGCGCCCGAGACGAGAACGTCCACCGAAGTTGGAGTGCCGCTTTCGACCCCATCGCGTCGGTCGAACCGGGGTCAGTCGTGCGATTCGACTGTCGAGGGGCACCGGACGGGCACTTCGACAGCGAGTCGACGGTCGAAGCCCTCGAAACGATGTCCTTCGAGGGGCATCCGTTGACCGGCCCCGTTCGGGTCGAGGGGGCCGAACCGGGGGACGTACTCGCCGTCGAGTTCCTCGAGTTCCAGCACAAGGGGTTCGGTGTGAGTTACTTCTATCCGGGCGATGCGGGGAAGGGACTGCTTCCGGAGTCCTTCGAGGACCCCGGACTCCACGTGTGGGACCTCGACGGCGAAGTCGGACGGTTCGTCGACGGAATCGAAGTCCCGCTGCATCCGTTTCCGGGCGTCGTCGGCGTCGCGCCGTCGGAACCGGGGACCCACAGCACCGTCCCACCGAGGCGGGTGGGCGGGAACATAGACATCAAACACCTCACCACGGGGTCGACGCTGTACCTCCCGGTCGAGACCGAGGGCGCGCTGCTCAGCATCGGCGACTGCCACGCGGCACAGGGTGATGGGGAGGTGTGCGTGACCGGTATCGAGGCTCCGATGTTCGTCACTGCTCGACTCTCGGTGCGGTCGGATATGAACGTCGACGGTCCACAGTTCGAGACGACGGGACCGTTCACGGCGAATGGAGTGGACGGACCGACGTACGGAACGGCGGGTGTCGCCGACGAACTCATGGAGGCGACCAAACTGGCCGTCCGTCACATGGTCGACCACCTCGAAGCGGTGCGGGGACTCACTCGCGATGAGGCGTATCTCCTCTGTTCGGCCGCGGTCGATTTGAAAATCAACCAGGTCGTGAACCGACCGACGTGGACGGTGTCAGCGTATCTTCCGAAGAGCATCTTCCCGGGCGACGATACGGTATGATGTAGAGACACCACCGGCGAAAATCGAATTCTCGTGCCGCGTAGACGCCGGTCAGAACCGCGCCCACCCATGACAACAGTCCACAGGAAATGTCGGATGCGTTGGAATTGTGGGTTCCACCGAAGTATGCGTTGGTTGTGATGAATCGGACATGATTTCTCAGATATGCCCATTATAGCCCGTCCTGTGTTTGAAAAAGCGTCTACTTTGGATGTACGTTTACTAATATTGTATTATAGCGGACGTATACGGAACCCTTATCAGTGTACCTCTACTTCGGTTACTTGCAATGGTAAACGGTAAGGTTGATTTCTTCAACGACACGGGCGGCTACGGTTTCATCGCGACTGAGGACTCTGACGACGACGTTTTCTTCCACATGGAGGACGTTGGCGGTGAGGATCTGACAGAAGGGACGGAAATCGAATTCGAGATCGAACAGGCCCCCAAGGGCCCGCGCGCGACGAACGTCGTCCGCGCTTAATTACGGTTACTGCATCGTCGCTACACGGCGACGCCACGTAACTTCGCTTCTTTCGAGGACTGCTCCGATAGCGACGGCGCTACAGAAGGAGCAGGAACGGGTTTCGACCGATTCCCGACAGCCTCGTTTTAATAATCACCCCCACGAGACGGCAGTATGGTCACTCGATGCTCGAACGGACGCGTTCCCCGGAGGCGACGATGGTAGACGTCGCCTTCTCCGCGGCTCGGGTCCTCCTCGCCCTGTTCCTCGTCGTCCTGAACGGCTTTTTCGTCGCCTCGGAGTTCGCCTTCGTCCGGGTCCGGTCTACGTCGGTCGAACAACTGGCCGAGGAGGGACGCGCTGGGGCCGGCGTCCTACAGGACGTGATGGCGAACCTCGACGACTACCTCGCGGCGACGCAACTCGGCATCACCATCGCCTCGCTCGGCCTCGGTTGGATCGGCGAACCGGCCGTCGCGGCACTTATCGAGCCAATTCTCGAATCCGTACTGCCGGCGAGTCTCATCCACCTCGTGGCGTTCGCAATCGGCTTCAGTTTCATCACGTTCCTCCACGTCGTCTTCGGCGAACTCGCACCGAAGACGATTGCAATCGCTGACGCCGAGCGAGTCTCGTTGTTGCTGGCCCCGCCGATGAAGTTCTCCTATTACCTGTTCAAACCCGGCATCGTCGTGTTCAACGGCACTGCCAACGCCTTCACCCGCCTGCTGGGAGTCCCGCCGGCCTCCGAGAGCAACGAGACGCTCGAAGAGCGCGAAATCCGTCGCGTCTTGATGCGGTCGGGCGAAGAGGGCCACGTCGAGATGGCCGAAGTCGACATGATAGAGCGCGTGTTCGACCTCAACGACACCGTGGTTCGAGAGGTGATGGTGCCGCGACCGGACGTGGTGAGCGTCCCGGCCGACCTGTCGCTGTCCGACCTCCGGTCCACGGTGCTTGACGCCGAGCACACGCGTTACCCCGTCGTCGAGGCCGACGACGCCGACCGTGTGGTCGGATTCGTCGACGTGAAAGACGTGCTCCGCGCTGCCGAGACCGGCTCCGAGTCGGCGACCGCTGGCGACCTTGCACGCGAAATCATCGTCGTTCCGGAGACGATGACGGTCAACGACCTCCTCTTGCAGTTCCGGGACGAACAGCGACAGATGGCTGCCGTCATCGACGAGTGGGGCGCCCTCGAAGGCATCGCGACCGTCGAAGACGTCGTTGAGGCCATCGTCGGTGACCTCCGCGACGAGTTCGATGCCGAGCGCCGCGAACACTCGATACGCAGCGTCGACGACGACACCTACGATGCCGACGGGTCGGTTACGCTGTCGGCCATCAACGACACCCTCGACACCGACTTTGAGACCGAGGGCTTCGAGACGCTCGCCGGATTTGTGTTCGACCGCCTCGGGCGGGCACCCGAAGTCGGCGACAACATCGAGGCTGAGGGGTACGTCATCGAAGTGACGAGCGTCGACGGCGCCCGTATCTCGACGCTCCGAATCAAAAGCGCGCCCGATGACCCGGACACGTCGGCGGAGTAATCGCCCGTCACCGGTCGGAACATCCCGTAATCCAGAAGGTTTACGCCCGAAGCGCGGCCGAACGTACCCGTGCTCGAACTCGCTATCGTCCTGAAGTGGCTCGTTGCGTTCGCGGCCCTGACCGCGGTCGGCGCGCCGCTGGCGGCGGCCGCTTTCCCGCGGCTTCCCCGCCGCGGTGCGGCGCTGGCCCTCCCGGCGGCCGTCGTCCCGCTTGCGCTGTTCGTGTTCTGGCTGGGACAGGTGACCTTCGGTCTCCACACCGTCGTCGTCGGCCTGGGTCTCGTCGTCGCGGCGTCGGCGCTGGCGTATCGCCGCGGCGCTGAACCGGAGTGGCGAGCCGTCGCCGGTGGCTACGCCGTCTTCGCCGTCGGCTTCCTGTTTCTCGTCTCCTTCCGGATGTACAACGCCGGCATCACGCCGGCCGGTGGCGAACAGTTCCTCCACTTCGGATTGGTGAAGGCGCTGTTGCGAGCGGAGACGCTTCCACCCGAGGACTTCTGGTTCGCCGGCGAACCGCTCCGGTACTACTACGGCACCCAGATGCAGGTCGCCAGTTACACGCTGTTGACCGACACCGCACCGCGGTACGGGTTCAACCTCGGTATCGCGGCGTTCTACGGCTTCCTCGTCGTATCGGCGTACGGTCTCGTCGGCGCGGCGACGGCGCTCCGCGGTCGGTCCTACCGTCTCGGCGGCGCACTCGGCGTGTTCTTCGTCGCCCTCGCGGGCGCGCTGACGACCGCCGTCCGCCTCGGATTCGGCCTGCTTCCCCGCGAAACCGCCCTCGAGTACGGCCGGCCCGCCTTCGACGCGGTCCGGCACATGCCCTACGAGGAGGCCGTCGTTCGACTGAGCAATCCCTTCGAGTGGGGTTGGTTCTACACCCGATACGTCGTCCCCAACACCCTCCAAGAGTTCCCGCTGTACTCCTTCGTGAAGTCCGACCTCCACGGCCACGCGCTGGCCAACGGCTACATTCTCTTTGCCGCCGCCCTCGCGCTCAGTTACTATCTGACGCCGGCCGAGGAACGCGGCCGACGCCTCGCCGTCGTCTACGGCGGGATGGGACTCGTCGCGGGCGTCTTCGGGTTCATGAACACGTGGTCGCTGCCGACCGTCGTCGGATTGGCGTGGCTCGCACTCGCCGCCGCGGATGCCCACCCGGCGACGCTGCTTCCCGGCGTCGGTGACCGACTGGCCGTCGATGCCGACCCCGAATCCGGCGGTCGACTCGAATGGCTCGGCGCCGAACTGTGGCGCATCGTCCTCGCGGGCGTCCTCGCGGCCGGTGTCGGGTTGGTCGGCGTCGCCTTGGCCTCTCCGTTCCTCATCTTCGGCAACGTCCCGACCAACGAGGGCGTCGGCTTCCTGCCGCCGCGAACCGATATCTGGCCCTTCCTCGTCATCTACGGCAACGTGCTGGCACTGTTCGCCGGCTACCTGCTCTACAGCGGCCGCGAGGCGATTCGTGACGCCTCGCCGGTCGCCGTCGTCGCCGTCTCGCTGTCGGGGCTGGCCGCCGTCGCCGCCTTGCTCTGGCTCGTCGACTTCGCGGTGCTGGCGGTCACCGGCCCGCTGTTGCTCGGTGCGTGGTGGCTCCTCCGAACGGACCGCATCGGCTTCGAGGGACTGTTGCTCGTCGCCGGTGTCGGGCTGATTCTTTCGATGGAAATCGTCTACGCAAAGGTGTGGCCGCCGACCCAGATTCGCTGGAACACGACGCTGAAGGTCGCCGTCCAGGGGTGGACCCTCGCCGCGGCGGGGATGGGCGGTGCGAGCGCGCTCGTCCTCACGGACGCACGCCAGTATCTCGCGGAGCGACTGTCGAGTGAATCCACCGAGACATCGACCAACACTGCCGCTCGTGCGGACGGTGGGGCAGAAGACGTGACCGGTCGGATTCCCTCGATGCCGACGCCGACGCGCTCCGCTGTGGTCGCCGGAACGTTGGTCGTCGCCGTCATCCTCTTGAGCAGTCCGTTCGCAGTCCTGACGTTCGCCGGTGAAGTCGGCTCCGACGCGGCCGCCGACCGCGAGGCGACTCTCGACGGACTGGCGACCCACGAACACTGGCACGCCGAAGAGATGGAGGCCATTCACTGGCTCGACGACCGGCAGGGGACGCCGACCATCGTCGAGGCGCCGGGGCGGGCGACGTACCGCTGGAGCAGTCCCGCCTCGACGCTGACTGGCCTGCCCGCGGTCATCGGATGGGACCACCAACAGGGGTATCGCGGCGTCGAGGCATTCGAGCGCCGCGCCGAGGAGGTCGACGCCGTCTACGCCGGGCCGTGGTCCGACGCCGCAGCGACGCTCCGAACCTACGAGGTGCAGTACGTCTACGTCGGCCCCAACGAGCGCGAACAGTACGGCGAGAACCTTCGGGCGTTCGACGAGCGACCGGAGTTATCCGTCGCCTTCGAGAACGAGGCGGTGACGATTTACGAGGTCGACCATTCCGCGCTCTCGGCGTCCGGGGGTGGTTGACGGCGTTCAGCCGGCCGTCTCGTTTCCGGGTGCCGTCTGCTCGATGACGTACCGCTGGCCCACCATCGGGTCCAGCAGGCTGTCGACCGGCGCGCGGTCGTCTCTGAGTATCGGTACGTCGTCGGTCGGTTCGTCGTTCCGATAGCTTCCGATTTCGCTTTCGAGGTCGATGCCGATGTCGCGCTGGCGGTTCCGTTCGCGCAGTTCGGCTTCGGTCACCTGTTCGGGGTTCTTCGTGGCGACGATTTCGATGTTCTGGACGACGCTCGACCCGGCGGTCGGGAAACTGTACACCTGCGGGTACACCTGCTCCATCGTTCGGTACTCGGCGCGGTAGAACTCCGAGGCCGGCCCGCTCGGCGCTGAGATGAGGTTCGCAAACAGGATGCCGTCCTCCGAGAGGCGGTCGTTGGTCAACTGCATGAACTCCACCGTCGTCAACTGGAACGGCACCTTGTCCTTCTTGTAGGCGTCGAGGACGATGAGATCGTAGGTGTGGTTGGTGTTCCGAAGGAACCGACGGCCGTCGCCGTTGTGGATGTTGAGTTGCTCCGACTCCTCGACGCGGAAGTACTGCTTGGCTACGTCGATGACTTCGGGGTCGATTTCCACCACGTCGACGGTGGCGTTGTACTCGGCGGCGAACCGTTTCGGGCCGGTGAACCCACCGCCACCGACGAACAGCACTCTGTCGATGTCGTCGGGGTCCTTCGCGAACAGATACGGCATGTGGAAGTATCGCGTGTACTCGAAGACGTGGCGGTTCGGGTCGTCGAGGTCCATCGCGCTGTGGCGTTGGCCGTCGAGATACAGCGTCCGGGTGTCGCCGAGGTCTGCCACTTCGAGTTCCTGATACGGCGTCTGGGTCTGGTAGACGACCTGTCCACCCGTCGAGACGCCGACGGCACCGCTACCGATGGCGGCGACGAGAAGCACCGTGACGCCGACCGTGGCGAACAGCGGTTCGCGGTTCATCGACGGCAGCGCAATGGACAGCGCCGTCCCGACCAACAGCAGACCAAACAGGAAACTGATAGCCTCGATGCCGAACGAGGGGATGAGGAAAAAGGTCGTACCGAACGCGCCGAGGATACTTCCGACCGTTCCGAGCGCGTACACCCGACCGGAGGCCTCGCCGATTTCTTCCGTGTTCGACAACTCGGCCGCGTAGGGACTGATGAAGCCGAGCAGATACGTCGGCGGACCGAACAGCAGCGTGATGGCCGGCAGCGAGGCGAACCGACTGGGAAGCGGGAACGACGACCCCGCCGCCAACAGCAAGTCGCCCGCGAAAATCAACAGCGCGACGTAGGCGGCCGTCCCGAGCAACAGCCACGTCAGGCGGTCGACGCTGGCGCGTTCGGCGGCGCGCTTGCCGCCGTAGTGATACCCGAGGCTCAGCGCCGCGAGGAACACGCCGATGATGCTCCCCCAGGTGTAGATGCTGCTGCCGAACTGGGGGGCGACCATGCGGCCGGCGAGGATTTCCAGCCCCATACTCGCCACGCCGGAGACGAACACCGCGAGTTCGGGTGCGGTCACCCGACCGAACGACCGACCCGGAAGCGAATCCATATGCTAGCCGGTACGGTCTTCCGGGAATAAAGGTTGTCGAGGCGGAAGAGGCGGGCGATTTACTCCCCGTCCAGCAGTGCCTCGTCGCCGTACTCCTCGCGGAGTCGCTGGAGGTACTCCTGACCTTCTTGGACCCGCGGGGTCGGTTCGGCGTAGGCGTCCGCAAAGAGGTCCTCGGGGTCGGCCTCGACATCGGTCCCGCGGTCGATGATGTCGGCAACGGTCTCCTGGACCTCCTCGTCGATGGTGTCGATTCGTTCCTCGTCGAGGGACCCCCGCTCCCTGAGGAACGTCTCCATCCGGGGTATCGGGTCCCACTCCTTCCACTGTTCGACCTCGCTGTCGTCGCGGTAGGCGGTGGGGTCGTCGGCGGTCGTGTGGGCACCGAAGCGGTACTGGACCGCCTCGACGAGCGTCGGCCGCGTCTCGGCGTCGGGGTCTTTCGCCTTCGCGAGCGCCTCCGAGACCACCTCGTAGGTCGCAAGCGGGTCCATCCCGTCGACGACGACGCCGGGAAGTCCGTAGGCGGCCGCCTTCTCGGCGTAGGACTCGCTGGCGGTCTGCTCGTCGGCCGGATGGGAGATGGCCCACCCGTTGTTGTTGCAGATGAACACTGCCGGAACGTCGAAGACGCCGGCGAAGTTCAGCCCTTCGTGGAAGTCGCCTTCGCTGGTCGAACCCTCCCCGAAGTGACAGACGATGGCGTTGTCGTCGCCCTGCAGTTTCGACGCCCACGCCATCCCTGTCGCGTGGGGGATATGGCCCGCGATGGAGATGTTCAGCGGCGCGATGTTGTGGTCGGTTAGTGCGGCGTTGCCCGACTCGTGGCCCATCCAGTAGCGGACGTACTCCGCCAGCGGCCCGCGGTCGACGACGGCGGCGTGTTCCCGATACTGGTACAGTATCCAGTCGGCGTCGTCGACGGCGTACATCGACCCGAATTGTGACCCCTCCTGTCCTGCCAGCGAGGCGTAGGTGCCCACACGGCCCTGCCGCTGGAGGCTTATCATCCGCTCGTCGAAGTGCCGGGCCAGCCGCATGTCGGCGTACAACTCCACCAACTGCTCGTCGGACAGCGGCGGTTCGTAGCCGTCGTCCAGCGGCCGGCCGTCCGAATCGAGTCGGCGGTGTATCTCGTCGTCCGAGCCGAAGGTCATACGCCCCCGTTCCACCGGGAGGGTCATATCGGTTCGCCCTCCGGTGAGATGGCTGTCAGGAGCGGCCGAGTACGGCGGCGGTGACGCAACGCTTTTTCCGCCCGGCGCTCTCGGAACGCGTATGACCGACTACATCGTCGAGGAAGAACAGCAACTGTCGCCCGTCGTCGTGGCCTCCTCGGCTGTTCTCGTGGCCGCGTTCGTTCTCGGACTGCTGTATCAACTCGCGCTGTTCGTCCTCTGAATCGCTGCGAGCGTTTCATTCCCGGAACGCGAACGCCTCGTTCGGAAGGCCGGGCCTCGTCGCTGTCGAGGCACCCAGCGCATCGCCGAACAGTTCCCACATCAGGACTGAGCGGTTCCCGGTCGAGGAGGGATTTTTTTGACATCCGACCCCGACCACCATCCATGTCCGATGCCCTCCAACGGACGATTCGGCGCTGTACCGCAGTGTTGGCCATTCCGCTGTCGCTGTACCCTATCGTGTTCGTCGCCCGACTGGAGACCGACGGCTACCCGTACACGAACCTGACCCTCGAAGTAGCCGACGAAATCGCTCTCGTCGTACTGGTGGGTGCCGTCGTCTATCTCGCCGTGAGCGTTCTCCTGCAGTTCGTCCTGGCCGACCCAACTCCCAGCGGGCGGGCCGACGGTACCGAGGCGAACTGATTCTCCGGGCGGTCGGCCGTGTCGGGTTCGCGACCCGAGACGCTCACAGCGTTCCCGACAGCACCAGCAGGTTCCACGCCGTGACGAGTCCGCCGACGACCGCCAGCGCCAGCGGGACGGCCGTTCGGCCGGGCGTCCGCAACACGCGCCACGCTAGGTAAAACAGCGTGAACACGACTGCCTTGAGGCCCAACAGCGCGACCGGGCCGTAGGCGTGGATGAACGCCCCGGCGATGGGGCCGGCTTCGGCGGCCCCGCCAGCGGAAAGGCCCCAGAACGTCGTCGCGGTGTCACCGACGCCGTACAGAAGCACCGCCGCGACCCACAGCGG
>Ga0207755_100527_pt1 | contig 17467 bp, 16 predicted proteins | sample A23P2SouthBayCA_FD_187734 | JGI IMG/M metagenome (GOLD analysis project Ga0207755, IMG submission 187734) | Aerobic enrichment media microbial communities from Bioluminiscent Bay, La Parguera, Puerto Rico - A23 P2 (SPAdes) | ecosystem: Environmental > Aquatic > Marine > Unclassified ...
CCCGCGTCGAGGCCGGCGCGCACGCGCGCTTCGACGTCCGCGGGGTCGGTCTCGTCCGCCACCTCGTAGAAGAGCCCCGGCCCGTCGGGTTCGCGCGTCCACCCGAGGCCCGCGGAGAGGTGGCGCGGCCCCGCGGCGTTCGCGTGCGCCTCCACGACCGTGAGCCGGTTCCCCGCGGGGCCGAGGTCGGGCGCCGTCCCGACGGCCTCGACGGCCGCCGACGCCGGAACGACGGAGGAGACGGTGACGAGGTTGTAGTCGTGGACGTTCGCGTCCGCGAGCGCGGCGTCGTACGCCGACATCGCGGTCGGCCCCGTCCCCGTCCCCCAGACGACGCGGATCGTGCTCATAGTCGAACCTGCGGGGCGGCGCGCGCTAAGGGGTGTCGATACGGCGGCGAAAACGAGCGCGGGCGCGAGTGCGAGCGCGGGTCAGCGGACGTAGCTCGCGTACGGCGGGAGCGAGCCGTCCTCGGCGTTCTCGACGATCTTCTCGTACGCGGCCTCGAAGTCCGCCATCGTGACCTCCGCGCGGTCGTCGCGGATCGCGAACATCCCGGCTTCGGTCGTGAGCGATTCGAGTTCCGCGCCGCTGAACCCCTCGGTCTTCGCCGCGAGCGACTCGTAGTCGACCGCTTCGGCGAGGTTCATCTCGCGCGTGTGGATCTCGATGATGCGCTCGCGGGCCTCCTGGTCGGGTTCGGGGACCTCGATGAGCCGATCGAAGCGCCCGGGGCGGAGGATCGCCGAGTCGAGCATGTCGAAGCGGTTGGTGGCGGCGATGATTCGGACGTCCCCGCGCTCGTCGAAGCCGTCCATCTCGGAGAGCAGCTGCATCATCGTCCGCTGCACTTCGGCGTCCCCGGACGTCTTCGAGTCCGTGCGCTCGGCCGCGACGGCGTCTATCTCGTCGATGAAGAGGATCGCCGGCTCCTCCTGCGCGGCGAGGTCGAAGAGGTCACGAACCAGCCGCGAGCCCTCGCCGATGAACTTCTGCACGAGCTCGCTGCCGGCCATCTTGATGAACGTCGCGTCCGTCTCGTTCGCGACGGCCTTCGCCATCATCGTCTTCCCCGTGCCCGGCGGGCCGTGCAGGAGCACGCCGCTCGGCGGTTCGACGCCGACGGCCGCGAACTGCTCGGGGTTCACGAGCGGGTCCTCGACCGCCTCGCGGACCTCGCGCAGTTCCTCTTCGAGGCCGCCGATGTCCTCGTACTCGACGGAGGGCGACTGATCGACCTCCATCGCCTGCGCGCGGGCGTCCGTCTCCGCGTCGAGGACGTCCTGGATGCTGAACGAGTCGTTGATGGTGACCCGGTCGCCGACCTCGATGCGCTCGCGCATCCGCTCGGAGACGTCGGTCAGGACTTCCTGGTTGTTCCCGTGCTGCTTCACGACCGCGCCGTCCTCGGAGAGGTCCTCGACCGTCGCGAGGTAGAGGGACGCCGTCTTCAGCGTCTCGTTCTCGCGCTGGAGGTCGTCGACCTCTTCGCGGAGGTCCGCGCGGTGGTCCCGAACCGCCTCGAGCTGGTCGTCGAGCTGCTCGTTCACGTCGACCAGCCGCCGCAGGTGCTCCCGGAGCGCCGCCAACCGCTCCTCCGGGCTCGACTCGGGGTCGAGGTCGAGCGTCGGACGGTCCGGTAGAGTAGGGCTACGAGACATCTGTTTGGCCGTGCTACGCCCCGGAGAAAGAAGTTCCTTTGGGTCGTCCTACGCGACCAACTCTTCGGCCTCGTCGAGATAGCCCCGGTAGACGTCGATAGCGGCCTCGACGGGCGCCGGCGAGGACATGTCCACGCCCGCGCCGCGCAGGAGTTCGAGCGGATACTCGGTCGATCCGCTCTTCAGGAAGTCCACGTACGCGTCCGCGGCGTCCGCGTCCCCCTCCAGGATTCGCTGCGTGAGCGCGACGGCGGCGCTGATCCCCGTGCTGTACTGGTAGACGTAGTAGTTGTAGTAGAAGTGCGGGATGCGCATCCACTCGCGCGTGATGTGGTCGTCCACGTTCGCGTTCGCGTAGAACTCGCGCTTCAGGTCGCCGTACTCCCGATCGAGGGCGTCCGGGGTGAGCGGCGTCCCCTCCTCCTCCATCGTGTGAATCGTGTGCTCGAAGTCCGCGAAGAGCGTCTGCCGGAAGAGCGTGGAGCGGAACCGCTCCAGGTACTGGTCGAGGACGTGCGCCCGGAGCGCGTCGTCGTCGAGGCGTTCGAGGAGGTGGTGGGTGAGCAGGCTCTCGTTCACCGTCGAGGCGACTTCGGCGACGAATATCTCGTAGTCGTTGTAGACGTACGGCTGGTGCTCGCTCGACAACTGGCTGTGCAGCGAGTGGCCGAGTTCGTGCGCGAGCGTGTACACCGACTCCAGGTCGTCCTGATAGTTCATCAGGATGAACGGCTGGGTGTCGTACGTCCCGCCGGAGTACGCGCCCGAGCGCTTCCCCTTGTTCTCGTAGACGTCCACCCAGCCCGAATCGAGGCCCTCGGCGACGCGCGACTGGTAGTCCTCGCCGAGCGGCGCGACGGCCTCGACGATGTAGTCGCAGGCCGTCTCGTAGTCGATGTCGGGGTCGTCGGCGTCCGTGATCGGCATGTAGACGTCCCACATCTCCAGTTCGTCGACGTCGAGCGCGCGGCGCTTCAGGTCGACGTGTCGGTGGAGCGCGTCGAGGTTCCCGCGCACCGTCTCCACGAGGTTGTCGTACACCTCGACGGGGACGTTCGGGCCGTCCATCGCCGCCTCGCGCGCCGTGTCGTAGCCGCGCGCGTTCGCGAGTTTCACGTCCGACTTCACCGAGTACTGCAGGGAGGAGCCGATGGTGTTCCGGACCTCCGAGAGGCGCTCGTAGAACGACTCGTGGACGGTGCGCCGGAACGCGCGGTCGCGTTCCTTCAGCAGCGTCGTGAAGTTCGACTGCGTGATCCGGACGTCCTCGCCGTCCGGATCCTCCACCGTCGGGAACTCCAGGTCCGCGTTCGTCAACATCCCGTAGATGTCACCGGGCGCGCCCAGCACCTCGCCGAACTCGGAGATGAGCGACTCCACCTCCGCGGAGCGCGTGTGCGCTTTCATCCGGAAGACGTCGTCCAGGTAGTGCTCGTATCGGTCGAGGCCGTCCGTCGACGCGACCATCTCGTCGAGCGTCTCGCGGTCGAGCGACTGGAGTTCCGGTTCGAGGAACGCCGTCGCCGACGAGAGCCGCGACGCGAGCGCGGACCCGCGGGACTTCAACCCCTGGGCGTCCTGGTCGCGCGTGTCCTCGTCGGCGCGCATCCGCGCGTACGCCGCGAGCATCGACACCGTCCGCGCCACGTCCTCGTACTCCTCCAGGAACGCGAGGAGCGTCTCGCCGTCCTCCGTCACCCGGCCCTCGTACGATTCGAGGCCCTCGATTGCCGCCTTCGCCCGCTCGAAGTCGTCCTCCCACGCCTCGCGGGCGTCGTAGACGCTGTCGAGGTCCCACTTGTACGCCTCCTCGATATCGGATCGCTCCGGGACGCCACTCATTCGTCCGAAACGACGCGGCGCGGCGCTGTTAAGCGTTCCGCGCCGCGTCGATGCCGTCCCGAACGGTCGCGTTCGCGCGGCCGAGCGCGCGATGCTCGGCGGCCGCGTCCGCGAAGAACTCGCGGGCGTCGCGCGCGGCGCGCCGGTCGGGAACGAAGTCGAGGTCGTAGTCGACGCCCGCGAGCACGAGCGGTCCCGGCGGGGCCTCTGGAACGCCCTCCGGGCCGGGGAGCGGGTCGGGGGCGAGGACGCGCTCGACCTTCGCGAGCGCCGCGTCCCCCGTCGCGACGGCGCGCACGAGCGACGCGAGACGGCGCACCAGGCCGCGCGGGAAGCCGCCGGCGCGCGCCCGCAGACGGAGGAAGTCGCCCGCGTCGGCGACCGAGAGCGCGAGCGTCCGCACCGTCCCGTCCGCGTCGGTCGTGAGGTTGTGGAAGTCGTGCTCGCCGGAGAGCGCCGCGGCGGCATCGCGGGCGCGAGAGGGGTCCGCGTCCGGCGCGTAGAGGTGGTAGACGTACTCGCGCGACGTCGCGTGGTGCGTCGCGTGGAACGCCGGCGGGGCGTCCGCGTGCGCCCACGCCCACACCGAATCGTGGAGTTCGGCGTTCAGCGCGCGCGGCGTCAACCACGCCGGGCAGTCGAACGCGACGGTCTGCGCGAGCGCCGACACCCCGGCGTCCGTGCGGCCCGCGGCCGCGTAGCCGTCCGGCACCGCACCGTCCGCGAGCAGGCCGTGCGCGCGGAGCGCGTCGAAGAGCGCGTCCGCCACCGTCGGAACGTCCGGCTGACGCTGGAAGCCGTGGAACGGCCGGCCGTCGTAGGCGACGCGGAACGCGCGACGGAGCACGCCCCCGGCTACGCGTCCCGCCGCCTTCTCTCGTTCGGCTCGCCGCGCGCTACGCGTAGACGACGACGGCGTCCGCCACGGCGACCGCCAGCCCCGTCGCGACGCCCATCACCACGGCGAGCGACGCGTTCCCGGCGCCCCAGACGAACTCGACCGCGTACGCCGTCACGAGCGTCGAGACGAGGTAGACGACCCATCGCGCCCAGGCGTTCGACGACGGCGCGCTCCGCTCGCGAGTGCGCGTCCGCGACTCCGACCGGGACTTCGACTCGGACTCAGACTCCCGCGAGCGCTGTTTCGTGGAACTCATCGCGAGCGACCGTTCGCCCTCCGCGCGGTTAGTTATATCCCGATTTTCGGAAAGTAGAGTCGCCGTACCTCGACTCTAGTCGAAGTCAGCGTATCGCGGTTCGTCGTACTCGCCGGGGAACTCGTCGACCGGGACCTGGACCTGGTCGCCGGAGTCCATGTCCTTCACGGTGACGTTGCCGTCCGCGAGGTCGCGTTCGCCGACGATGACGACCGTCTCCGCGTTCACGCCGTCCGCGTAGTTCATCTGCGAGCCGAACGATCGGTCCGCGACGTCGGACTCGACGACGTGCCCGCGCTCGCGCAGGTCGCGCGCGACCCGCGAGGCGACGTCCCGAACGTCCCCGACGGAGAGGACGTAGTAGTCCGTGCGGACCTCCTCCTCGGGCCAGACGCCCGCGCGCTGGCAGAGCAGCGGGAGCGTCGAGTAGCCGACCGCGAACCCGACCGCGGGGGTGGGCTGACCGCCGAACGACTCGATGAGGTCGTCGTAGCGCCCGCCGCCGAAGACGGAGCGCCCGACCTCACCAGTGGAGTCGAAGCACTCGAAGACGACGCCCGTGTAGTAGTCGAGGCCGCGCGCCGTCGCCAGCGACACCGTGAGGTAGTCCCGGACGCCGTAGTCCTCGGCCGCGTCGAGCACTGCGCGGAGGTTCGCCACCGCGTCCGTGACGCGCTCGCTCTCCGCGAAGTCGACGAGTTCGTCCAGGTCGTTCGACGCGACGACGTCGTCGAACGCCTCCGCGTCCGCGACGGAGAGACCCGTTCCCGCGAGACGGTCGATGTAGTCGTCGTAGTCGAGTTTCGCGCGCTTGTCCACGACGCGGATGGCGTCCCGAACCTGCACGTCCGCGTCGAAGCTGTTCAGCACGCCGCCGAGGACGTCCCGGTGGCTCACGCGGAACTCGAAGTCGTCGCCCGTCAGCCCGAGCCCCGTCAGCGCGTCCGCCGCCGTCGCCAATACTTCCGCGTCCGCCGTCGGCTCCGACGACCCGAACAGGTCCACGTTCGTCTGGTAGAACTCGCGATTTCGCCCCGACTGGGGCTCCTCGTAGCGCCAGAAGTCCCGCGTCGAATACCACTTGATCGGCTTCGAGAGCGCCTGCCCGCGCGCCACCACCATCCGCGCGACCGTCGGCGTCAACTCCGGCGCGAGCGTGACGTGTCGGCCGCCCTGATCCTCGAAGTCGTAGAGTTCCGTGACGATGTCCCCGCCGGACTTGTCCGTCCACATCTCCGCGCGCTCCAGCGCCGGCGTCCCGATCTCGCGGAAGCCGTAGCGGCGGGCCGCGTCCTCGACGGCGTCCATCGTCCGCCGTCGGGCCCGCATCTCCCCCGGATAGAAGTCCCGGAAGCCCTTGAGTCGGTCGTACATGTGAGCGCGTTCACGGCGGGCGCGCTTCAACCCTGTCCTTCTCACGCGGCGATGAGCGCGATACCGCCCACCGCGAGCGCCGCCGCCGCCAGCCGCGTGCGAAAGCCCTCCTCCGCGAGCACGACGCCGCCGAGCACCACCGCGACGACCGCCTGCGCGTTGATCACCGTCGCCGCGACGCTCGCCGTCGTCACCGAGAACGTCACCGCCGTGAGGACGCGCGCGACCGCGACGGCCGCCGCCGCGCCGACGAACAGCGGGAGGTCCGCGCGGATCCCGCCCTCCGGCCACGTCCAGTACGCGACCGGCGCGAGCAGCACGGACGTCCCGAGGAGCGCGAGCGGGATCCAGACCGCCGTCGGGATGCCGATAGACTGCAGGACGACGCGCTTCCCGACGTCGCTCACCCCGTAGCACGCCGCGGAGAGCAACGCGAGTTGGACCGCGCGCGACGACGCGAGATTCCGGAGCGGGTCGACGAGGCCGCCGCCCTCGTAGTTCGCGAGATACACCGCCGCCGTCACCACGCCCACGCCGAGGACCTGGAGCGGGCCGAACGACTGGTCGAGGAAGAACACCTCCAGCGGGAGGACGAACACCGGCACGACCTTCGAAATCGGCGCGACCAGCGAGACGTCCCCCGCCGACAGCGCCACCATCAACACCACGAACCCCGCCGCGGCGAGCGCGATGGTGCCCGCCGTCACCGCCACCCCCCACGCGCCGACCGCCGGCACCGACGGCGCCCCGCCGAGATACGCGAGCGCCGGCGGGAGATACCACGCGCACGCGAGCGAGTTCACCACCACCGCCACCACCGCCCCCGAGTAGCCCGCGAACCGATGCTTCAGCAAGAAGAGGTAGCCGCCCCAGACGAGGGCGGCGCAGACCGCAGTCAGAATACCGGGGACCATACCCCGACGAGGCGGGGGACGCCCGAAAACCGTTCGATTACCGGCGCGTGATGTCGAACGACTTCGAGTCCGGCTTCAGCTCCCGCAGCAGCTCCTTCATCTGCTCCTCGTCCAGTTGGTCCTGCAGGCGTCCCGAGCGCCCGAGCGCCACCACCTGCTGCTCCGCGCGCTCCGCCAGCTCGGGCTTGCTCATCTTCACCGAGTTCAGCCGCCGACGCGCCCCGTCCGAGAGGTACTGGCGCAGGAGCGCCTTCTTCTGCTGCTCCGCCTGCTGTTGGGCCTGCTGCTGGGCCTCCGCGCCCTCACCCGAGCCGCCGCCCTGCTGTTGCTGCTTGAGCTGTTCCATCTTCTTCTGTCGCAGCTCCTCCAGCCGCTCGTCGTCCGGGTTCTCACTCATGCGTACACGTTACCGTTCGAGAGGCAAAAATGCTCCACCTTTTTGCCGCTCGGGTTCGCTCCGCGAACCGCTCGCGGCAAAAATCTGGACCAAAAAAGGGCCGCGAACGCGCGGCGCGCGTTCGCGGGACGGCGCGGACGAACCGAACCGCACCGCGGCCGCATGGCTCACGCATCGCTTCGCTCCGCGTTCGCCTGTTCGCGGATCCGAGCGCAGCGAGGATCAGCGTGGCTCGCGTGTCGCTCCCACGGGTCGCTCCCGCTCGCACTAATCGCGGCCTCACTCCGTTCGGCCGCGTGGCTCACACGCCCGAGAACGGTAATGGTGAAAACGCGGACTCGCCTCGAACCTTTTACGTCGTCGGGTCCGCTCCGCGGACCCCTCCTCGCAAAAGCTTCACCAAAACGCTCGCGAGCCGGTGGCTCGCGGACCTGAGAACGGTAATGGTGAAAACGCGGACTCCCTCTACGAGCGGGGTGCCGCACACGCGCCGTGCGTGGCGGGCCGACGCACGCGGGCTGACGAGGCCTCGCGTCGGGAGCAGTCGTGGGGCTAGCGTTCGCGGGACGAGCGGTCCGTCAGGACCCGGTAGTCCCGCGATTCACTCGCGTTAACGAGACGGCTTTGCCGTCTCGTTCGCCAACCGGAACTCTCCGAGTTCCGGTGACGCCGTAGGCGCGAGGTCCGAGCACCCCCAAAGGGGGTGCGACGGACATTTTGGTGAAGCTTTTGCAAGCGCGCGAAGCGCGCGCTGCAAAAGGTTCAGGCGTAGCGTTCGAGGTCGGGGCGGTCGAGGTCTTCGAGGACGTCGCCCGCGGTCTCGTCGAGGAGGCTGCGGCCTTCGGCGGTGACGGTGCGGCCGTTGGTGCCCTGCTGCTCGAGGAGGCCTTCGTCTTCGAGCTGTTGGACGATGGTGCGGATGACGTTCTTGGAGCCGTCGGTCTTCTCGGAGGGGCTGACGCGGTAGCGCGTGGAGCCCTTGGTGAGGGAGCCGTATTCGGTGCTGAGGCGTTCGACGCCGACGGGGCCGTCGACGGCGATCTTGCGGAGGATGCTGGCGGCGCGGCGCGCCCAGAAGTCGTCCTGCTGGGGGGGCATCTCGCGGTCGTGGCCTGTCTTGGCGAACTCGGCCCACGCGGGGGCGTCGAGTCGGTCGTCGAACTCGGCGGTGAGCTCGTCGAGGAGCTCGTCCGTCGGGGCATCGTAGAGGGTTGCCATTAGGTCCAATTGCTCGGCGGCGAGGGTTAAACCCATCGTTAGCGCCGCGCGCGGGCTTCGAGGAGGGCGGCGGCGACGCCGCCGACGATGGTGGGCGACCAGTAGAGCGCGCCGCGGTGGACGAGCGCGGCGGAGGTGGCGGTGGCGGCGGTGATGCCGGTGGTGGGGACGAGGAGGAGGACGAGGACGGCTTCGACGCCGCCGGCGCCGCCGGGGAGGGGGGTGATGCTGGCGATGGAGGCGACGGGGACGATGACGAAGACGACGGCGGCGTTGACGTCGGTCATCGGGGTGAGCGCCCAGAGGGAGAGGTAGAGGACGAGGCACATGCAGAGCCAGCCGACCGTGGAGTAGGCGAGCGCGAGCGCGAGGTCGCGGCGGCTGGTGGCGACGCGCTCGATGCCGCGGAAGAAGCCGTCGATGCGGCGCTGGACGGCGTCGCTGGAGGGCGCGGAGAGCATGGGGAGGCGGCGGCCGAGCGCGGCCCACGCGGGGTGGACGACGCGGGCGAGGCGGGCTTCGATGCCGTCGCGGTGGCGCCAGCCGACGTAGGCGATAGTGGGGACGGCGACGGCGAGGACGACGACGACGGCGAGGACGAGGAGGACGCTGTCGCCGACGGCGAAGCGCGCGACGTAGTAGCTGAGGCCGACGAGCGCGAGGACGATGGAGGGGACGAAGTTGAGGGTGTCGAGGCTGGCGATGGCGGCGAGTCCCTGCTCGTACTCGCTGTCGGTGGAGCGGGCGATGAGGAGCGCACTGAACGGTTCGCCGCCGGCCTGCCCGAACGGCGTGATGTTGTTCGCGAACGCGGCGGCGGCGTAGAGGAGGAAGGCGTCCCACGGGCTGGCTTCGACGCCGAGGGCGTCGAGGACGCGGCGGAGGGCGAGCCCCCACGAGAAGAGCCAGGCGATACCGCCGGCGAGGACGGCGACGACGGCGAGCGGGGAGAGCGAGGCGAGGACGGCGCCGATCTCGCCGACGCCGACGAACCAGAGGAGGGCGGCGAGGACGGCGAACGTGGCGAGGAATCCGGCGGCGATGGCCCGTGAGTCGAAGTCCACGCCGGGCGTGACGGCGGGCGTGCGCGTAAAACCACCGAAGGCGCCGCCGCGACGCGGGACGTGGTCCGGGGGCGGCCGACGGCTCGGGCGGTCGACGGGCCGGCCGCCGGGCGAGCGGCCGGGCGCGGATCGACGGGCGGAACGGTGGCGTTTTGACGCGCGCGGTCGATCCGGAGCGCATGGACGAACGCGCGGCGCTCGGGCTCGTCGGCGGACTGGTCGAGCGGGCGGGCGACGACGCCGCGGTGCTCGGGGAGACGGTCGTGAGCATCGACATGCTCCACGAGACGACGGACTTCCCGCCGGGGACGACGCGCTACACGGCGGGATGGCGGGCGGTCGGGGCGTCGCTCTCGGACGTCGCGGCGATGGGCGCGGACGCGACGGGCGCGCTCGGCGTCTACGCGGCGCCGACGTTCGAGGACGACGCGCTGCGCGATTTCGTGCGGGGCGCGCTGGACGTCTGCGAGGCCGTGGGGACGGAGTACGTGGGCGGTGACCTGGACGACCACGACGAGTTCACGGTGGCGACGGCGGCGCTCGGGGAGACGCCGTCGCCGGTCCGGCGCTCGGGCGCGACGCCGGGTGAGGTCGTCGCGGTGACGGGCGCGCTCGGGCGGAGCGCGGCCGCGATGGACGCCTTCGACGCGGGCGACGTGCCGCGCGCGAACGAGCTGTTCCGGTTCACGCCCAGAGTGACGGCGGGACGGGCGCTTCGCGGGCGGGCGGGCGCGATGATGGATTCGAGCGACGGCCTCGCGCGCTCGCTCCACCAGCTCGCCGAGGCCTCGGACGTCGGGTTCGCGATATCGGGCGATTCGGTGCCGGTCCACGACGCGCTCGCGGGGCCGGATCGGCGCGAGCGCGCGGTGACGTTCGGCGAGGACTTCGAACTCGTCTGCACGCTCCCCGCGGACGCCGTGACCGACGCGCGCGCGGCGATGGACGTGCCGCTGACCGTCGTCGGGGACGTGACAGAGGGGGGCGTGCGGATGGACGGCGAGGCGCTCCTGGACGTCGGCTACACGCACTGAGGACGGCGGGCGGGCGCGAAACGCCGGGGCGGCGGCCGGTCAGACGATGTAGATGGGGACGGGCATGAAGCAGAGGAGGCCGAGGACGAGCGTGACGGCGGCGAGGGCGACGCGCTTCGTGTCGAGCGGTTCGTCGCTGAGCGGGGTGACGGTGCCGAGGACGACGAAGACGGACGTGATGAAGCCCCACATCACCCAGACGGTGGCGGCGTTCGGCGCGTCGAGCGCGAAGTAGACGTACGCCGCGAGCGCGAAGAGCGCGGCGGGGACGAGCGGCGCGACGCGCTCGTAGGCGGGGCCGAAGACGGCGCGCATGACGTGGCCGCCGTCGAGTTGGCCGACCGGGAGGAGGTTGAGGAAGGTGACGAACATGCCGACCCAGCCGCCGAAGACGACGGGGTTGATGGCGAGTCCGGCGCCGTACTCGAGGGGTTGGCCGAGGAGCCACGCGAGGAGGCGGAGGAGCGGCGGGTTCCCGAAGCCGATGCTGACGGCGCCCTCGGGGATGGGCGGCGCGGGGATGGGCGGGAGGAGGAGGCCGATGGCGGTGACGACGACGGTGGCGACGAGGCCGGCGACGGGGCCGGCGATGCCGATGTCGAAGAGCGCCTCCCGGTCGGGCATCACGCCGTTCATCCGGATGACGGCGCCGAGGGTGCCGATGGGGGAGAACGGGAGCGGAATGAAGTAGGGGAGGCTGGCGTCGACGTCGTGGTAGCGGCTCATCGCGTAGTGGCCGAGTTCGTGGACGCCGAGGACGCCCATGACGGCGGCGACGAACGGGAGCGCGCGCAAGAGGTCGAGCGAGAGCAGGGTCTCGACGTGATACCACTGCGTGCCCGCGTAGAGAGTCGTGAGGACGGTGAGGGCGGCGAGAACGGCGTTCGTCCACGGGAACCCGGACGGCTCGTCCGCGTCCGGTTCGGCGACGAGCACCGTCTCTCCCGGCCGGGATTCGACGCTGAGGTCGTAGCCGCGCGCGTCGAAGAGCGGGAGCGCGGTCCGGAGGAGGGACTGCCGGTCGACGAGCGGGTCGCCGTAGTAGACGACGCGCTCGCCCTCGCGTTCGACGTCGTAGACGTAGAAGACCGACGAGAGCGCGCTGGGTGCGGGCGCGGAGACGCCGTCGGTCGGGTCCGCTGGCATGGCCGTGGCTACGTGGCGCGCGCAGTTAAATCCAGAGACGGACGGGCGACGAGGAACGGGGGGTGGCGGCCGACCGAGTACGGATCGGCCGCGTGCAGGGGGCGAACGCCGCGACGGGGTCGTCGGGCGTCGTGAGGACCGAATCAGGGTGGTCGAGACGCGATCAGGCGGACTGGACGCGCCACGTGGTCGCGGAGGTGTACGACCACTTCTCGATGGTGAGGTCCTCGGCGGTGTCGCTGAGTTTCACCATCAGGGCGCCGATTTCCTTCGCGGAGAGGCCGACTTCGTCGGCGATGAACTTGCTCTTGAAGTAGAGCTCGCCGTCGGCGGCCTTCTCGCGCAGGTAGGTGCGGAGACGGGACTCCTTGTCGGGCGCGTCGTCCGTGGAGGGCTGGGCAGTCGCGCTCATGGCAACTCTCCCTTGTATCCGATCGGACGTATAAGGGAAGGAACGCTAGGGCGGTTTCGCGCCGATTCGACCCGACGCGACGGTTCACGGACCGTTCATCGACCGTTCACGAACCGCTGAGATTCTTTTAGACGTTTTATTGGCGTCTTTGAGGCCGTGGTTTCGTCCCACCGACCGCGCCGAAAGTCGTGGTATTCGGTAGCACGGATTTTCGGGGTGTCGGCGGCAGACTGCGCCGAGAATCGTCGGGCGCGCGTCAGACGTCGCGCTCGTGACGCCAGAACGAGTCCGAAACCGTGACCTCCTTCTTGAACAGCGGCACCTCGTCCTTCAGGCGGTCGATACCGTCCGAGACGGTTCGGAACGCCGCCCCGCGGTGGCCGGCGAGCACGACCACGAAGACGATGTCCTCCCCCGCCTCGATCCGGCCCGTTCGGTGGTGGAGGCGGACGTCCTGGACGCCGTCGCGCGCCCCCAGTTCCGCCTCGATGGTCGCGAGACGCTCGTCCGCCACCTCGTCGTACTTCTCGAAGCGGAGCGCCTCCGTCCGCTCGTCGTCCGCGTCCTCCCGCGCGCGAACGCGGCCCGTGAACGTCGCGATGGCGCCCGCGAACTCCGCGCCCGCCGCCCGCTTCGACGCCGCCACGAGGGACCCCAGCGACTCGTGCGGGTCCGTCCCGTGGAGCGCGTCGAGGACCGCGTCCGGATCGAGCGTCGCGGGCGAGTCGACTCGCACCAGCGGGTCGTCGACGTCCGCGTCCCCGACCGCGAGTCGCGGGAGCGCGGCGTCCGCGAACCCGACCGTCACCGCGTACTCGTGCGAGCGCGCGAGGTCGTCCAACGTCGCCGACAGCGACGCGCTCTCGTCCGCGACGCGTCGGCCCGACGGCCCGAGCCGGACCGTCGTGTGCGTCGGCGCGTCCACGTCGGCGCGGCGAACCACCGCGACGGCGCCCGTCTCCGCGAACCTGTCGGTCAACCGCTCGACGACGGGCGTCGGGTCGCCGTCGGCGGGCGTCGCGACGTCGAGTACGTACACGCCCCGACGAACGAGCGGGCGTCGCTTTGCTGTTTCGACGGCGCTTGACAACCCTTAAGGCCGCGACAGAGCTACTGCGCGACAATATGAGAGTCGTCGTCTCCGTCGGCGGGAGCGTTCTCGCGCCCGATCTCGCGCACGAGCGAGTCGAACGCTACGCCGACGTCATCGACCACCTCGTCGACGAGGGCTGCTCCGTCGGCGCGGTCGTCGGCGGTGGCGGAGTCGCCCGGAACTACATCAAGACCGCGCGAAAGCTCGGCGCGAACGAGGTGGAACTCGACGACATCGGCATCTCCGTCACCCGCCTGAACGCACAGCTTCTCATCGCCGCGCTCGGCGACGACGCCGCGCCCAGCCCCGCCGAGGACTACGAGGAGGCCGGCGAAGCGATGCGCCGCGGCGACGTCGCCATCATGGGCGGCGTCACCGCCGGGCAGACGACCGACGCGGTGAGCGCGGCGCTCGCCGAGTACACGAACGCCGACCTGCTCGTCTACGCGACGAGCGTACCCGGCGTCTACAGCGCCGACCCGAAGGCGGACGACTCCGCCACGCGCTACGACCGGATCACGCCCGGTGACCTCGTCGACGTCATCGCCGACATCGAGATGAGCGCCGGGAGTTCCGCGCCCGTCGACCTGCTCGCCGCGAAACTCATCGAGCGCTCGCGCGTCCGAACCATCGTCCTCGACGGCACCGACCCCGAGAACGTCAGCGACGCCGTCCTCCGCGGCGAACACGACGGAACCGACATCGTCCCGGACGGCTCCGAAGCGGGGATGGACTACTGGGTGCAGGGCGAATGAGCGACGCGCACGACCCGCACGCGACGCTTACCGGCGAGCACGTCTTCTGGGCGGACGAGGCCGCGGACGCCGTCGAAGCGCGCAACCCCGACGACCCCATCGTCGTCAAGGGCGGCATCTCTCCCTCCGGCGTCCCGCACCTCGGAAACATGAACGAGGTGATGCGCGGCTACTTCGTCGCGCGAGTGCTTCGCGAGCGCGGCCACGACGTTCGGCAGGTCTTCACCGCCGACGACCGCGACCCGCTGCGCGGGCTCCCCCGAAAGCTCGCGGACCTCGACGGCGACATCGTCGACCTCGGGGACGTGAACGCGGGCGCGCTCGGCCGGAACCTCGGCCACCCCTACACGACGATTCCGGACCCGTTCGGTTGCTGTGACTCCTACGGCGCGCACTTCTCCAACCTCATCGAACGGTCCGCCGACCTGCTCGGCGTCGAAATCGAGATGGAGTCGAACACCGCGCTCTACGAGGACGGCGCGTTCGAGGACGTGACGCGCGACCTGCTCGCGGACGCCGACCACGCGCGCGAGGTCCTGAGCGAGTACCAGGACAAGGTCGACGAGACGTACGTCCCGTTCAATCCCGTCTGCGAGAACTGCGGGAAGCTCACCGAGACGGTCCTGTCCGTCGACGCCGAGGCGGGCACCGTCGAGTACGAGTGCACCGACATGGACGCCGGCGATCAGACCATCGAGGGGTGCGGCCATCGCGGCACCGCGACGCTCCGCGAGGGGAAGCTCCCGTGGCGCTTCGAGTGGCCGGCGCAGTGGAAGATTCTCGGCGTGGACTTCGAGCCGTTCGGGAAGGACCACGCGGAGGGGTCGTGGCCGTCCGGCGCCGACATCGCGGAATCGGTCCTCGACATCGATCCGCCGGTGCCGATGGTCTACGAGTGGTTCACGCTCGACGGCGAGCCGTTCAGTTCGTCCGCGGGGAACGTCGTTCTCGTCTCCGACGTCCTCGAACTCGTCGAACCGGAGGTCCTCCGCTACTTCTTCTCGAAGAACCCGAAGAAGGCGCGGGACTTCTCCACGGAGCGCATCGACCTGCTCGTCGACGAGTTCGACCGGTTCGAGGCGACCTACTTCGGCGAGGTGGAGGACGCGAGCGAGCGCGAGCGAGCGCTCGCGGAGCGCGTGTATCCGTTCGTCGTGGACGAGGTCGACGAGGACCGGATCCGGCTGCCGTACACGTTCGCGGCCGTGCTCGGGATGACCGAGGACCCCGAGCTGCGCGAGGAGATCGCGCGCCGCGAGGGACACATCCCCGAGGACGCTTCCGAGGAAGCGATCGAGGCGGCGCTCGAACGGGTGGAGCGCGCGCGGACGTGGGCGGAGCGCACGGACAACCAGTACAACTACCGCATCGAGCGACGGACGATGCCGGACGTCGACGTCGATGCGGAGACGGCGGCGGCGCTGGACGACCTCGCGGACTTCATCGAGGCCGAGGATCCGGACGGCGAGACCCTGCAGGGAGAGGTCTACGAGACGGCGAAGCGCCACGACATCGACATCGGCGGCTTCTTCGCGACGGGCTATCGGCTCTTCTTCGACGACGACGAGGGCCCGAAGCTCGGCCAGTTCCTCGCGGACCTCGACCGGGAGTTCGTCGTGAAGCGCCTGCGCCGCGAGGAGTAGGGCGCGCGACGTCGGACGGTTCCGGGGCGCAGAAGGGCGAACAGACGACGCGTCGGCGCGGCTCGCGGTTTCACCGCTCGTTGGTTCGGTGACTCCCGCTGGGCGTCGCAACACGGGACGGCGCGTCGCCGGTTTCGCTTCCCGTCCCGCGGTCGTGCTCAGGTCACGGGAGCGGGTGGTCCCGGCTTCGCACTTGAACGTTCGTGAGCGGTGGTAGGTCGAACCACGCGGCTAGCGTCCGCGAATCGAGCGGCCCGAAGGGCCCGGTAGGTTCGCGGTTCGCCCGCGCTTCGCGCGGGGCCGACGAGCGACTAACGCGAACGGAGTGAGCGGCCGGAGCGAGGACGGCTTTTGGCCGAGCGTTTACCAGCGAGCGGCCGAAGGGCGCGAGCGCAGTAAAAGGTCGTTAGACGTAGGTGAACCAGTCGTCGTGGGCGTCGGTTTCGCGTTCGACGAGGTCGAAGAACGCGGACTGGAGTTCTTCGGTGATGGGGCCGCGGGAGCCGTCGCCGATGACGACGTTGTCGACTTTTCGGATGGGGGTGACTTCGGCGGCGCTGCCGGTGAAGAAGAGTTCGTCGGCGGTGTTGAGTTCGCCGCGGGAGACGGCGGTCTCGTGGACGGGGATGTCGCGTTCTTCGGCGAGGGCGATGACGGTGTCGCGGGTGATGCCGTCGAGGATGCTCTCCGAGAGGGAGGGGGTGTAGAGTTCGCCGTCGCGGACGAGGAAGACGTTCTCGCCGGGGCCTTCGGCGACGTTACCTTCCTTGTTGAGGACGATGGCTTCCTCGTAGCCGTTGCGGCGGGCTTCTTCGCCGGCGAGGAGGCTGTTGACGTAGAGGCCGTTGGTCTTGGCGTTGGTGGGGATCTGACTGGAGGCGTGTTTGCGCCAGGAGGAGATCATGACGTCGATGCCGTTTTCGAGGGCGTCTTCGCCGAGGTAGGCGCCCCACGGCCAGGCGGCGATGGCGACGTCGACGGGGCAGTCGCCGGGGGAGACGCCGAGTTGGTGGTAGCCGTAGTAGGCGACGGGGCGGATGTAGCAGGATTCGAGGTCGTTGCGGCGGATGACCTCGATGGTGGCCTCGGTGAGTTCCTCCTTGGTGAACGGGATCTCCATGTCGTAGGGTTTCGCGGAGTCGAAGAGCCGATCCACGTGGGCGTCCCAGCGGAAGAGCGCGGGACCGTTCTGTGTGTCGTAGCAGCGCGCGCCCTCGAAGACGCCGGTGCCGTAGTGGAGTCCGTGGGTGAGGACGTGCGTGGTGGCGTCCTCCCAGTCGGTGAACTCGCCGTTCATCCAGATGGTGTCGAGGGAGTCGCGCTCGGCGCGCATCGCGTCGAAGCCAGCCATGGAGGTGGGTTGCGGGGCCGACGTTATGAACGTTCCTCGTTAGCGCCGGCCGAGGGCGTCGACGAGGGCGCGGCCTTCGACGTAGACGAGGTCGTGGTCGGCGGCGTAGCGGCGGGCGTCGGCGGGGGTGCGGGCGCCGCCGGTGTCGTCGTCGAGCATCTCGCAGACGACGACGGCGGGCGCGCGGTCGGCGGCGTCGGCGAGGGCGAGGCCGAGTTCGGTGTGGCCTTCGCGGTCGGCGATACCTCCTGGAGCGCCGCGGAGGAGGTGGACGTGGCCGGGGGCGCGGAATTCGGCGGCGAAGTCGTGCGCGTCGGGGTCGGCGGCGGCGTCGGCGAGGGCGCGGATGGTGGTGGAGCGGTCGTCGTCGGTGATGCCGGTGTAGGTGTCGCGGTGGTTGACGGTG
>Ga0207755_100528_pt1 | contig 17465 bp, 10 predicted proteins | sample A23P2SouthBayCA_FD_187734 | JGI IMG/M metagenome (GOLD analysis project Ga0207755, IMG submission 187734) | Aerobic enrichment media microbial communities from Bioluminiscent Bay, La Parguera, Puerto Rico - A23 P2 (SPAdes) | ecosystem: Environmental > Aquatic > Marine > Unclassified ...
TCTCGGTCGTCGGCGCCCGCCCCCAGTTCATCAAGGCGTTCCCCGTCTCCGACGCGCTCAGACGCGACCACGACGAGGTGCTCGTCCACACCGGCCAGCACTACGACCGGGAACTGTCGGAGGTGTTCTTCCGCGACCTCGACCTCGACGAACCGGATCACAACCTCGGGGTCGGATCGAACACCCACGCCGTCCAGACCGGCGAGATGATGCGCCGCCTCGACCCGATCGTCGCCAGCGAGGACCCGGACGCCATGCTCCTGTACGGCGACACGAACTCCACGGTCGCCGGCGCGCTCGTCGGCGCGAACCGCGACGCGACCGTCACCCACGTCGAGGCGGGTCTCCGCAGTGGGAACCGCTCGATGCCGGAGGAGATCAACCGGATCGTCACCGACAGCGTCGCAGACGTGCTGTGTACGCCCTGTGAAGCCGCGACGGCGAACCTCGAAGCCGAGGGAATGGGCGGCCGGGCCGTCGAGACCGGTGACGTGATGTACGACGCGATCAGGTGGGCCGAGCGGATCGCGGGCCGCGAGTCCTCGATCGTCGAGCGTCTCGGCGTCGAGGACGGGTTCGTCCTCGCGACGGTCCACCGCCCGAGAAACACCGACGACGGCGACCGACTGACCGCCATCGTCGAGGCGCTCCGGGAGATCCCCGCTCCGGTGGTGTTCCCCGTCCACCCGCGAACGGAGGCCGCACTGCGCGATCAGGGACTGTACGACGTCGTCCGGTCGGAACTGGTCTGTATCGACCCGGTCGGCTATCTGGACTTCGTCCGGTTGCTGGAGGGTGCCGACCGCGTCGTCACCGACTCCGGTGGCGTCCAGAAGGAGGCGTTCTTCCTCGAGACGCCGTGTGTGACGCTGCGCGAGGAGACCGAGTGGGACGAGACGGTCACCCACGGCTGGAACCGCCTCGTCGGGGCAGACCGTGCGGCGATCCTGGACGCGCTGGCGACCCCCGTGGACGCGTCGACGCGGCCCGAGCCCTACGGCGACGGCAACGCGGCCGAACGCATCGTCGAGGTGGTGGCCGATGAATGACGTACTCATGCTCGTCACCAACGAGACGGCGACGTTCTACCGCCACCAGATCGACGCCCTCGAACGGCTGGGCATGAACTGCGACACCGTCGCAGTCCCGAACACGGACCGGGAGGCGCGGTCGGTGAGTCACTACGTTCGGTTCTACGGAGCCGCACTGCGTCAGTCGCTGTCCGACTACGACGTCGTCCACGCCAACTACGGGCTGACCGCGCCGGCCGCGCTGGCCCAGCGCCAGCGCCCGGTCGTCCTGTCGCTGTGGGGGTCGGACCTGCTCGGTTCCTACGGGAAACTGTCGTCGTGGTGTGCAAATCGCTGTGACGAGGTCATCGTCATGTCCGAACAGATGGCCGGCGAACTCGACCGGGACGCCCACGTGATCCCACACGGCGTCGATACGGAGCTGTTCAGCCCGGGGTCACAGGCGCGCGCCCGCGACGAACTCGGCTGGGATCAGACCTCGCGGGTCGTCCTCTTTCCGTACGACCCCAACCGACCGATCAAGGACTTCGAGCGGGCGCGGTCGGTCGTCGACGAGGTCGCGAGACGCCTCGACGGCACCGTCCAGTTGCGGACCGTCTCCGGCGTCGACCACGAGGAGGTACCACGATACATGAACGCAGCAGACGTGATGGTGTTGACCTCGCGCCGCGAGGGCTCACCGAACACGGTCAAAGAGGCACTGGCGTGTGACTGTCCCGTCGTCTCGACGGACGTGGGCGACGTCTCGGAGTACGTCGACGACCTCCGCTACTCCGGAGTGTGCGCCGACGACGGCGAACTCGTCGACCGACTCGCAGCGACGCTCCGAGCGGCCCCCGTCTCGGAAGGGCGCGAGCAGGTCGCCCACCTCGGGCTGTCCGAGATGGCGCGCAACATCGTGTCGGTGTATCGGACGGCCGGCGCACGGGGGGTGCAGGTCGATGGCTGAGACGCGGGGCGGGCTGTTGCCGGTCGCACCGGACCTACTCGTCGTGACGGCCGGTTTGCTGCTCGCCGTCGTCCTGTTCCCGCTGCGCTTCCTCTCGGGACAGCTGTTCATCCAAGTGCTCCCGCCGCTGGTCGGCGTCGCCTGTCTTGTCTACCTGTTCGCCCGCTACCGGGACCGGGAGTACGAGAGAGCATTCGAACAGCGCCGCCTCGGCACCGACGGGCGGGTCGCCGCCGGTCTGACCGTCCTCGGGATCGGTGGGCTTGCCGTCCTCGGTGCCACGGAGGGCGGGCGAACCGTGCCCTTCCTCGCCGCCAGCGGCGTCGTCGGCAGCGCGATCCTCGCACAGATCGTGCTGCTGGACGACGAGGCGCTGAGTCCCGGCCTGCTCCTCGTCCAGATCCTCGGGCTGGCGGTCGTCGTTCGGTACACGGCGCTGCTGACGACGCCCGGCCTCGTTGGCGTCGATAGCTGGACGCACCTCACGGACTACGCGGCGGCCATCCGGAGCGAGGAGTCGCTGGCCGCCATCGCCGACGTGAAGTACCGTACCGCACCGCTGTTTCACGTCCTGGTCGTGGTCGCCGCCGACGGACTCGGAGTGGGTCTCCGCACCGCGACCTACGCCTCGCTCGGGGTGGCACTGCCACTGGCGACGCTGCTGTGCTACGCGACGGGACACCTCCTGTTCGAGCAGCGCTGGGCGCTGCTCGGGGCCGCCGTCTTCGCGATGTCCGACCACGTCGTCAGGTGGGGCGTCCACATCATCCCGACGAGCGTGGGACTGGTCTTCTTCCTCGGCGCACTGGCAGGGGCGACGCGGCTGCTGGGCGGGGATACGCGACTGTCGTCGTACCTGCTGGTCGCGGCCTTCGGCGTCGCGACGGCGCTGACCCACCAGATATCGGCGTTCATCCTGCTCGTCGTGCTGGGCGTCGGGACCGCGGTCCAGTTGCTCGCGCCGGTGCTGTCGGGCGACGGATCGCGCAGCGGCGCGCTGTGGCCACTGTTCCTGCTCGAAACCTGCGTCGTCCTCGGCCTGTGGTCGATCACGCCGTACCGGGACAGCGTGTTCATTACCGAACTGATCGACACGGTCCAGCGGTCGCTGGCCACGTCGGTCGGCTTCCTCAACCTCGCGGGGCCGTCGCCGGCGGGACCGGGTGGTGGGGGCGGCGGCGCGGGCACGCCGATCCAGATCGCCTTCGCCGACGCGCTGGGCTTCTTCACGCTGTTTTTCGTCGTCGTACTCGGTGGGGTCGCGCTGTTCCGACGCCGCAACGCCTCGCCGGCGACGGCGATGTACGCCGTCGCGGCCGGCGTGCTCGCGGTCTTCACCTTCGGCCTCCCGCTGTTCGGGTTCAACACGTTCCTGCCGGGGCGCTGGTACGCGTTCATGTACGTCCCGATGGCGCTCGTGGCCGCCGGGGGCTGCCGGTTCGCAGTCCGGAACCTCTCGCCGCGAACGGCGATGGCGGGACTGCTCATGTTCGCGCTCGTCCTCCCGGGCGCGATGGCGCTCAATCACAAGGGGACGCCGGACAACCCCGTCTTCGACGAGGAGTTCCCCACCTACGCCTACGACGAGTCGGAGCTCGCGGCCGTCGAGACGGTCCGGACCACCCGCGCCGACAGCGCCGACCCGATCTACACCGACCACCCCTACCGGACGGTGTTCGAACGGACCGGCGCGGCACCGGCGAACATGCTCGCCGTCGAGGACGGCGAGATCGTCCACGACACCGTCGTCTATCGGCAGTACCAGTCCCGCGGCGCACCCGTGGTCGTGGTCGACAACACCTCCCAGACGCGGCAGGTATCCCAGACCGAAGTCTGTCGGCCGACGATGCACCGACTGTACACGAACGGCGACGTGACCGTCTGTACGGGCGTCGACGGAATAGACGGAGCATAACAATGGCTGGCGACTCACAATCCCGGTCAATGTCAGACCGAACGGTTCGATCGTCGTCGGTGGGGGCACCGTCACTGGGAGGGGCACTCGACCTCGCTCTCACGGTCGGGCTCGCACTGATCGGGGCCGTCGTCCTCTCCCTGCAGATCGGCCTCCCGCCCGTGGTACGTGGCGCGATCGTTCTGCCGCTGTTGCTCGTCGTTCCGGGCTACGCCGTCGTTGCGGCGCTGTTCCCCGGAGCCCACGGGACGTCGCCGACCAGCGTCGTCGAGCCCCCGCTCGTCGAGCGGCTTGGGCTGGCAGTCGGACTGTCCATCGCCATCGTCCCGGCCGTCGGGATCGGCGTCGACGCCGTCTGGTCGCTGACGCTCGTCCCGGTGCTTGACGGGGTCGCCGCGGTCACCATCGCGGCGAGCGTCGTCGCGCTGGTCCGACGGACGCGTCTCCCGATCCGCGAACGGTTCCGTGCGACCGCGGCGATACAGGCGGCCCTGAGGGGGGCGCACGACCGACCGAAGACCCAGCTGTTCCTGCTGACGGCGGTGCTCCTGAGCGTCGTCGCGATCGGTGCGAGCGGTGTCGTCGCAACGACCGGCGACGGGCAGGGCGTCACGGAGTTCTACCTCACGACCGAGGGACCGGACGGCCAACAGGTGCTCGCCACCAACGAGACCGTCGGCAACGAGTCCGTCCACAGGCTCGTCGTCCGGAGTCCAGACGCTCCACAGACGAGATACACCGTCGTGGCCCGGACCGGCGTCATCACTACCAGCGGCGTCACGGATCGACAGACGCTGGGCCGGACCGCGGTGACGACCGGGCCGCGCGGGACGGCCCGGACGACCTACGACCTCGCCCTCGACCGGGGCGAACGCCCGATCGAACTCGTCTATCTGCTCTACGAGGGCGATCCGCCCGCGGAGCCGACGCGGAACAACGCGGTTCGGTGGCTCCGGGTCCAGATCGGGTGAGCGGTCTCACCACCATCTATCGGAGACACGACGGTGCGGAGCACGAGACGAGGGGAGCTACTGGTTCGCGCCGTCGGGCCGCCCGACCGAGACGTTGCGCCGGACGACCTTCGACTGGATCATCGTGATCGGGTCGCCGGTCACGTCGAAGCTCGTGTTCGCGATCACGCAGTCGTTCGACTGCTCGAATCGGACCCCCGAGCGGTCGTCCCCGGTCTGCTCGATCCGCGAGTCTCGGATCCGAGTCCCGTTTCGGTGCCGGATGTCGACGGCGTGTTCGGTCGCCGCCTGCCCGCCGACGGTGACGTTCTCGACGATGGGGCCGCGCTGGCTGTCGGCCGGCCGGAGGGCGTGGATCGCCGGCACGCCGTCGGTGTCGACGGCGACAGCGGTGTTCCGGATCGTCGCCTGTCCGGCCTCCGAGTGGATGACGATCCCGCCGGAGCTACCGGGGACTTGCCCGCTGATCCGCACGTCGCAGTTCTCGACGAGCTGGCCCTGTCGGGCTCGCATCCGGATGCCCCGGGGATCGAGGCCGTTGTCGTGGCGAGGCGGGACCTCGTCGACGATCACGGTGGCGTGCTGGACGCTGGAGCCCGTCGACCCGAGGCGCACGTTGGCGATGTTGTTGTTCCTGTAGCGCCCGCCCAGCACGTGGACCGGCCCGTTCGAGCCCGAGAGGCCGTCGATCCGGCCGGGCGAGGAGGCGTAGATGCCGTTGTTCGGGAAGTTCTCGACGACGCAGTCCCGGACCGTCAGCGTCCCGGCGTGGGTGTGACCGACGTAGATACCGACGGAGTCGGAGCCGTCGACCGAACCGCCGGGCAGCCGAACGTTCTCGACGATGGCCGAGCTCTCGGGGTCGACGACCTCGAACCGGAAGCCCGACACGTCGGGCGGGTACTGGCCTCGGACCCGAACGTTCCTGATCTCGAAGTCGTCGGTGCCCAGCACGTACATCATCCCGCCGTACCCCTGTTCGCGGAAGTCGAGGTCGATCCCCTCGAACAGGAACCGCTTGAGGTCGACCAGCCGGAGTAACGTCGTCCCGATCTCACTGGCCGATGCCGTCGGGACGAACGACACGTCGGCCCCCTCGACCGCCCGCAGACCGACGTTGTGGAGGTTCGTCAGCGAGAGGTGATCAACGGCGTAGGTGCCCGCCGGGAACTCGACGACGGTCCCGTCGGCGGCGTGTTCCTGAATCAGGTCCGTGACCGGTTCCGAACCGTCCGCTGCCCCGCCGACGGCCGTGATGTCGACGGTCTCGTCGAAACGAGAGGGGGCGTCGGTGGTCGTCTGCGTCGGCGAACGGGTCGCCGTTCCGCGGTCAGTACCGGTAGCGGTCCGGGCCGGCGTCCCGGTCGGCGGGGTCTCCGTCTCGGGGCCGCCGCCGGGACAGCCGGCGAGCGACGTGACTCCCGCAGCCGCGATAGCGAGGAACGAACGGCGAGACCGGCGACTCGGCGGATCTCGTGACACGTTCGTGGGTGGGGTGTCCGGCGGCATTGTAATGAGAGCCGTACCGCCGGTAAGCGAGTGGTATCTCCGGTCGCCGGCCGGCTTATTCGAGCCCGCGGCGACGGGAGCGGGCCGCTGTCGGATTTTCCCCGGCAGTTCCCGGGGTCCTTCGCTACGCTCTCCTACCGGGGCGCGCCGATGTCCGGAGCCGGTTCGTCGCTGCCGTAGTGGTTGTTGTCGAAGGTGACGTTCTGCCAGCTACTGGTGTGGACCTGCGTGATCGCGCTGCCGTCCCACCCCTCCGGCGTCGACTTCGGTTCGTTGGGGTTGTAGAACCAGTTGCCGTGGATGTCGGCCACGTCGCTGGGCGTCCCGCGGATCGCCACACACTCGGTCTGGCCGTTGTCCTGCACGTGCGTGACGGCCTCGACGGTGTTGTGGTGGATCTCGATCGTCTCCCCGCCCGGTCGGTGCATGTCCATCACGTGGTCGACGGCGTCGGGTCCGAAGTGGTTGTAGCGAGCGGTGTACCCGTTGCCGCCCCCGCTGGCGATGCTGTGACGGTTGTAGTTGAACCGGTTGTACTCGATGATCGGGTGGCCCGTACTCGTACTGACCCCGTAGCCCAGTCCGTCCATCGGGTTGTGGTGAATGTGGTTGTGGTGGACATGGGTGTCGCCCGCGGGCCGGACCGACGCGTGGGTGAAGCCGTAGATCTCGTTGTTGTCGATCTCGACGTCGCTGCCCGTCACGCGCAGTCCCATGTCGACCTCGTCGGAGTCGTACTCGCGGTAGGAGTAGCTCGGGCCGCTGACGCGCAGACCAGTGACTCGCGCACTGCCGGAGACGTAGACGAGGGGCCACACGACGGATGTCGTGTAGATGTGGCCGCCCGCTGCGCCGTCGACGCCGCGATCGCTGGCCAGCGTGACCCCGCTCGGGACCGTGATGTCCGTCGAGCCGAGGTTGATCTCCGCACTGCCGTCGACGTACACCACGTCGCCGCTGCTCGCGCTACCGAGTGCGTTCAGCAGTTCCGACTCCGTGGAGACGGTGTCGTTCGCGGCACTGGGCTGGACCAGACCGTCGTACTCGCTCCCGCCGCCGATCGCGGGGCCGCTCGTCGTGGTCGTGTCGTCGGTGGTCGACTCCGTCGAGTCGGTGGTCGACTCCTGACCAGTCAGCTCCGAGAGCGCGATCTCGTCGCCGTCGAGGTACAGCGTGTAGTCGCCGTCCACCGGCGAGAAGTCGGACACGTCGCCAGTGACGGCGAAGGAGTCGCCGTAGCCATTACCGGTGTAGCCCGACACCGTGTACGTGCCGTCGCCGCCGTCCGTCACCACGTCGTTCTCGGTTTCGGCGGAGTTCCGACCGGCGTCGAGCACTTTCTCGACCTCGCCCTCGACGGTGAACTCGTACGAGACCTCGGTCTGGGAGACGATCGCCAGCGTCCGGGTCGGCTGAGAGTCACCGACGAGTTCGTACGGACCGACATCGCTGCCGTCGAGTGTGATCACGGCGTCGCTGTCCTTGGGCGTGAAGTCGACGACGCTGCCGAGGAACTCGTAGGAGTCCCCGTAGCCGTTGCCGGTGTAACCCGCGACGGTCCACGTGCCGTCGTCGTTCTGGGAGACCACGTCGTTGCTGGTCTCGGCCGACATGTCGCCCACGTCGGTGAGCTTGGTGATCTCGCCCGTCGTCGTCAGTTCGTACGCGATCTCCGTCGGCGAGGAAATCGCGATCTCGTGGCGCTCCTGGAGGCGGCCGCCGGCGTCGGGGCCGAAGGTGAACGTCGAGGGGCCATCGAGCGTGAGTGCGGTCACGTCGCCGGTGAGTTCGTACCCGGCCACGCCGTCTGAGACGGTCCCCTCGACCGTCCCATCGGTGATGCTGTCGTCGACGTCGGCGTCGGTCGACAGCCGGCTCACGGAGCCAGTCGTCTCGATGACGTAGCTCCACGTCGCGCTGGAGCCGTCGACGACGAAGGTCTCGGCGTCGGTCTGTGCCGACGCCTCTCCCAGGGTCAACGAAGCGAGTGCGGTCCCGCCGAGGACTTTGAGCGCACTGCGCCGGTCGAGTAGTGGTGTCTTACTGTCGGTACGGTCAGACTGTTCGTTAGCCATGTTCGAGTAGCACGTGATTATACACCTAAGTGTTCTGACGGGATTGGGGTCCGTTAGCCACGGGATACGACCGTCGTAACGACGCTTGCGTACTGGTTGGTTGCGGATGGCGGCGATTACTACCGGTTCAGACGGCGCGCGCGGTCGGTCCAGCGACCGGGTGACGTCGCCGTCGAATGCGGCGTAAGTCGGTCTTAACGGCGGTGTAGGGAGTCACTACTACCGAGTCGGGGGTGTCCGTCGGATTGCGGTCGGCGTCGGCCGCGTCGCCGACCCAGCACCCGGGCGGAATCGACCCCACAGGAGCCCCGTAACAAAACCACAGTCCGTCGATGGCCGAGACATGGCAGGCCAGCGACGTACGCCACAGCAGGGCGTGGTGATTCCGGCAATCGACACGGCGAGCAGCACGGCCGCGGTTCGATCGCTGGGGCGGCGGTCGATCCCGACGACCGTCGTCTCGGAGCACGAGCGACCGCCGGCGTTCGACTCGCAGTACTGCGACGAGTCCGTGTCGGTCCCGGACCCGACGGCGGACTTCACGGGCTACGAGGACGCCCTCCTCTCGCTGGCGCGGCGCGAGGGCGTGGGGACGATCCTGCCGTTTCGCGAGCCGGACGTCTACGCGCTCGCTCGGAACCGCGACGCGCTCGCCGACCACGTCGGTACGCCGTGGCCCACGCTCTCGACGCTCCGGAGCGTCCAGGACCGCGTCGAACTGTTCGCCGCCGCCGAGCGCGCCGGTGTCGCGACCCCCCGGACACGCACCTTCGACGAGTGGGACGACTGGGACGACGAGTGCATCGTCAAGCCACGCTACACCTTCCGGGCACCGGAGTACGCCGACCGCTTCGAGACGCCCGAAACTCAGTGGAGTTCGACCCAGTACGTCGAACCGGGCGAGCGCCCCGACCGCGAGCGAACCGTCGCGGAGATGGGCCACGTCCCGCTCGTACAGGACTACGTCCCGACCGGTGACGAGTACGGCTTCTTCGCCCAGTACGACCACGGGACGCCCGTCGCCACCTTCCAGCACCGCCAGCGACGGGGCTGGAAGTACTGCGGCGGCCCCAGCGCCTACCGGGAGTCGGTCGACATCCCGGCACTGGAACGGGCCGGTCGGGCGCTGCTCGACGAACTCGACTGGCACGGCGTCGCCATGGTCGAGTTCCTCCGCGACCCCCGGACCGGCGAGTTCAAACTCATGGAGATCAACCCCCGGTTCTGGTCGTCGCTGCCGTTCACCGTGCAGGCCGGTGTCGACTTCCCGCTGCTGTACTGGGCGCAGGCGACCGACCGGGAGATAGAGGGGCCGCCGGAGTACGAGGTCGGCGTCGCCGGCCACCTGCTCCGCGGGGAAGCCCTCCACCTCCACAGCATCCTCACCGAAAAGTACCCGCTGGTCGACCGACCCTCCTTCGCCGCCCGCTCGCTGTCCGTGGCCGCCTCGCTCCTGCGACACCGACGCTTCGACTACCTCAGTCGGGACGACCCCGGACCGTTCGTTCGTGATCTGCGCAACGCCGTCGAGGCGGCGACCGGCGACACGGTCAGTGGGTCACCTCGCGGGACAGCCTCGAAAGTCGGAACGGCGATTCAACGACTGGTGCGCGAGTAGGCTCGTCGCCCGACTACCAGTACGAGCAGAGCGACCACGACGACCGGCGCGCCGAGGCCGGGACCGACACCGACAGTCTGGCCCGGCGACGATGGCGTCGTTGCCCCATCAGTTGCACGCTGCGTCCCGTTCGTCTGCTCGCCGCCGTTCCCCTGCTGACTGGATTGGACCGTCTCACTCGGGGTGGCAGTTGCGATCCGGATTTTATTTGTATCGTTCTCCACGACCGAGATGTCTTCCGTGTTGTCGACCGGCCGATAGAGGACGCTGTAGTCGAGATCGATCGTGCTTCCGGGTTCGATGTTGCTGTCGACTTCGAAGTGTACCGAGAGGCTCTCCTGTTCCCCGGGTGCGATCGTGTCGTTGATACGGTACTGACTGGCCGAACTCGACTGGACGTTCCCCGTCCCCGTCACGTCGACGAAGTCCGGTACTTCGAGGATGAGTTCGACGAGTGCCGACCGCTGGTTGATCGAGGGGTTCGTCACCGAGACCGACGCCGTCTCCGCACCGCTCTGTTCGTCCAATCGGAGGCTCGATAGCTGAGGATCGATCTCGGGAGTTTCCCGGAAGCTGACGGTAGAGACCGTCCAGTTGTGGGTGGTTCTGGACCCCGACGCGTCGATGACGACGGCGCGGATCGAATACTGGCCGTGCCGATCGAACGTACGGTTGTACGACTGACCGCTGCCGCTGAACTCGTCGTCGACGTACCACTCGTAACTCAACGACTCTCCATCGGGATCCCGCGCGTCGATCCTGAAGGTCGTGCTGTTGCCAGACCGGAGCGACAACTGCGAGCGACCGGGCGACCGACTGGTGATCTCGGGTGGCCGGCTCTGCACCGCGAGGTCCCAGGTGGTCGAGGTCGACGCCCCGTGATCGTCCGTCACGTCGATCTCGACCGTGTGATCGCCGGGGTCGGCGATGGCCCGACGGAAACTCACCTGTCGCGGCTCGGCCACCGTACGCTCGGAGACCACCTGCCCGTCGACCGAGAGCGCGACCGACACCGGCTGGGAGTCGTGGTCGACGACGTCGACTGCGAACCGCCGCGACTGCTCTGCGACCGGGCTGATCGTAGCTTCTCCCGGGGAGACGCGCTCGACGGTCGGCTGATCGTTACGCACCGTGATGGTGACGGTTTCGGTCGTCTCGGTCCCGAAGTCGTTCGTGACTGTCAGTTCGAGATCGTGCCGGCCGACCGTTCGTGGCGAGACGGTGATCTCACGACCGTTCCAGTTCTCGTCGCCCAGTGACCACTCGTAGCGAAAGCTCGTGTCGCGTTCTGACGGGTCCTCAGCGGCGGCCGAGACTGTCACCGACTCGCCAGCGACGATCAGCGGTGTGATCGGAGAGAGTGATGTTATATCGGGTGGAGAAGATTCGACATCGACCGTGAACGTTCGTGTCCGGGAAACTCCCCGTTCGTTCGAAACAGTCAGTTCTACACTCCGCTCACCGGCCGACTGGAACGTCCGCTCGACCGAGGAGCCGTCGAACGTCTGCCCATCGATCGACCACTCGTAGGACAGCGGCGTGTACCCACCAGGATCGGTGGCAGAAGCACTGAACACGACCGGTTCACCGATCGTCGCTTCGGTGTTTCCGGGCTGGACGTCACGGATCGTCGGCGGTGCGACGACGCGAGTCGACCACTGGACCGCGTCGTCGTCCGTTTGACGGCTGCCGTCCGAGACACGGACACTGACGGTGTGTTCGCCGCTCCCGTAGCTGCTGGCATCGAAGGTAAACGTCTCCTCACTGGCCACGCGGTCGCCGTCGACCGACCACTCGTAGCGCAGGTCGCTGCTGGACGTGTCCGGGTCGGACGCTTCGACGCTGAACTGCTGCTGTTCGTCCGGCGTGAGGAGGTGATTGCTCTCCGGCGGTGAACTGCGCTGGATGGTTGGTGGTCCGTGGACGTCGAGCGTGAACGACCGCGAGCGAGTTACCCCCTGTGTATTTGTCACACGCAGATCAACGGTGCGCTCACCGGCGGACTCGAAGGTGTACTCGACTTCCGATCCGTCGAAGGCCCGTCCGTCGATCGACCACTCGTAGGACAGCGGCGTGTACCCGCCGGGATCGGTCGCCGCCGCGCTGAACGTGAGTTCGTCCCCGGTCGCGACTTCCGTGTTTCCGGGCTGGAGGTCGATGATCGTCGGCGGTTCGACGACCTCGACGGTCCATTCCGTCATCGCGTCGCGCGTGCGACTCGACCCGTCCGAGACGACGACCCGAACCGTGTGTGTACCACCCTGATAGCGCCCGGCGTCGAACCTGAGAGAGTCCCCGTCGCCCACAGTCTGTCCGTCCACAGACCACTCGTACGACAGTTCAGCGGTCGACGTATCACTATCCGAGACGTCGACGCTGAACGATCGATCCGCATCCGCCGTGAGTACGAGACCGTCGTCGGGAGCGCTGCTCTCGATCCTCGGCGGCTCGAATGCCTCAACCGTCACTTCACCGAAGTCGACGGTGTCGGTCAGGTAGTAATCCTCGCCGGGGCCGAGATACGTTTCGATGTGGCCGACGACTTCGTACGTCCCCTCCCCGTCGGGAAGGGTGATCGAATCCGTGATATCGCCGTTTCGACTCGCATCGATCGATCCGCCGTCGATCGTCGCGGTCGGGTTCTCCGGCATACTCCGTCCGCTCTCGTAGACGTAGAGCTCCATTCGGGCGGTACTGTCGGTCGCATCGTAACCGTTGTACACGGCGGCACTCACCTCGGCACGCCCACCGGGTGCGAAGCGACGAGTCCCACGGTCGGATTCGATCGAACTACCGCGACCGTACACGCCACCGCGGTCGAGACTGAGCGTGTTCAGTTCTCCACGGGTGATGGACGTCTCGAAGATCCCCCAGTACTCCTGCGGAGAACCGTCGTCGATCACCCACACCTCGTACTCGCCCGGCGGGGCGGCGAACATGTAGCTGTCGTAGCTCTCTTCCCCGTTACAGAACGCCGGCTCGCTGTCGTCGCTCGTGTCGGCGAACTCCGAGTGATCTGTCGTCGTTCCACGAAGGAGCACTTTCGCGGACGCGTCGTCCCCGTCCTCGTCGTCGAGCGAGACGAACAGGCAACCGTCCTCACGCTGCTGGACGTCGAACGTGTCGGGGCTCTCCATCCGATCGAGTCGCGTTTCCAGGGCGTCACGGTCCGACTCTTGCCACACCGAGACAGTCGTGTCGTAGGATCCCAGCGGCGCGTCGTCAGGCACCGTCCAGTCGAGGTCCAGATGCTCCGTCTCGCCCGAGTCGAGCGTGACTGTCTGCCCCGTCCCCTGGTCGTTCGAGTACCAGTTTCCATCCGGTCCCTGGACGCTGTACCCCACGAAAAACTCGTGTCGTTCCGATCCGGTGTTCTCGATCGTGACGGACGCAGTTACGTCATCGCCACTGTAGTACGGCCCGTCGTTCGTTCCGAGCGTGTTGATCCGAGCGTCGACGTGTTCAGACGCCGAGACGACGCCAACCGGACCAGCTCCGCCCGATCCGGTATCGGGCGATACGAACCCGATACCTCCAACAAGAATCGCGACGAATACAAAGATGGCAGCTGCTTTACCAACGCTCAGCCCGGAGAAGCCAACCATTGTATACCCGAACAGTATTAGTGATACTAGAAGTAACTTGTGGTGGAACTATCACCAGAAGACGCCGTACACAGAGACGGTGTGGGACCTCGGGCCGCGTGAGTTCTCCCACAGCGAGATCACACCGTTGTGAGAGGTCGACCACAGTCAGTGTGGAGTTGTGTCTTTTGTTGTATCTTTTATCGCGACCAAGATAACCTCGATTGCCGGGTCGACGAACTCGCCCAGTGGCCACAGACAGATCGTGCTACAGCAGTTGACGACGGACGTAACGGGACGTCCGAAGCGGATCGAACAGTGTTGGCCACCGATTTATCCCGCTGCCGTCCCACAATGTCGTATGACCGAAGTCGGCGTCGTCGGAGCGGGCGCGGGCGCAGCGGCACTCAGCTACGTGGTCGACGGGACTCTCCCGGAGGCCGAACTGACGGTCCTCGAAAAGTCGGGGGGCCTCTGCGGGCGAGCGGCGACCCGCCGCCACGGCGATCTGACCTACGACTACGGCGCGAACTATCTGAAGGCCGACGACGAGCGCGTCAACGACCTCGTCGACGACGTGCTCGGGGCCGACGGGCGCGTCGACGTGACCGAGCCGATCTACACCTTCGACGAGACCGGCACCGTCTCGGAGGGGCGAGACAGCGACGACCACAGGTGGAGTTACGAGGCGGGGCTGACTCAGATCGCCAAGCGCCTGTTCGCCGAGACCGACGCCGCCATCCACCGGCGCACCCGCGTCGAGACGATTCACCGCTCGGGCGACCACTGGCACCTCACCGACACCGACGGCGAGCGGTGGGGCCCGTTCGACGCCCTCGTCATGAACCCACCGGCACCACAGACGGCGACGCTGATAGACGAGGCCGACTGGGACCACGACCTGCGCCCGACGCTCGCGAGCGCCGCCGATGCGGTCGACTACCGGACCATCTGGACGGCCGTCCTGCACTACCCCTTCGAGATCGACCGGCCATACTACGCGCTGATCAACACCGACGACGGCCACGACGTGGGCTGGATCGCTCGCGAGGAGTGCAAGGCCGACCACGTCCCCGACGGCGAGACGCTGCTGGTCGTCCAGGCCGGCCCCGAGTGGTCGAGCGAGCACTACGACGACTCGCCGGCCGAGAACGTCGCCGAGTTGGCTGCGGCGACGGCCGAAGTCGTCGGTGACGACCGACTCGCCGACCCGGAGTGGTCGGACCACCAGGGGTGGCGCTACGCCCTCCCGGACGACGGTGTGGCCGACGGCCCCGTCGCATCCGCCCGCGAGCACGGACTCTACTGCGTCGGCGACTGGGTCGCCGGCGAGGCGCGCCTCCACGCCGCGCTGCGCAACGGGCTCGACGTGGGCGAGCGACTGGTGTACGCCCAGTGACTCGCGGTTGGTCGCGCCGACGACACGCCCCCGATAGCGATAGGCTCCGAGGACCCGACGGACGGCTGTGACGACCGACGATACCGTCCCCCTCGGCCTCCGCGAACGAGCGCCGCGACTCTGGGCGCTGTGGGCGGCGGCCAGACCCAGCCAGGTGCTGCTGGTCGCACTGGTGTACGGCCTCGGCGTCGGCATCGCGACGAACGGCCCGCCGCTGTCGGGCGGTCGGTGGCGAGGGGTCGAAGCGACTGCGCCGTCGCTGCTCGCCGGTCTGGCGGCGCTCGTCCCGGTCACCGTCGCGATCCACTACGCCAACGAGTACGCCGACGCCGAGACCGACGCACGGACGACTCGCACGCCGTTCTCGGGGGGCAGTGGCGCGCTCGAACGGACGGGACTCCCGCGTCGGTTCCTCGGGCGGGCCACGGTCGGTGCGCTGCTCGCGAGCGCACTCGCCGTCGGTGGCCTGCTCACGGTCGGAGACACCACGCCGGTGACCGTCCTCACGGTGATACTCGTCGTCGGACTGGCCTACTCGCTCCCGCCGATCGCCCTGATCCGGCGTGGCGTCGGCGAACTCGTCAACGCCGTCCTCGGCGGCGTCTTGCTCCCGCTGTACGGCGTCAGCGTCGTCGCGGGCGTCCGGCCGGCGGCGGCGCTCGTCACGCTGCCGTTCGCCCTGCTGGTCGGGTGTAACCTCTGTGCGACCCACTGGCCGGACCGCGAAGCGGATGCGACCGTCGGCAAGCGAACGCTCGCAGTTCGACTGTCGCCCCGCGTGCTTCGACGGCTCTACGTGGCGCTGGCCGTCACCGCCGGCCTCACGGTCGCCGCGCTCTGGCTGGCGACACTCCTCCCGACGTCGGTCGCGCTGTCACACCTCGCCGCAGGCCCGTTCCTCGTCTGGGGCGGGTACACGCTGACCCGCCAGCGGTCACCGTTCCCGTCCGTCGCGGCGATGGTCGTCACCGCAGTGACGACGACGGTCGCGTGGTGGTGGCTGGGCGTCGGCTGAACGGGCACCGCGTACCGGTAGTGTGAAAATGGGTCTTCAGGCCGCGTACTGTTCGATCTTGGCCCGTAGCTGGTCTTCAGGTTGCGCGCCGACGATCTCCTCTGCCTGCTCGCCGTCGGCGAACAGGACGAGCGTCGGGACGCCCCGGACGCCGTAGGCGCTGGCCAGTTGCTGGTTGGCGTCGACGTCGACCTTCGCGACGACCGCGTCGGTCTCGGCCGCGAGTCGCTCGACCACCGGTTCGAGCATCTTGCACGGGCCACACCAGTCGGCGTAGAAGTCCGTCAGGACCACGTCGTGACTGGCGACGAGTTCGTCGAGTGCCGCCTGCCCCGTGACGTGGACCGGTTCGTCGGTCGAGGCCGTCTCGCTGTCTGTTGTCATCGACGAGAACTACGGGGTGAGTGGGGTTAAGAGTTATGCTTACTTCATACAATACAGCTGGTCGGACAGTCGGGACGAGCACAGTCGAACCAGCACGACCTCTGCGTCGGTTACCTCGGCTCCGAACGCATCTCCGAGGTCCGGCACGGGAGCAGGGATGTCGACATACCGGGTTCAGAACGACGTATATCCTTCAGTCACGGTATCGGCACCACCGGTCGCGTGACTGCTCTCGCGCTCCGGTGGACGGCTCGTGGGCCACGAAGTCCCCGGGGACGCATTCGTCCCCGCCATCGTTTGTGTCCATTCGATACAATTTTGCGACAGCGTTATACCACACCGACGGTCGTCAAGTGCGGGCCGAGAGTGGACGAATCGCTCGCGAGGTGCGTACCGTCACTCCTCGTCGCCTGGCGTGACCGCGAGCACCGGGGCGTCGGCGTGCCTGATGACGCGTTCGGCCGTGCTCCCGAGGAGGAACCGTCGTAGGCCCGTGCGCCCGGCCGTCCCCATCGCGATCAGGTCGATCTCCGCCGTCTCTGCGTAGTCGAGGAGGTCCCGTCCCGGGAAGCCCTCCCGGACCTCGGTGACGGCGTCGAGACCACGGTCCCGCGCGGCCGACGCGATCTCGTCGGTGATCCGCTGGCCCTGCTTCTCGAAGCTGTCTAACAGTTCCGTCGGGAGCGTGTAGTCGGCACCCGTCGCCAGATCGTTGACGTTGACGACGTTGACCGCGTGCACTCGTGCACCGGTGCGATCAGCGACAGCGAGGCCGTGTTCGACCGCCGCCCCGGCGGCCGCACTCCCGTCGGTCGGGATCATGACCTCGTCGTAGTCGGCCTCCTGACTCGCCGCCGTCTGCCGGACGGTCAACACCGGTACCTCGGCGTGTCGGACGACCGCCTCAGTGACGCTACCGGCGAGGTAGCGGCCGAAGCCGGTGCGGCCGTGGGTCCCCATCGCGATCACGTCGACCCCGTACTCGTCGGCGTAGTCGAGGATCGCCTCGTCCGGC
>Ga0207755_100534_pt1 | contig 17275 bp, 12 predicted proteins | sample A23P2SouthBayCA_FD_187734 | JGI IMG/M metagenome (GOLD analysis project Ga0207755, IMG submission 187734) | Aerobic enrichment media microbial communities from Bioluminiscent Bay, La Parguera, Puerto Rico - A23 P2 (SPAdes) | ecosystem: Environmental > Aquatic > Marine > Unclassified ...
GTCCTCCCGTCTGAGCGCGAGGACCAGATCGGCCGCCGAGGTGCCCGCTTCCTCGGCGTCGACGGTCACGCTCACGGTCGGGGCGACGGACTTCGCGCCGGCCTCGATGGTCGTCGAGAGGCCGTCGAGGGGGTCGAGCGCCGCGGCGACCGACTCGGCACGCTCGCGCCACTCCGTGGCGAGCGCGTCGTGGTCCTCCTCCAGAAAGGCGTCCAGCGCGGCCAGCAGGCCGACGAGTTCCTCCTTGCCGACCTTGAGCGGGCGGCCGACGCCCTGTCGGGGCACGCCGTCGAACCGGTCGGCGTCGAGCAGGCGCCCGGGCGGGTCCCACACCGACGCGGTGGCGTGGGTGTCGAGGTGCTGTGCGGCGACGGACTCGAGCAGGTCCGCGCGGCCGGCGAGGATACCCGTCGTCTGGGGCCCGCGAATTCCCTTGCCGCCGCTGAACGCCACCAGATCCGCCCCCTGCTCGGTGAACCACGAGAGGTTCGACTCCGGCGGGAGTTCGGCCGCGGCGTCGACGATCACCGGGACGCCCTGGTCGTGAGCGACGTCACAGACCTCGGCGAGCGGCGGCCCCTCGTAGGCCTTGTAGACGTGGGCGACCGCTGCGGTGTCCTCGCCGATGGCGTCGGCGTACTCCCAGGGTTCGACGTTGCGGGCGCCGGTGCCCAGCGTCGCGTCGTTGGAACCTACGTCGACGATCGTCGCCCCCGCCGTCCGGAGCGCGTGGTCGTAGCCGGTGCGGTGAGTTCGAGGCATCACGATCTCGTCGGCGACGCCGTCGGTGTCGGGGAGACGGGCCATCGTTCCGGGGTCCGTGCCGGCGATACTGGCGGCGGCAGCCAGCAACAGCGCCCCGGCCGCACCGTTGGCGACGTAGCCGGCTTCGGCGCCCGTGACCTCCGCGATCCGGTCGCTCGCGGCCGCTTGCAGGTCAGAGAGGCGAACGAACTGTTCGGCCGCCCGGTCCATCGCCGCCCGGGCCTCGGGGCGGATGCGGCTGCCGCCGATCCGCGTCTTCGTCCCCGCGGCGTTGACGACCGTCGGGACGCCCAGTTCCTCGTAGACGGAGCCGTCTGTCATGGGCCGACGTTCGGGCCTGCCCGGGTTAAACTCGCGGAAGCGGTTTCTGTGTCCGCAACCGTCTTCGCGCTCGCCCCGTTTACCCGGACGTGAGCGACCCCAGTCTCCTCGTCGTCGGCGCCCACCCCGACGACTGTTCGATCAAGGCCGGCGGCATCGCGGCGAAGTACGTCGAAGCGGGCCGCGACGTGACCTTCCTCTCGGTGACCGACGGGAGCGCGGGCCACCACGAGGGGGGCCGCGAGGCGATCGCCGCCCGCCGCAAGCGCGAGACCGAGGCCGTCGCCGAGACGCTCGGCGTCGACTACGAGGTGTTCGATATCCCCGACGGCGAACTCGAACCGACGCTCGACCACCGGCGGCGGCTGATCCGGTTCGTCCGCGAGGTCGACCCCGATCTGGTGCTCGGCCCGCGACCGAACGACTACCACCCCGACCACCGCTACGCCGCCGAGTTGCTTCGCGACACGGCCTACATGCTGATCGTCCCGAACGTCTGTCCCGACACGCCGCCGATGGACGACAACCCCGTCTTCGGCTACGTCGCCGACGGGTTCCGCAAGCCCGCGCCGTTCGAGCCCGACGCCGTGCTGGACGTGTCGGACGCGGTCGACCGGAAACTCGACGCGCTGGACTGCCACGAGTCGCAGGTCTACGAGTGGCTACCCTACACCTTCGACGTCCTCGACGAGGTGCCCGACGGCGACGCCGACCGCCGCGAGTGGCTCGCCGAGGCGGGCCTCGACTACTTCGCCGAGAACACCGAGGTGAACGTCGCCGACCGCTTCAGGGCCGAACTGAAAGCCCGCTACGGCGCGGATCGGGGAGCGGCGGTCGACCACGCCGAAGCCGTCGAGATCTCCGAATACGGCGCACCCCTGACCGACGAGCGACGCGCGGAACTGTTCGTCTTCTGAGCGCGACTGGCACCGACGTTTAAATATCAGGGGTGGAACGGTTAGGGCGCACATGGCTAGGAACTACGATATCGCGGGGATCGAGCTGAGAGACGACAACTACACCGTCGAACAGTCGCTGATCCGGAACAAGTACAAGGCGATGGACGCGGCGGGCAACGTCGTCCTGCGGGGCAAGCAGAAGCTACTGAAGATGAAAGAGGAGTTCCCGTTCACGGACGGGAACGACACGGACGTGTTCACCGTCAAAGCCGGCGGTATCGTGGACGTGGCCGGGAACTACACCCTGACCGACGCTCAGACCGGCGAGGAACTCGTCGTGCTCGACAACGACTTCTCGATCGTCCAGGACACCTGGACGGTGCGGGACGCCGACACCGGCGAGGAACTGGCGCGGATCGACTCGCGAGGCGCCCTCTACACGGTCGCGCGCCACTACCTCCCGCTGGGCTTTCTCATCCCACACGAGTACGAGATCACCGACGCCGACGGCGGCCACGTCGGTACGATCCAGGGACACGTCTCGCTCCGGGACCGCTACGACGTCACCATCGACGACGCCACGGACGTCCCGAAAGAGCCTATCGTCGCCGCGTCGATGGTCATCGACGCGATCCAGGGGAACTAACCGCGGGCGGCTCACTCCCCTTCGGCGTCGCGTTTCCACTCGCGTTCCTGGCGGCGCTCGGCGACGTGGTGCTCGCCGTCGGCCAGGTCGGTGCGGGCGCGGTCGGCCAGCCCGGTCACGTCCGCCATGAACTCCCGTTCGAACGACGACAGCACGTCGTAGGACCAGCGGTCCTCGTCGACGACGCCGCGGGGGAGGTGGTCGTCGCGGATCTCGTCCGCGAGGTCTGCGTGGCCGCTCTCGCGGAGCAGCCGTTCGGCCTCGGCCAGGTGCTCCATCGCGTGCCCGGTGTTGTGGTGAAACGCGACGAGTTTGCCGTGCGCCCGTCGGAGCCACTCGACGCCGAGTTCGACCTCGTGGAGCGCCTCGACTTCCCGGTCGGTCACGTCGTCACCCGGCCGGTCGCCGTCGATGTCCATGGGACAGTCTAGCAACCGTACGGACAAAGGGGTGTCGCAGCCGGTCTCAGGCGTAAGCAGCGAACTCCTCGCCGAAGACGAGGAAGTACGCCGCGCCGACGACGCCGACGAGGGTCGCGACGGAGAAGGCCAGTTCCGGCCCGGCAGTTAGTGTCTCCAGCGGGCCGACGGGCAGGCCGACGGTCCAGTCGCTGTCGTAGAGGTAGCCGCCCAGGGCGGCGCTGGGGATGACGATCGCGTTCCGGAGGAGATAGTACGCGCCCGTGACGCGGCCGCCGGCGTCGCGCTCGGCGGGGCCGACGATGAGCGCCTTGTGCGAAGGGAGCCCCGCGAATCGCAGCCCCGAGAAGGCGAACAGCGCCGTGACGACCAGCGGGTCGGCCGGGGCGAAGATCAGGAGAGCGGGGAAGACGGCGTAGACGGCGAATCCGAGCGCGACGACGGGCTTGAGGCCCACGCGCTCGGCGACGATGGCGGCGGGCGCCATCGAGACCAGCGCGACGACCATCTCGACACCGACCAGGACGCCGAAGAGGACGGACGGGTTGAGGTAGACGCCAAAGAGCGTCGCGTCGAGTTGCCAGATCTGGGTGATCACGAGGATGAAGAAGCCGTACACCATCCCGTTGGCGAAGCGGACGAGCGTGTCGGCGACGAGCAGCGGGCGGAGCACGTCGGGCAGCTCGGCCAGATCACGTCGGATCTGGGAGACGCCCTCGAACTCCTTCCCGAAGGAGTCGGCGCCGCTCTCGTAGCTGACGTGCTGTACGACCGTCGCGACGACGCCGAAGCCGACCGCGACGGCGAGCACGTAGAGGAATCCGGGGAGGATGTCCGACTCGCTCCCCCCGCCGACGAGAAAGAGGACCCCGGCCGCCAGCAGCGGGCCGACCAGGAAGGCGCTCCGGCGGAACGTCTCCGTGCTGGCGAACCCGCGAGCCAGCCGGTCGTCGGGCACGCTCTGCTTGACGATGGCGAACGTCGCGCCCAGCCCGAAGGACTTCCAGGCCTGCGCGAACACGAGCCCGACGAAGATCCACAGCCACGGTTCGAGGACCACCGCGCCGAGGTCGATCGGGCCGACGAGCGGCGCGACCAGCCAGACGAGGAAGCCGAGCGTCGACAGCAGGCCGAACAGCGTCAGCGCGTACCGCGAACCCACGCGGTCGGAGAAGACGCCGCCAGCGTAGGGGTAGACCGCGCTGATGATATTGCCGAAGGAACCGTACAGCCCGACGACGAACGGGGAGGCGCCGAGGACGATCAGATACTCCGAGAGGTAGCGCCCGGTCATCTGGAAGCCGAGGCTGAAGGCGAACATCGCCAGCGAGAGGACGAGCACGTCCCGCTCCAGCGAGACGAACTGCCGCACGGTCGACCGGACGCTCGGCGACTCCGTGGCCATAGTGGGAGTTCACGCCCCCGGCCCTAAACCTCGGCGAGGCGGCGACGATTTCCGGTTTGGGCTCCCCTGGGAGACGTTCTCGACGGATCGGCTATATACTCCGTCGGCACGCTGACCGACGGTGGTCGCGACCGGGATCCAGTGCTCAGTCGCCGCGACGCCGTGCGAGCAGGACACCGACGAGGAGCGCGACGAGCGCGCCCGCGACGCCGAAGCCGGGACCGAAGCCCCCGGAGGTTTCGGCCGGCGTGCCGGCGGTCGTGGGCGAGTCGGTCGCGCCGGCCGTCGCCGTCGGCGCGCCACCCGACCCGACGCCCTCGACGGTGACCGCCGCTTCGCGACCGTCCGCTTCGGCGGAGATAGTGACGTTCCCGGCGCTCTCGACCGGGACGCTGACGACGCCGTTCTCGTCGGTCTCGCCGACGGCCGTGCCCGCTCGACTGACCGACGCGTTGGCGACGGGGGTGCCGTACTCGTCGGTGACGGTCACCCGGACCGGTTCGCCGACGACCACCCGGTCGTTGTCGGCGCGGACGCTGACAGCGGGGGTCCGCTGGATGGTCGCGTTCAACGCGGTCTCGGATTCGCGGACGCCGAGCCGCTCGGTGACCGAGTCGTAGCCCGGCTTGGTGACGGTGACCTCGTAGGCGTCGTTGACTGGCATGCTCACGCTGACGGTACCGGTCCCCTGAGTGGTCACGTCCGCGACGCCGGGAACGGTGACGTTCGCGTTCGTCACCGCCTGCGGCGGGTCGAAGTGGTCGTCGCTGACGCTGAAGGTGACCAGCACCGACTCCTGGCGGACCCCCGTCCGTTCGCTGACCTCGCCGTCGACGGTCAGCGTCGTCCGGTTGCGCAGGTATCCCTCCTTGAACGTGATGAGCGTGTAGTTCCCCTGCTCGATCTCGGGCGTCGTGAACCGGCCGTCGGCGGCGGTCCGCTCGTTGATCACCGGCTGTCCGTCGTGGAACATGCGGACGATAGCGTTTTCCAGCGGCCCCTCGGCCCCTTCGACGGTGACCGTCGCTCGACCTGCTCGGGCGACCTCGATCGTCACGTCCTCTTCGCTGGCGTTCTCGACGACGTAGGGCTGGTTGCGGACGTAGTGCGGGTGGTCGACGCGGACGGTCACGTCGGCCCCCTCGGCCACGTCGACGAACGCCTTTCCGTTGCCGGCCGTGGTGCGGTTGACCGGGCCGCCGCCGTCCCAGGTGGCCGACAGCGACGCGTCGGAAAGCGGGTTCCCGCCCTCGTCGACGACCGTGACCGTGAGTGTGACCTCGTCCGACGACTGCGCGCCGACGCCCCCTGCGAACGACGCGCTGACGACGAACACCGCGAACACGGTCGTGACCGCCTTCGTGCGTGCCCGTGACATGCCTGGAACCTCGACTGGCCACCTCATATCTCTGTCGGCATCTCACCGTCGTCCCGTCCAGCGCATCCACAGGCTATCGACACCCGGCCCGTCCCGCCCGGCGCCCCCGCTCGGCGGCGAATCCGCGGTCAGCGGCCGCCGTCGAGGTCCGCCGCGAGCGACTCGACCTCTTCGCGACTCGCGGTCGTCATCGACCCCGGGATCGTCCGCGCCAGCGTCGCGCTCGCGACGCCGTAGGTCAGCGCTTCGCTCGCGCCCGCGCCCGAGAGGACCCGTTCGAGGAAGGCGCCCGTGAAGGCCTCGTGCTGGCCCGCGGGGTCGACGGCGTCGACCTCGATCCCGTCCTGCTCGTGGATCACCCCGTCGCTACAGACCAGCGCTCCGCGTCCGCTCCGCGTGATCACGACCGTGTCGAACGACCGTTTCGAAGCGATGGCGTGCGCGAACTTTCGCGGTTCGTCGGTCCGGTCGAATATCTCCCGGGCCTGCTCCTCGTTGGCTATCAGCACGTCGACGGCGTCGAACACGCCGTCGAGCGTCTCGCGAGCCGCCTCGACCGACCAGAGCCCGGGCTGGAAGTCCAGATCCATCGCGACGAGGCCGTTGCCCGCCGCCCGCAGGACCGCCTCGGCGGTCTCGACGATGTCGCCCGACAACGAGAGGGTGCTGCCGGCGACGAAGGTGGCGTCGGCCCGCTGGATCCGGTCCATCGGCAACTCGCCCGGCGTCACCGAGGCCGCGGCGGCGCGGTCGCGGTCCTGGACCAGCCGGTCGGCCCGCGGCGTCGGCGCCTGCTCGGCGAACTGGAGCCCCTGCCGGCCGTCATCGGCCCACGCGATCTCGGTGTCGACGCCGTGGGCGTGCAGTGTCCGCTCGACCCGCCGCCCCAGCGGCGAGTCCGGCAGTTTCGACAGCCACGTGGCGTCGGCCCCCATCGCACTCGCCGCGACGGCGACGTTGCTCTCCGTACCCGATACCCGCATCCGCACGTCTTCGGCCGTCTCCAGTCGCTCCTCGCCGACCGGCGACAGCCGCAACGAGGTCTCGCCGAACGTCACCAGCTCTGTCATACTCCGTTCATGAACAGCATCCGGGTTAAGTCATTGGGCGATCGAGCGGTCGTCGAACGGAGCCCCACACCACCGCGAATCGCCACGGAAACGGGCTCTCAGTCCCGTCGGCCGCCGTGGCCGGGGTAGTCCCGTTCGAAGCGGGCCTCGATCTCGTCGCGGTCGAACTCGACGACGACGGGGCGGCCGTGGGGGCAGGCCCACGGGTTCTCGCAGTCGTCGAGCCGTTCGAGCAGATCCGTCACCGACCCCTCCGTGAGCGAGGTGTTTCCGGTGATCGAGGGGTAACAGGCCAGATCGGACAGCAACTCGTCGGCTGCGGCCTCGACGGTCTCGGCGGCCGATCCCTCGCCCTCGACGAACGCGGCCAGGGCGTCGCGCAACAGGTCGGGATCGGCCGTGTCGGCCACCAGCGAGGGGACGGTGCGCACTTCCACGGTCCGGTCGCCGACGCGCTCGGCGCGAAACCCCAGGGTCGCCAGCGCCTCGCCGTAGGTCTCGAACAGCTCGGCCTCCCGCGCCGTCAGCGAGAGTTCGACCGGCTGGGCGAGCGCCTGCGTGGTCGTCTCGCCGGCGAAGCGCTCGCGCAATCGCTCGTAGTTGATCCGCTCGTCGGCCGCGTGCTGGTCGACCATGACCAGCCCCTCGTCGGTCTCCGCGAGGACGTACGTCCCGTGGAGCTGGCCCAGCACCCGCATCGACGGCAGCGAATCGAACGCCGACGCCTCGCCCGCGGTGGCCTCGATCGGCTCGCCGTCACCGAGCCGGGCCTGGTCGTGCCCGCCGGCGAACTTGCGGCCGTCGTCGTCCGATTCCGGTGTCGACCCGCTGTCGGCGACAGGTTCCGAGGTCGACCCGGCGTCGGCCGAGTCGGCGGCCACGCCCTCGTCGTCCGCCGCCGCTGCTCCGCCCGCGCTCGCGTCGGATCCGATCTCGTCTCCACCGTCGGAGCCAGATTCCTTCGAGGGATCCCCTCCCGACGCGGGCGTCGAGCGGGGCGACGGCGCCGACGGGTCCGAGGAGAACGTCGGTCCCGTCGTGGACGCGGTCGTCGAGTCGACCGCCCCGTCGGCGTCGGAGTCGTGCGATCCGGCGGTCGCTTCGCGGTCGTCGGTCGAAACTGTCGTGCCGGTGGACTCGGCCGGGTCGGTGCCCCCGGCGTCGGCCGGTCCGGCGTCCGCCCCGGCCGAGGTTCCCGACTGGCTATCGGCGGCGTCGCCGCGTTCGGGTGCGATCTCGGCCTGTTCGGGGGCCGACTTGCCGCGGGGAGCGCCGCTGCGGAGCAGCCCTTCGTCGAGCAGCGCGGACTCGACGGCGGTCTCGATCTGTTCGCGGACGCCTTCCTCGTCGGCGAAGCGGACCTCCAGCTTGCGCGGGTGGACGTTCACGTCCACGTCGCCGGCGGGCACGTCGAGGAAGAGGACGGCGAAGGGGTACCGATCGGGTGCGAGCTGGTGGCCGTAGGCTTCGACGACCGCGTCGCGGACCGCGCTCGCGGTGACGTACCGACCGTTGACATACGTCGAGCAGTACTCCCGGGTGCTCCGGGTCGTCTCGGGGTGGCTCACCAGCCCGGACACGCCGTCCAGCGGACCCTCGGGCAGGCCGCCGCCTTCGTGGGCGCCCTCGTCGTTCTCGTCTCCCCCACCGCCGGCCGCGACGTCGACCATCGACTGGGCGACCTCGCGACCGTAGACGGACATGACGGCCTCGCGGCGGTCGTTCTGTCCCGTGGTCGCGAACGTCTCGCGGCCGTCGTGGGTGAGCGAGACGGCGATATCGGGGTTGGCGAGCGCGTAGCTCGTGACGACGGTATTGACGTGGGCGAACTCCGTGCCGTCCTGCTTGAGATACTTCCGGCGGGCGGGAACGTTGAAAAAGAGGTCGTCGACCTCGATCGTCGTGCCTTCCGGGCAGCCCGCGGGCTCGACGCTCGTCACTTCGCCGCCCTCGACGGTGAGTTTCGTCCCCCGTGGGCTGTCCACGTCGCGGTCGCTCCGGGGGCGGGTCGTGATCGTCAGCCGCGAGACGGCGCCGACGGCGTGCAGCGCCTCGCCGCGGAAGCCAAGCGTCCCGACGCCCGATTCGAGGTCGTCGATGTCGCGGATCTTCGAGGTCGTGTGTTCCTCGACGGCGCGACGGACCTCGGTCTCGGTCATGCCGATGCCGTCGTCGGCGACGGTGACGCCGTCCTTGCCGCCGCGCTCGACGGTCACCTCGACGCGGGTGGCGTCGGCGTCGAGGCTGTTCTCGACGAGTTCCTTCACGACCGACGAGGGGCGCTCGACCACCTCGCCAGCGGCGATGCGCTCGACGGTCGCCTCGTCGAGCCGGCGTATGTCGACCATCACCACCCCGTCGGTGCGGCGCCCTCAAAACAGTCCCGGAGCGCCAGCGCGAGTGCGGTCGGGGAGCCGCCCGACTCCGCCCGGCCGATCACTCGCTGTCGGCGTCCTCGGTCTCGGCGGCCCGCTCGGCGACCTCGTGGTTCGCGACCGCGCGCTCGACGGCCGATTCCAGCGATTTGAAGTGCATCTCCTCGACGGCGCCGTCGGGGGTGTACCAGCAGAAGTCGTCGTGTTCGTCACCCAGTTCCACGTCGCGGCTACGGGCCTGAACGCGGTACAGCACCGCGTACACCGGCTCGTCGCCGCTGCCCCAGATGTCCGTGACCGTCTTGACCGGCTCCTCGACGGTCGTGTGGAGGCCCACCCGCTCGTAGAGCGTCCGCCGAAGCGCCGCTTCCGGGTCCGATTCCGCCTCGATCCGTCCCCCCGGAAACGTCCACGGCCGCAAGCCGCTCGTCACGAGCAACACGTCACCGCGCGGGCCGAAGACGATCCCCCGCTGCGTTACGTGTCCCCTGAAGTACGATTCGCCCATGGTGTGGGGATTCAGTCGGACCACCGTCAACGTTTCCCTCGGCACTATCGCCGACGCGGACCGTCTCCCCTCCCCACCGCAAGTACCGATCCCCGACCGTCGTTTCTAATTATACTATTTCTAATATTTATATGAAATAGTACGGAAGCCGTCATTACATCGAGCGAGTGATATCACGGAGCGTCAGTGACCCACGAGTTCACCCGTTGGCTCGTCAGTGGACTCTCCTGCTGCCGTCGAATCCACGGAGGCGTGGAGATCACCATTCAGGTACAACGTCCCCGACGTCGACGCACACCGACAGGGTGCACCTCCACCCGAAGACAGCCGCCCCGACTATGATCGGATTTGACGGACATTGCTCGGACGATCACGTGGTGGCGTGCGATCGACCGTGCAAACGCATTCATATTCTATGATAGAGTCGGTGGAGGACGTTGCGAGCGATGCCCTTGACGCGTCGTAGTCCGCGTTCGCTTCGTGGTCTACGCCAGACACACGACCTGATTGTTCGACCGCCTGTCGACCTGATTGTTCGACCGCCTGTCGACCTGATTGTTCGACCGCTGTTTGTCTCGTGGGTACCCCCGCGTTCGAGCACCGCCAGGGCGTGCACGCGAGACTCACCTGCTCGACCTCGATAGCGAATAACTCGGCTGTGTACTCGACGTACTCAGCCACACATATATCAATATTATATGAATTATTCAAATCTGGTTATTTCGGGCGGACCGGCGTTCGACGAACGCAGCCCTCGTCACGGGTCGAATGGGGGGGGGAGTGGGTGGGCAGGCGTCGGTGAGGTAACACCGTTGGATGTGGGGCGAATCGGCGTCGGGTGTGGGTGAGTCACCGAAACGCCGCTCTGACAGTGGGTCCGAATGATGCCTGCCACTCCGAACGTCGAACCCCACATATATAAATCTTTCTTCAAAAACGGTCGTGTTCTGTGGGACTCCGACGCGTCCGGTCGCCGGTCGGTACGCGACCCATCCAGGGGTAGCGACGTTCGACGGGCCTTCGGCCTGGGGTATCGCCGGTAGACACTACTCGTCGTCCGAGCGGACGAACGTCACCGGGGATGTGGCATCGAGCATCACGGACTGGGCGGTCGACCCGAAGACCGCTTTTCCGGTCGGACTCCGTTTTCGACCGCCGATGATGACGCGGTCGGCGGCGATCTCCTCGGCGACGCTGTTGATCCCTGTGCTGGGTTCTCCGACTTCACCGCGAACTTCGTAGTCCACGCCGGCGGCTTCGAACTCGTTTCCGACCCGTCTGACCGACGCGAGTCGGTTCGCGACCGCATCCGGGCCGGGGTCCTCGACGTTCGTGTCGAAGTCCAACCGGTCGACGGCGTCCACTAACTCCTCGTCGGTGAACACGTGCAGAACGGTAACGGTCGCTCCGACGGGCTCGGCGACTTTGACCGTCTCCTCGACGAACCGCTCGATGCGCTCGTCGTCCTCCTCGCCGACGGCTAGCAGTACTGTTTCGATGGCCATCGTACGTACACAAGTCGTGCGATCGTATTTAAATAGTTGGGTGGGAACGGTGAGCGATGTCGAGGTGCCGCAGCCGGGTGTACCCCGATTTTCCCCCTCGAGAGGAACCATTATACGGGCGCGAACGCAGTAGGAGAGTATGCCCGAAACAGTAGTCGTTACTGGCGCGCTCGGTGGCTCCGGGAGCTGGATCGTCGACGACCTGCGGAGCGAGTACGACGTAGTCGCGGTCGACCTGACGCTCCCGGATCGGACCGACATCGACGGCGTCGATTTCCGTGCCGTCGACCTCACCGAACAGGGTCCGGCCTGGGAGACGATACTCGACGCCGACCCGACGGCGGTCGTTCACTTTGGGAACATTCCACACGAAGAGGACCACGCAGGCGGGGACGTCTACGAGAACAACGCGATGAGTACGTACCACGTCCTCGAAGCGGCGGGACGCGCTGGCGCCGACGTCGTCTGGGCCTCCAGCGAGACGGTCTACGGGGCCCACTGGCCCGAGCCCGAACTCCCGGAGCGGTTCCCGATCGACGAGGACCACCCGCCTCGACCCTGGAACGGGTACGAGACCTCGAAGCTCGCGGGCGAGGCGGCGGCCGACCGCGTGGTCAACGCGTTCGACGTGTCGGTCGCCTCGATCCGGCCGTCGTGGATCCAGTACCCCGGTCGATACGAGATCACCCCGATCCGCGAGGCGTTCGATCTCGAGAGCGCCGGCCGGTTCGGCAACTTCTGGTCGTACGTCGACATCCGCGACGTCGTCTCGCTCGTGAGTGCCGCACTCGAGACGGACTTCGCGGGCCACGAGGTGTTCAACGCCTTCGCCGCGGACAACTTCCTCGGCGTCGACACCGCGACGGCAGTCGAGGCGGGCTACGGCGACCTCCCCGACGACTGCGACCTCACCGGCGAGGAGTCGGCCTTCTCGACGGCCAAGGCGGAATCGATGTTGGGATGGGCGCCCGAACGGTCGTGGAAGACGGCGGAGTCGGAGTCGGTCGACGGTCCCGAGTTCGTCTGACCTGCCGGCCCGAGCGGCCGATCAGTGGAGGCCACCGAGCGTTTCGAGACTGTCCAGCCGTTCTCGTTCGGTGTCGGTCAATCCGAGGTCGAGCGCCGCGAGGTTCTCCTCCAGCTGGTCGACCGTGCTGCAGCCGACGACCGGAACCGTCGGCGGTTCGCGCTGGGTCATCCACGCGAGGACGACTTGATTCCCGGAGACGCCGTGCCGGTCGGCGATAGCCTCGACGGCGTCCATCTTCAGCCGGTTCTCCGTGGTGACGTACCGCTCGGGGATGCGGCGGTCGTCGCGGCCGTAACACCCCTGAAGCAGCGGGGAGTACGGGAGCATCGTCAGGCCCTCGTCGTCGCAGTAGCTGACGAGTTCGTCCGTCGCCGGCCGCTGGCGCTCGAAGTCCGAGTACCGGTGGGGGACGAGATACGAGAAGCGCGGCTGTGTGCAGCTGAACGGCGTGAGCCCACGCTCCTCGGCGATCGTGTTGGCCCGCGCGAGCCGCCAACCGTAGTAGTTACTGGCACCGAGATAACGGACCGTCCCGGACTCGACGAGGCGGTCGAACGCCGCCATCGTCTCCGCGAGCGGGGTGTCCCTGTCGTCGACGTGGGCGTACACCAGGTCCACGTAGTCGGTCCCGAGACGGTCGAGGCTCTTCTCGACCTCCCGCTCGATCAGGTCGGGGTCGAGCGACTGGGGCACGTCGCCGTACTCGAATCCGACCTTCGTCGCCAGGAACAGCTCCTCGCGGTTGCCCCGCTGGGCTATCCAGTCGCCGAGGAACGGTTCGCTCTCTGGCTCGTCGTAGCCGTCGAGCCACGTGGCGTAGGTGTTGGCCGTGTCGAGGAATCGCCCGCCGGCCTCGTAGTAGCGGTCGAGGATCGCTCGCGAGGTCTCGGGGTCGGTCTTGCTGCCGAAGTACATCGTACCGAGGCAGAGCGGGCTAACCCGCTCACCGGTCGTACCGAGTGGTACCGCTTCCATGCGATCACTGTCGTCGCCGAGCGAATAAACGCTCTGGAACCGGCGAGCTCAGGCGTCGTCGGCGCGGTGCCAGACTTGCATCTCACCGGGCTCGCGGTTGTCCCACGCGTAGTAGGGGATCAGTTCCAGACGGTCGTCCTCGGTGTCGGCCTCCGCAGCCGACCGGTAGAGTTCGTCCCCCCAGCCGTCGAGTGACGGGACGGTGGCGTCGGTTTCCAGAGCCGTCACGCCGTTCAGCGAGTCCGGTTCGTGAGTGGCGGTTACGTCGGGCTCGGTTGGAACCGCGTACTGGTGCAGCGGTCGGTCGTTGTCCACGGCCTCGGCAGCGTAGACCAGCGGTCCGCGCTCGACGGCGACGCGGCCAGCGTCGGCTTCGACCGCCGGGTGGGCCGCCACGACGTCGGTCCGCTGGGCGAATTCGAGTTCGATCCGCTCGCCGTCCCACTCGCGCTCGAGGCGAAGGTAGCCGCTCCCGCCGTGGTCTACTTCCTCACCGTCGACCGCGACCGTCGCGTCGTCGCACCACTCGGGGATCCGGACGTTGACCGGGACCGAACCGTCGGCATCGACGTCGATCGTCACCGTCCCTTCCCACGGGAGGTCGCTCGTCTGTTCGAGTTCCACGTCCGTGTCGCCGACGGTCGTCGAGAGGGTGCTCCCGACGTACTGGTTGACGTACAGCTCGTCGTCGTCGGTCGTGTAGAGGTACTGGCCGAGCGACGCGAACAGCCGCGCGGCGTTGGGCGGGCAGCACGCGCACGTGAACCAGCCCTTTCGGTGATGGTCGCCCTCGCTGGCGAGCGGGTTCACGTAGAAGAAGTGTTTGCCGTCGAGGCCCACGCCCGCGAGGAATCCGTTGTACAGCGTCCGCTCGATCAGGTCCGCGTACTTGCTCTCGGTCGTCAACTCGGCCATCCGCTGGTTCCAGAAGATGCTGCCGATGGCGGCGCAGGTCTCGGCGTAGGCGCTCTCGTTGGGCAGGTCGTAGTCCTCGGTGAACCCCTCGTGTTCGTGTTCCGGCCCGATCCCGCCCGTGACGTACATCTGCCGGGCCGTCATGTTCGACCAGAGCCGGTCGAGCGCCCCACGCAGATCCTCGTCGCCACGCTCTGCGACGAGGTCGGTGACGGCGGCGTAGAGGTACATCGCCCGGACGGAGTGCCCCGCGACGGCGTCCTGCTCACGGACCGGCGCGTGGGCCTGCGCGTAGCTGCCGTCGTACTCGCCGTCGTCGTCGAGGAAGACGGTCCGCGACCCCTCGTGGATCGAGCCCTCCCAGTCGTCGGAGTCGTACTCGCCGCCGCCGATCTCCTCGAGACGGTCGAGCTCCCAGGCGAGCCGATCGTCGTGCCCGCGCCGGTCGACGAAGTACTGCGCCAGGTCGAGATACCGCTCCTCGTCGGTGACGCGGTAGAGCCTGACCAGCGCGAGTTCGATCTCCTCGTGTCCCGGAACCCCGTCGACCTCGTCGGGGAACACGTCGTCGACGTGGTCGGCGAACGCCGTGGCGACGTCCAACAACGATTTCTCGCCGGTGGCCTCGTAGTGTGCGACCGCCGCCTCGATCAGGTGGCCGGCGCAGTACAGCTCGTGGAGCATGTGGAGGTTCGTCCACTTTTTGCCGGGTTCGACGAGCTGGAAGTACGTGTTCAGATAGCCGTCGTCGGCCTGCGCGCCGGCGACGAGGTCGATCACGTCGTCGACGCGCTCGCGCAGGTCGGGGTCGTCGGCCTTCGCGAGCTCGTAGCTCGCCGCTTCGAGCCACTTGTACGCGTCGCTGTCCTGGAACCACATCCCGCGGAATCCACCCTCCTTCCCGTCGATCACGCGGCGGAAGTTGTCGAGCGTGCCCGAGGCTTCCAGCTGGTCGTACTGGTACTCGACGGTGACCGATCGATTCCGGTCTATCCACGGCGACCAGAATTCGTCGTCTATCCGGACCTCTCCGTTCGCTACCGAGTACTGCGAGGGTGCCATGATACAGAGTCACGATACTCGGCCACGGATCAAAAGCGTACTGATCGCGGCGGTCCGCGGCGAGAGAACGGGACATCGAAATTACTGCCGGGACACGCCGACAGCGGTCGGCCCCGGGATGGCCGTCGTCGGTCCCTCGTGAGAGCGCCGAACCAGAACGAATATTTATTATCGTCGAGCGAGCACGCACACACGTGAATTCCCAGTCCGGACAGCCATTGGAATCGGTCGACCTCACCGACGCGAGGATCGACGACTCGTTCTGGTCGCCACGGATCGAGACCGTTCGTGAGACGACGATCGACTTCGTCCACGAACGACTGGCCGACTCGGGTCGCATCGAGAACTTTCGCGTCGCCGCCGGCGAAACCGAGGGCGAGTTTCAGGGGCGGTTCTACAACGACTCGGACGTCTACAAGTGGCTCGAAGGCGCCTGTCTGTTCCTCGTAACGGAGGACGACGACGGCCTGCGCGAGCGGGTCGACGAGGTCGTCGACCTGATCGCAGGGGCACAGGAAGCCGACGGGTACCTCAACACGTACTTCCAGCTCGTCGAGCCCGACAAGAAGTGGACGAACCTCCACGTGCTCCACGAGCTGTACTGCGCGGGTCACCTGATCGAGGCGGCGATCGCGCATCGAGAAGCCACGGGCGAAGCGACGCTGCTGGACGTGGCGACGGCGTTCGCCGACCACATCGACCGCCGATTCGGTCCGGACGGCGAAGACGGCGTCCCCGGTCACGAGGAGATCGAACTCGCGCTGGTCAAGCTGTATCGTGCGACCGACGAGGAGCGCTATCTCGACCTGGCGCGGTACTTCGTCGACCGGCGCGGCGCCGCGGACTCCCGGTTGAAATACGAGGCGTTCAATCCCGACGCGATAGCCGGCGAACCGTACGACCACGTCGTCGACGGCGAGGAGTACGACGGGCGGTACTTCCAGGACCACGCGCCGCTGCGCGAGCAGGAGACGGTCGAGGGTCACGCCGTCCGGGCGATGTACCTGTACACGGGCGCAGCCGACGTGGCGCTCGAAACTGGTGACCGAGAGCTGGTCGAGGTCCTCGAACGGCTCTGGGAGAACATGACCGAGAGGCGGATGTACGTCACGGGCGGCATCGGCTCGTCGCACGAGGGCGAGCGCTTCACCGAGGACTACGACCTGCCCACCGCGGAATCGTACGCCGAGACCTGCGCGGCGCTCGGGAGCGTCCTGTGGAATCAGCGACTCCTCCGACTGACTCGGGAGGCGCGCTACGGCGACCTGCAGTCGCGGACGCTCTACAACGCTCTGCTGGCCGGGCTCTCCCTGAACGGCGACCGATTCTTCTACGCGAATCCCCACGAGATGGGACGCGACGGTCACCCGCTCCACGACGTGGACCCGAACCGCTTCGCGAACGAGCGCCAGGGCTGGTTTCAGACTGCCTGCTGTCCGACGAACGTGCCGCGGCTCCTCGCGTCGCTAGCGACGCACGTGTACGCCTCCGACGAGTCGTCCGTCTACGTGAACCACCACATCGGGAGCGAAGCGACGCTCGACGTCGCCGACGGGACGGTCGACGTCGACGTCGAAACGTCGTTCCCGTGGGACGCCGAGACGACGGTGACTGTGACGCCGAGCGAGCCTGTGACGTTCGAACTCGCGCTCCGAGTGCCCGAGTGGTGTGTGGACGCGTCGGCGAGGGTGGCCGGCGAGCCGGTCGACGCGACGCCGGGCGAGTTCCTCCGCGTCGAACGCGAGTGGGCGGCCGGCGACGAGGTCCGGTTCGAGGCGTCGTTCCCCGTGCGGTTTCTCAGCGGTCACCCGAACGTCGAGTCGACCGCCGGGTCGGTCGCGGTCCAGCGCGGCCCCATCGTCTACTGCCTCGAAGGGCGGGACAGCCCGCGCCCGCTCCACCAGGTTCGGCTTCGTGCGAACGGAGACGTCGCGGTCGAACACGATCCGGAGCTGCTCGACGGCGTCACGACCCTCGACCTCCCAGCGTTCGTTCCCGACGA
>Ga0207755_100535_pt1 | contig 17259 bp, 23 predicted proteins | sample A23P2SouthBayCA_FD_187734 | JGI IMG/M metagenome (GOLD analysis project Ga0207755, IMG submission 187734) | Aerobic enrichment media microbial communities from Bioluminiscent Bay, La Parguera, Puerto Rico - A23 P2 (SPAdes) | ecosystem: Environmental > Aquatic > Marine > Unclassified ...
CGATTGTCTCTATCGAGCGGTGCGATTGTAATGTCAGATGTGGATGCTGGTCTGGGTCAACGATGTCCGGGTCGAGCGCATCGATACCCAGTACGACCAGTGTCATGGCACAGTGTGGGCCGAGAGAACAGATGAAACGTTCGATAGGGACTGAGACAATCCACCACCACTCCGCACCTTAGTTGTCTTCCAGCGCTAACAGTATCTCTCGATACCGCTTGACTGCGGCCTCGAAACTGTATTCATCTTCGATTAATGCCCGGCCGTTGGCGCTGATTTCGCTGAGGTCATCTCGGTCCATGATGGCCTCGATATCCTCCACTATGGAATCAGCGTCGGAGTCCGTCATCAGGAAACCCGTTTCACCCTCACGAACCACATCCGGGACACCTGATACTGGCGTTGCGTACACTGGCGTCCCGCAGGCGAGCGCTTCGAGAATGACTGTCGGCAGGCCTTCCGTTGGCTGAGACGGCATAATCAGGAGCCGCAACTGTCGAAGCTCGGCAGGTACGTCATCGTGGTCGACCCAACCCGTCAGTTCAACGTCTCCAGTTTCGATGTCATTCTCTAGTCGGTCTCGAAGCCACTCCGACAGTTGGCCGTCGCCGACGAAGCGAAACGTTACGTCGTCCGGCAAGTCTTCGGCGACGGCTGCGAGCGTGCGAATGCCTTTCTCCTCGTCGATGCGACCGAGGAATCCGACGACTGACTCACGGTCTTCGAAGGAGCCTGCCGGAGAAAACCGGTCAGTGTCGACGTATCGTGCGCCGTTTGGGTAGAGCTTGGATTCGAAGGCATCCAATCTGAGTTCCTCGGCCATCGATGGGGTGTAGGTCACGATGCCGTCGGCGAGCGTGTAGCCGACCCACTCGAGCGCTCGTATGCCCCCGGCCAATCCCCGAGCGAGTGGAGTCGGGAGGCGTTGCTCCCACTGGAGCCGTAGCGTCAACGGTACGTCGCCCCGAGGTTCGAGAACCACTGTCTTTCCGGCGAGTTTGGCGACGACGATTGGCACGAGATACGAGGTCGCTCCATAGAACAGGACGATACGTTCCTCACGTCGAGCCACAATGAGCGCCATACGCATCTGGTTCGCGATGAACCGAACGGCTGCGACGGGGACACTCGTTCCCTCGTCTTTCTGTGAAACCTCGATAACTTCGTGTCGGTCACGGATGGATGACGACGCCGGCAAGTTGGCAGTCACCAACGATACTGTGGTAATTGCGGCTAGAATCTCCAGTAGCGTACGTGTCGCGTTCTCGCCGGCGCCGCTGAGTGGATGGGTAACGACACAGACATCGTCGTGTGTGCTCATCGACGTGTGAGACACTGTGCCCGTCTTTGGCTTGAGAGCATCGGTCCCGTCACCGACGACGTTCTGTTCCAGCCAACCGTCGTGCTCGAAGGAACGCATAGACGACCCCGACGATGGGCGCAACGACGAGTCCCAGCGGGCCAACACTGTAAAAGAAGCCGTCGGCGCTCGTCTCGTAGGCAAAGAGGAACAGCGGCGAGTTCGGACGGCCGACACGTATCGATGCTACTTCCGTCACTCCCAACACCAACGGCACGACGACGGCGACGACCACCAACACGGCAAGTGCGGCCGCTCCGGTGCCTAAGAGCACGTCCCAGACGACTCGGACCGGCGAGAGGTCCCCCATCGACGGCGCCTCTTCGGGTCGGCCGTACACCGACAGCCCGGTGCGGGTGTCGAGGACCATCACCGTCGACGGATAGCCGAGCATCGTCAGCGCCATCCACACGTCACCGACAGCGCCGCCGACGTTCGCTGCCAGCGGGACGGCCAGCCACGGAAGTTCCAACGCGACCATTACGGGGGTCCCGAGAACCGTCAACAACACTAGTGGGGCGAGCACGATGACGAGATATTGGTTTCGAGTGAAGCGGTCTTCGGACGTCGCGTAGGCGTACGGGAAGACGAAGTACGCGAGACCGACGCCGTATCGCGGCCGCCCACCGTACAGTTGCATCGCCAACCCGTGAACGAGTTCGTGGGGCACGATGACGCCGAACAGTAACACGAGAAAGGCGAGTATCGACAGGCCAGCGTTCCACCAGCCAGCGTCGCTGCCGATGCCGAACGCGAAGGTGGCACTGTCACCGGTCGCGAAAAAGTACACGCCGACGAAGCCGAATAGCGCGGATACGAACCCCATCGTCGAGACGGCCGTCCACTGCAGTGCCAGCGACCGCGACAGCGTGTACTCGGCGAGGAGGTCCCCGGAGGGTTCAGCCGTCGACATACTTCTTCAACCGTGGCTGACAGTGTAAGTATGGGGTTTGCCCGCCCGTCAGCGGTAAGCCGAAGCCTCAAACCCTCCCGCCTGCAACCCGGAGTCATGAACGTAAGCGTCGTCGGAAGCGGCTACGTCGGAACCACGCTGTCTGCGTGTCTGGCCGACCTCGGCCACGATGTCACTGCCATCGATGTCGACGAGGAGACTGTCGAGCGACTCAACGACGGTGAGACGACCATCCACGAACCGGGTCTTGATCCGCTGGTCTCGGCGTATACCGGGTCGCGACTCAAAGCAACGACGGACCACGCGGCCGCCGCCGATACCGACATCACGTTCCTCGCGGTCGGCACGCCCGCCCGCGAAGACGGCTCGATCGACCCGAGCGGTCTCCTCGCGGCCGCCGAAGATGTCGGCGAAGCCATCGCAGACAAAGACGGCTATCATCTCGTCGTCGTGAAGTCGACCGTCCTCCCGGACGTTATCGAAGACGAACTCGTCCCGGCAATCGAACGCACCTCGGGGAAGACCGACGGCGAAGGGTTCGGCGTCGCAGTCAACCCCGAATTCCTGCGGGAAGGCAGCGCAGTCGACGATTTCATGGACCCCGACCGAATCGTCATCGGCACCGACGGCGACGCCCGCGCACTCCAGCTGCTCGCCGAGTTGTACGAACCGCTCATCACCGACTGGGACGTGCCGACCGTCGAAACCGGGCGTCGAGAAGCGGCGATGATAAAGTACGCCAGCAACGCCTTCCTCGCGGCGAAAGTGAGCCTCATCAACGACCTCGGCAACGTCTGCAAGGAGTTCGGCGTCGACACGTACGCTGTCGCCGACGCAATGGGGATGGACGATCGCATCGGCGAGCGGTTCCTCAACTCGGGGGTCGGATGGGGGGGTAGCTGCTTCCCGAAAGACACCGCCGCACTCGCCGCCGCCGCCCGGGACAACGACTACACGCCGGCGATGATAGAGGCCGCAATAGAGGTCAACGACGGTCAACCAGAGCGCCTGCTCGAACTGCTCGACTCACACGTCGATAGTGAGGAAAAACGTATCGCAGTCCTCGGGTTAGCGTTCAAGGCCGGAACTGATGACATTCGTGGCTCTCGTGCCAGGCCGGTCATCGAAGGGCTGCAGGACCGCGGCGCCGATATCGTCGCTTACGACCCACTCGCAAACGAGGCGATGGCCGAACGGTACCCCGATATCGAGTACGCCGATTCGGCGGCCGAGGCCCTCGACGGAGCCCACGGCGTGGCCGTCGTCACCGACTGGCCCGAATTCACTGACCTCGATGAGGAGTTCGATGCGATGGCCGACCCTGTCGTTGTCGACGGCCGGCGTATCATCAGCCGTCGGGACGGACTCACCTACGAAGGACTGACGTGGTAGTTACGTCTGTACGGTTTCGCCGTTGTTCACCGCCGCTTCGCTGACTGTCAGGGATTCTGCTGGCGTGCCATCAAGTTCGTACTCGCCGGGATAGGCAACTTTCACGTTATAATTACCGTCCGCATTAGCCGTCGCCCGACGTTCGTACGTGAATTCGTCGCCCTCGATATCGACCTCGGTCGTCAGCGTCACGGTCGTCTCTGGGTCTGCGTTCCCTTCGATTCTCGCGCCGGGGACGACGCGGAACGCCTTGTAATCGCCGCTCGGACTGGCGTACAGCGCTCGGTAGTGGCCGAGTCCTGTAACCTCTTCTCCGCGACTCCCGTAGCGGTCATGCAGTCGTGATTGCATCATCGCGTCGGTGATGTTTGACGACCCGGGAATCGGTTCGGTCACGAGGTAGCTGTCGCTTCTGACGTACCGCTGATGGGCTTCGTCGGGTGTCTCGGAGAGCGTGAACGGGCGGTAGTTACTCTGAGCGTAGCCGTAACTCCCTGCTTCACCATTGACGTGGTAGTTGTACATCCGGTTCCACGACCACGGGCTGAAGACGTACGATTGGGGGTACTCATGGCCGGCGTCTTCAGCGTAGCTGTCGAGAAAGGCCGCGGTGTCGTACTGTTCTTCCGGGATGGTGAGGTCGCTCGCAACGATTGGTGCCTGAATTGCCGAGAGGCCACACACCAAAACGACAACAGCGCCGACGCGAATCGCTGTGCTACGGTCGGGAATCGACAGCTCACGGCGCTTGCCGTCTGCTTCGGAGGCAATCGGTTCAGTCGCGTCGATCCATGCCGCCACTCCGACCACGAACACACCGGCGAACAGTGCGACGAATGGCGCTAACTCACCGCCGTAGCGAAGCTGCACGGCGCCAAGACCCAAAAGGAAGACTGCGTAACTGGTCGGTGCCAGCCACCCCTGATCTCCGTCATAGACGCGATAGGCCGCCCACGCTATCGCAGGCAACGAAACGAGCAGCAACAGCCCGAAAAGGAACAGCCACCCCATCGTATCTCCGCTGAACAGCGAGTTCGTTTCGCTGATGCCTTGATTATTGAACAGTCCAGCCAACCGACCAGTTACCTGCGTCCACACGCTCGGTGCAAGTGTGGATACGAGCACTGCGACGACGACGATTCCGCCAAGGCCCGTCGTCGGAAATGCCCAAGGAGGTAACTCGAAGTGACGCCATGCAGCGGCCGCACCGACGACGCCAAGAATCCCAGCAGTCAAGAGGACAGGGACAGCAACAGTAACCGTCTCGTGCCAGCTCCACAGAAGGTGCGTGAGACCGATAATAGCCGCTCCAGCCCCCACGCCGAGTGCAGTGGCAAGCCCGGCAGAGAGAAACGGTTCGTCGTCCCGGACAGCGAGCGCTGCCCCAACCACGACGGCAATGGCAATCGGAATCAACAGCAGCGACGCCGCCCACCATGCGAGGATGCTTCCAGCGACACCGATGGCCAACAGCGCGATGGCTCGTACGGTTGGCCACTCCACATCCAGCGTCTCTAGGTCGAAAGTCGCGGTCAGTCCCCACGCGGTGATGATGAGCCACGGGTAATCGAAGCCATGGTGGTCAACGAATCCGACGCCCGTACGTGCAACGTGAATTGGCGAGACTGCGAGGACGAGAACGCTTGCGAGTGCGATACGGCGGTCGCCTGTGACCTCACACACGAACAGATATAGGAGTAGAGCGGTCACGACAGCGACGGCCACTGGAAGGAGAGCTAACACTGCGTTGTGGGGCCCAAGGCCACCGGTAAGTTCGGTCGCTAGGAGCATTTGCAGAATCGTCAGCGGCTCTTGGGTTTCCAGTCCACCGGGGAGATTCGAGAGACTCCAGCCATTTTTGAGTCCCTGCTCGACGTGATATACGTAGTAGTAGGGGTCGTTGGCCGGATACACCACGCGGTCGCGAAACACTGACCCATACGCCGTGATTCGAAAGACAACAGTGAGGACGAGTAGACCGAAGAGGCTCGCCGCGGCCGTCCGGTTGACTTTCGGTAAGGAAAACGAGAATTCGGCCGCGCCATCGTTGGAAATCGTCTCACCCGAGAGCGCGGTCTCGACGGCCTCGGGGTCGGTAAGTCGGTATTCATCGCCGACGGATTCGACGACATCTGCTGCGACCAACTCGCCGAAAGAGCCGGAGTCAAGTGGCACGTCGTCGAACGTCCAGGTATCAGTGTCACGGTCAACCGCCCGAACGTCTTCGAGGGCGGATTCGAGGTCGGGTCGGTCGTCGAGTAACTCACGCACCTCGCGGGCGTCCATGGATACCCTCGTCTGACAACCCCGAGGCGATAAAGTCACCGTCCTTGCTCGAACGCGGGACCTATACCACAGGCAGTTCCACGCCTCCGTATGCGACAGTTCATCGTCGTCGGCCACGACGCGCCGACGACTTCCGACTTCTCGCTGGAAGACCTGCCCGGTGCCGGCCGCCTTGACGTGCTGTGTCGGTGTGTCAACAGCGCCTTTTTCCTCTCACACGCGCTTCGCGAGGACGTTCGCGTCCATCTCGTCTTGGCCGACGAGTACGTCGTCCGCTTCGAAGGTGCGGAACTGCGACGGCTCAACCCCGACGAACGGTCGACGGCGGCGTTGATTCGCGGTGCCCTTGAGGCCCGTGAGGGCGCCATCGGCGCGATGGAGGCCAATCCCTCTCCGGGGGTCTACATCGGCAAGGGGGATTTCGAGTCAACCGCCCGCTCTGTCGCCGAGGAAAGCACGCTCATCGAACTCCACGAGGGCGGCCAGCCCGTAGTCGAACTCGAACCACCAAGTGACCCAGCGTTCGTCCTCTCGGACCACCACGATTTTACCGACGCCGAAGCCGACTGCCTCGCCGAAGTCGCCGACGAACGCGTTTCCCTCGGTTCGCAGGCGCTCCACGCCGACCACGCCATCACGGTTGCCCACAACTATCTCGACACCGACGGGTTCGATGTATACTGACTGTTAAATCCGGATTCTGACGGGGATTTAAGTGAGGTGCTGGAGAATCCTTCAGTGTATGTCCCTCCAAATCGGTGACGCGCTCGGCGACGGTATTCGCCGGTCGCTCACATACAGCGGTGGCGTATTGATGCTATTGACGTTCGTGTATCAATTGCTGTTCCTCGGGTCGGTCAACGCGGTGTTCATCGACATCCTCCCGCCGGAGGCCCAGCAATCCGGCCAGCTCGGGTTCGCACTGCCGGTCCCGGCTGCTGTCGCCGGTGTCATCGCCATCGTCGGCTTGGCGTTCGGTGTCGTCCTCTACATCGCTGCGACGCGGGCGTTGACCCGCGAGCAGTCCGAGTTGAACTCCATGCCTAGCGAGCTGTTCACCCGCCGAATGGGCCGGGCGTTCATCTCGTCCATCGGTGCCAACATCATCGTCACAATCGCGGTCACTATCGGGTTCATCCTGCTGTTCGTCCCCGGTATCTTCCTCGCGATTAGCTTCATTTTCGTCATCTTCGCCATCGGCGTTGAGGACGAACGCGCCATCGACGCTTTGAGTCGCAGTTGGGAACTCGCCAGCGGCAACCGCTGGGGTCTGTTCGCACTCGGTCTCATCGTGGGCGTCGTCACGGGCGTCGGGAGTAGCATCGGCTCGGTGGCTTCCTTCGTCAGCCCCGCCGCCGGTCAAGTCCTGAGCCTCGCACTCACGTCGGTGTTCTCCATCATCAGCTACGGTATTCTCGCCGATGCGTACCTTCAGGTCAGCGGCGAGAAGCCGGGCAGTGGCGGCGGCACCGCAGAGCCAACCTCGGACCCCGAGGCGCTCTGAATCGAGCCGCATCATAACCCTTAAAGTCGGCGCCGGCCTCGTATCGAGTGCGGGCCGGTGGGGTAGCTTGGTATCCTTCGGCCTTCGGGTGGCCGTAACCACGATTCAAATTCGTGCCGGCCCATTGCCCGCTTCCGTTTTTCGGTACCCGACGTAACCAGAGCGACAGCTCCTCGGAGTTCGGCGTTTTCGACACTCTTGGCCGTCTCGTTCGGTACTCTAACCGAGAAGCGAGTCGATAGGGTGATGAAATCATTCTGTCGGCTGGCCCACCACTGGGTGTGTCGTCACAACCTGAAGACGGGCCGGGTGTTTTATGCGCGTTGCCACGAAAGACGTGAATGCACCGCAGGGAGATTCCATGCCCTACGTCGGTGTGCGCCCACTACCGGGTGCGGTCAGCGTCACACCTACGACCCCCGGCCGCCGGGGTCGTTCTTGTGACTTTTCAAAACGCTACTCACTAGCGCGTCGTCTGTGAGTTTCCGCACCCCGACTCACGGCTTGAGTCGGCTTACACCTTTATTACAGATGCCTCTGATTGGATAGGATAAGCGTACTCTACCCGCAGTGGGTGTGCGCTGCACCAAACCATGGAACTGAAACACCTGCTTACAGCAGATGAGGAGAATCGTGCCGTATCACCCGTTATCGGAGTGATACTTATGGTTGCAATTACTGTCATCCTGGCAGCTGTCATCGGGACCTTCGTTCTCGGCCTGGGCGACCAGGTCCAAGAAACGAGTCCAAGCGCCCAGTGGGACTGGGATCGCAGCGGTGACTCACTGACGCTTACCCACCAAAGTGGTGACACGGTTGAATATCCAAACGTGAATGTCACATCAAGCGACAGTAACGGATTTAATGACGCTAATGCAGGTGATTCGCTCGACGATTCATCCAGCAATAATGACTTGTATTTCTCATCCGACTTGAGCGCAGGTAGCTCAGGCACAATCAACGACCTCGATGGTGATGCCGGAACTCCCGGTGTCGACCAGCAAGGCGACACGATTCGGTTGGTTTGGTCGTCTAGTGGCGGTGGCTCCAGCTCGACGTTGACCACCTACGAAGTCCCAAGCTCAGTCTAAACAAATGAAAATTACAGAACTCTTCACGGCAGACGACTCGGAACGCGCAGTTTCCCCGGTTATCGGAGTCATACTTATGGTTGCAATCACTGTCATCCTCGCGGCTGTGATTGGGACCTTCGTCCTCGGTCTCGGTGACCAAGTCCAACAGACAAGCCCGAACGCACAATGGAACTGGGACGAACCTGATTCTAGTGCGAAACTCATCGTTACTCACGAAGGTGGCGATTCGGTTGACCCCGCCGACCTGTCGTTCACCAACGATGCAGGCAATAGTATAAATTCCGACACTTGGAGTGGGAGCACCTCTGACGTGACAGCCGGTAGTAGTTACACCGTAGTCAGTTCCAGTGAAACGCTTGGCGGTACCTACCGACTCATCTGGAGCGGCGACGGCCAATCCTCGACGCTCTCGACGTACGAAGCCTAACTAACCCCAACGTTTTCCTGTATTTTGCTCGAGAACCCAACCGACACAGCCACCGCCAAACGCGCCCTCGTTCGCACCTACAACCCGCCGGCGTACGCCGACCCGTGGGACTGCGTCGAGGATTTCGAACGCGTCCAGCGCGAAGCCGCCAAGCACCCGAACAAGGGCTCGGCGGCGCTGTCATCGGTCGTCGAACTCCCCCGATCTCGCATCCGGCCGTGGATGGAGGGCTCACGCCCCGATTGCTATCGCGGGCTCCAGACCGCCCTCAGCCACGACTGGCTGTTGGAATCGTGGGACAACGACACTGCCCGAGCGCTGAACCAGCTGGCGGCGTGGGTGTGTGCCTCCGGGTCGGTCCACGACGACTTTGCGGTCCACTTCGTCGTCGAACTCGACCTCGAAGACTGGTTCGAAGAACTCACGGCCAACGTTGGAATCACGGTTCGGCAGACGCGTGTAGATTCGGACCGACCACCGGAGTACACGCCGAGTGAGCACCAAACGGTGCTCGGTCGCGTGCTCCACACCTGGACGGGCGTGCAGGGTGATAAGAGCGCGCTGGCGACGCAGTTCCCACGCTACCTGCAGTTTGACCCCGACGACATCGCGACGGCGTTCGCACAGGCGTACGTCCGGCTCAGAGCAACGCCGGCCGAACGCTACGACGGGCAGGCAGTCCAGCTGCAGGAAAACCGCTCGAAAGGCTACTATCGCGACCTCCGAACCCTGCTCGAATGGGTCGTCGAGGATACTGAGGAAATTCGTGGTAGTGGGTTTCCGGTGTATCTCGTTGGTGACGCCGCGCAACAGCTGTATTTCAGCGTCGGAACCGACGAATCGTAACGTAGTACCCTGTTTTGGGAGACACCAACTCACTACCTGAGCTAAGTCATAGGTAGATAGCCTCTCGTGGGCATTGATCAAGCACACACTAGTGGCTAGCCTGTACTGGCACTCAATATGGAACTAAACCACCTATTCACAGCAGACGACGACACCCGTGCCGTTTCGCCCGCAATCGGGGTCATCATAATGGTCGCCATAACTGTGATTCTCGTAGCTGTCATCGGGACGTTCGTGCTTGGGTTAAGCGACCAAGTCCAACAGACGAGTCCGAACGCCCAGTGGACGTGGGACCAGCCAGCCACGACGAGCTTGAACTGACGCATCAGGGCGGCGACACCGTTGCCGTCGACCGGGTAATCGTGACTGGCGGTGATAACATCGACTCGACAAACGACTGTGACGTGAACAACGACTGGAGCGATTCGAATGCTGAAGTCACTGCCGGCGACACCTGCGGAAATATCCTCACCGGAGGGGACGCTGGTGGGACATACCGCCTTGTTTGGACGGCTGACGGCGGTGGCTCATCGTCGACGCTCTCGACGTACGACGCCTAAGACCGAACCACGGACGATATTTTTCCAGTGCAAGGTCGGGAAATCGCCGTTGGCTGAATATCCCGATCTCGATTGAGTGACGCTGATTGGCATTTTGTTGGATAGCTGTCTCTACTCTCTGAGGCGAAACTGGTTTGCTAATTCACGTTGGTGTGTCATCGCATAGAAGTTGAATTTGCGTTCGGTTACGGGCACGATATCTCTGCATTTACCCGGGGGAGGCGACGAAAAACGTGCAGTTCACGCTGACGAGTCTTCGATCCGGCAACGATGGGGCGTAAGCCAGCACCAAGGTCTTTCGCCAAGTGAGCCGACTCACTGCCGAACCCGGTTTAGGGAGGGAGGACACGTTCGGACACCGGAGTGTTATCAACGCCTGAAAACGGGTGATCGGGTTTATCCAATGCGGATGCCATCCTAAATATATCTATGACGCCCTCCACTCCAGAGGCGGTTCGTCTTGGGGAGCGTGGCGTTTCTCCCGTTGTGGGTGCCGTGTTGATGGTTGCAATCGTCATCTTGCTTGCTGCAGTCCTCTCAACAATGGCGCTCGGATTCGAGGACGAACTCCAAGAGCCGGCACCGAGCGGCGCGTTCGATCAGGAGTACGTGGCATCCGGGACAGATAACACGGATGATAGACCGTATGTGACGATTACGCACAACTTCGGGAAGACCGCTGACGCCGACAACATCATCATCAAAGACGATGCCGGGAACACGATCAGGTGGAACGATGTCTGGACGGGTGGCCCTGAGGTTAGAGCCGGCGAGTACGTTCATATCGACGGCTTCCAAAGTGATTCAGCCCTCCAGCCCATCTGTGAGAAAGGGGATAGTTACTGGATTATCTGGGAGACCGACGATGGGGACGAACTCGTCGTCAACAAATGGACTGCGCCGTCTGGCCCGAACCTCCCGCCGAGTTCGTCATCCGATGACGATGGGGATGGCATTCCGAACTGGTGTTGATAGTACTTGATGCTAGCGTGGTGGTCCCGGAGGCTGCACACGGTTCACCCGCGGGTTTCCCCCGATAACGCCACCCGCTACTCCGGCCTAATATATTAGAACACAATGTTAAGCGCATTTCATTCGGTTTGTCCCTATGGAAGTTGAATTTGCGTGCGATTGCGGGCACGATATCTCTGAGTTTACACGGGAGAGTGCGACGAAGAACGTGCAGTTGGAGTGTCCGAACGGTCAGACGGTATGGACGCTCACGCTGACTAATATTCGGTCTATTTGACGGAAAGAGATATATCTCCGCCTATGAGAATAACGCGCATGGGTACTCTCCGAGAGATGTACCGACATCTGGATGATCGAGTGCGTCAACTATCCCGTGTTTCCTACGCTCTTCTCGTTGGTTTCGTCTCTGCTGTGGGTGTGTTTGCTGTTCGACTCCTGCTTCCGGGCGATGGAAGTTTTGGGCCAGTAGCAATGGGTGTCACGATGACTGTGGTCTACTACGCCTTTGACCCGAATAACGAAACCTGATATGAACCACCCTCTCTATACTGATCACCGTCTACAGAACGGCATCGCCATCATTTTCAAACTCGCGTTGGAAATCCAACCATGCCCTCCAACAAAGCGACAGCCGCGGCCCCGATAACTACTGGCGTCCTTCTCGCCGGGACGGCTGCACGAGAAGTCGCACAGAATGGACTCGAACTCTGGACGACGCTGGCACTCGCCGGTGGTCTCTCCGCGGTCGCTGTCGGCCTCGGCGTTCTGACCGGTCGTGGGTTCGACTCCGACGACGATCTCGACGGACATCACGACCGGACAACAGTCGCGCTCGTCGGCCTCGCACTGACGAGTCTCGCCGTCGGTGCCGGGATTGCACTGGCGTAGACGACGCCAATCGACTCGTGTTCGCGTTACATCCGATACCCGCTTATCGTATGCTGTACTCCGGGATACGCAGCGGTGCACGCCGCCGCATTTTCTCAGTAGGTAGCTTGTCCTGAACGAGAGGGACTTTCCCTGTCTCTACCGATTCACCCACTCTCCAACACCCGAGATCTCAGAGACTGATACGCGCCCTCTATGCAGCATAACCTTCCTAAACTATCAGCCACTGCGGGTTTCAACAGAGCCATTGACTGGCAAATATCCGACGAAGTTCGGTCCCCCCGGTGACGATATGCAGCGGTTAGAAATAAGACACTCCTTTTTACACCCACCTCGCATTCGTGGGCCCACCCGACCCAAGACGTGTGAAGGCCACACACAAAGAGCCGTTTGAGCTTACTCAACCCCTATGCATCCATCGGGAGATGATTGCGTGTGACACGACTTAAAGTAGTCCTCGCACTCGTCCCAATACTCTTGCTGGCGGGTTGTATTGGCGGTTTGGGTGCGGAGACACAACCCTCCGACTCGACAGCTAGCTCACCTGAAGAGGTCCCGGGTGTCACGAACGGGACGCTCGCGAATGACTCGGCGCTCATCCAGGCAAACCGGAAGGCGGTAACAACAAATGGAGCGACCGTCCAGATCAATCAGTCCTCGAGAGAGATGAATATCGACGCTCGGCTCGTTATCGGGGCGAATCTCTCGACGTACCGCCTCTCAGGGTCGGGGGTAGCGAGTCCGGATGAGGAAACGTCAATCGACAAATGGAGCAACGAAACCATGCAGTTCGTTCGCACCTCGTCGGGCGAGCAGACGAACTATCGCGTGCTCGAGGGACATGACGACCGACTCACGATGCTCTCCTCGATGGAGACATTTCTAGCAGCAGGCAATTTCGAGGTTGCCAACGAGACAACCGACGACGGAATGGTCGTATTGACTGCTGACAGTGCGTCACCAGCAGATACGTCGATGGCGAATCTCGAGCAGTTCGAGGGGCGTTTGGTTGTCAACGAGTCCGGCCAAATTCAGGACGTCACGGTTACGCTGACGCAGGACGGCGACCAGGTGTCCTATAGCTACGAGCTGCAGCAAGTCGGTGTCGAAAGCGTTCAAAAACCAGACTGGGTGAACGACGTTCCGCCAGGCGCAACGCTGCAGACCCAGCTCTCCGTTACTGTGGAAAACAACTCGTATCTCGTGGTTGAACATTCCGAAGGTGACGTCGTCCCAAGAGGAACGACGGTGCAAGTGACGTCCAATGGGACGACTGACACGGTGGGCCTGAACAGTTCATTATCGGCTGGTGACAGGCGCTACCTGTACTTCGACACGTCGTCGCAGGACCTCCAGGTGACGGCTGACCGGCCTGATTCGAGCGCTGTTTCGCCCGTTACCAGTCCGACCTCTGTGGAGATAACCACTGAAGACGGTGTGATACTCCATAGTGGCAGTATGGGCTGGGCCTCCGAAAGCGCGGGTGCAAGCGACGCTGGCAGTAGCCATGACTCGAACTCCGAAGAGAGTGCGGACGGAACGGCAACTCCGTCACAGTAGAACGGGTTAACGCAGACCACGCCGATATTCGACGCTGGCGACGTAAGGCTAACTCCACAAACTGAGTTGGCTGGGACGCTACCCCATCGACTCCGAATCTGAACGAGTGAAGGATGCCGCTATTCTCACGCAATCATCCTCGACGTCGGTTCGAGTCTGTCACCCTCACTCCGATTGCTCCCACTCTGGTGCCGCTACCAACTCCGGCCGAACCGAGTCAATATCCATCTCGGCGGCGCCGTAAAATCGCTCTCGACCGGCGGGTGTCTGGAACCGGAGTACGACCGTCTCGCTCGTGGCGCGGAATATCGAGAGCGTCCACGCCCCGCCGACTCGCTCCCACGTACCGAGTTCGACGCCGTCCTCAACGACACGGGAGCCGAGCTCCCAACTCAGACGCGTCACCTGCGGTACGTCGAAGGGTACAACACGGGGGAGTCCAGCGGCGGTCCCATCGGTCGGTTGCGGGCCACGTGTAGCCATACCACGAGTGAGGCTATCAGTCAGTAAAAACCACTCGCTTTCCGCCAGACCATCACGACCGGAAAACCGACCCCAGCTCCCAGTCCGACCAGCAGCCACGGGGGTTATCAGCGATGGCGACCCAGAGTGGGTATGACTTCGTTTGCGGATTTGGACCTCGCCGACGTGGAGGCGGTCGCAGAGCGCCGCGAGGAACTCCTCGCTGCAGTCCGTGACCACGCGGGTCGCATCGCTTACCACATTGCCCGCGTCGACGGCGGCGACTACGGTCAGCGGTCGTTTTCGACCGACGACGGCGAGTGGACGGTGAAATACGAGGCAGGCGATCTCGAATACCTCCGCTTCGAGCCGCGTGGCGGCGGCGAGACGTACGTCATCTCGACGCAGCGACCACCCGAACCGAAACCCTTGGCAGAAGCCCTCGAAGACTACCCCGCCTTTGTGGCGGCGTACAACGATTACGTCGACTCACTGGCCGGCCTGCTTGATGCAGTCGACGCGTCCTTCCCAACGGTGGAATCAACCGAGAGCGTCGTCACCGAACGCGACCGTATTGTCGAGACAATCGAGGCCTGCTGTGATCGGATGGCCGGCGAGTTGCGGCGCTACGAGGGCACCGAATACGGCACCTTCGCCGCCAGAATCGACGGCACCCGCTGGGAGTTGAAGTGGGACGAAGACGGTGCGTCGTATCTCCGGGCCGGCGGCTCGGGCGGCGTGTACGTCCTCTCCCAGTACGGCCCACCCTCTGCGGCCGACGTACGGGAGTACGCACCCCGATTCGGGGGGTTCGTCGACGCTTACAACGACCACGTCGCCGAGTTGGAGTTGGACCTCGAAACCATCACCTTCGAGACCTGATCCGACTAGCCGTGAGGGTTTTGCGGCTGGAGTCAAAACATCATGTGGGGAGTCAACATATGTGTCACCACACACTCGGCACGGAACCAGAGGCGTGGCGTCACGAACAGACCGAGGACGAAGAAGAGGACGACCCTGCTGAATCGGCGGAACCACCCGAATTCGCGAATGACGACGCCGCAGTCGATGTCGAGTTGCTGGATGCTGACGACTGATCGCTGTCAGCAGTACGGTACCGACGGATAATCGGATTTTAGGCGAGGCGAAAAAATATTTGTATATTGATAAATTATAAGTCGCTGGCGACCCAACTACCGGTGTAATGAGCACCCAGAAGACCACTCGTCAGCAGGCCGACACCGTCGAGGAGAACGCGCTTCGACTCGACACCGAGAAAGCCGAACAAATTATCGACGCGCTGAACACCGACCTCGCGGACGCGTACGTCCTCTATCACCAACTCCACAAGCACCACTGGAACGTCGAGGGCGCGGAGTTCCTCGACATCCACGTGTTCCTCCAAGAGGTGTACGAGGACGTCGAAGACGCCGCCGACGAACTCGCCGAGCGCCTGCAGGCGCTCGGTGGCGTTCCGCACGCCAGCATGACGACGCTGGCCGAGAACGCCACCGTCGAAGCCGAAGACGAGGACGTCTACGACATCCGAACGTCGCTGGAGAACGACCTCGAGATGATGGGCGACATGATCGAGAGCTACCGGCAACACATCGAGTTGGCCGACGGCCTCGGCGACTACGCGACCAGCGAGATGCTCCGCGAACAGCTCGAAACGCTCGAAGAACACACCCACCACATCGAACACTACCTCGAAGACGACTCGCTCGTCCTCGAATCCGCGACGAAGTAACGCCGACTGACTATCGAACGTCGGGTGCCGACTCGTCGCTTCGTCCCGGAATCTCTACCTCGATTTCTAACTCTTGGTCACCGACGCCGTCGAAGTCGATTTCGACGTCGACCGGCTCACCGAAGGCAAACGGGAGTTCCCACTCCTCGTCGACGAGCGTGAGTTCGTCGCCGTCTCTGAGTTGTTCTCCCAGCGCTATCAGAAACTCGCCGGCTTCCTTCGAGTCAAGGCGGTATTCGGTTTCGAACGCCCGCCCCGCCCGAATCGTCGTCCGCTCGTCCTCGGTAGCTGAGTCAGAATCGTCCACGAGTACTCACCGTCGAACGTCGACCGTCAAGTCACTCGCAATCCAGCCGTCGTTGTTGTCCGTTTCGATGAACACGGACTTGCCGGGACAACTCTCACACTGGCACACATCGGGTCTGGAGTCGGCGTCGGAATCAACGCGCCGTTCCGAACGCCGCCGGGCACGCGCCGTCATTACCTGATTTAGGTACACCTAAAGTAAAAGCGTTTTCGGTCCCGGTCAACGCTCGTCCACCTCGCTTGCCGTCGCGACCGGCTCCGAATTCGCAGTATCACCCAACAGCGTCACGGCCAGTCGCTCGGCGACGGCCGGACTGACACTCCCGGCCATCCGCATCGCCTCGGCTTCCGAGTCCTCCAACCCGAGTACCTCCCGAAAGAACTGCGAGAGCGTCCGGTAGGTGTCGTGCAACTCCTCGGCGGTCTCCTGTCCCTCGTCGGTCAGCGTTGCTCCCTCGTAGGGTTCGTGGACCACCAGTCCGTCGGCTTCGAGGCGCTGGAGCATCTCGGTCGTCGCCGCCGGCGACTTCTCCAGTCTCTCGGCGAGTCGCCCCGGCGACACCGGGTGGTCGTCACCACCCTCCATGTAGATAACGAGGAGATACCGCACGGCGCTCGCCATCTCAACGACCACCCTCCGTGGATTCGCCAGAGGCATCAGAGTCCTCGTCAGCCACGCCACCCTCCGAATCCGACCCGAACAGCGCCAGATACAGCCACGCTTTCGCCCGACCGCGCTGTTTGCGAGGTCCCGAGTCGGTCATGCGCGTCTGGTGAGATGGTCGCGAACGGTTCGTTGACACTCAGTACATATCGCTTCGAGGCGAGCAGCCCCCGACAACACCGGAAACGTGGTCGAACGCTCCTGTGACAAGTACGCAACGAGCGACCGATGTGTGAGGCCCGTCTTCGCTCCCTCGCTCGTCGTTCGGTCGAGTA
>Ga0207755_100536_pt1 | contig 17216 bp, 15 predicted proteins | sample A23P2SouthBayCA_FD_187734 | JGI IMG/M metagenome (GOLD analysis project Ga0207755, IMG submission 187734) | Aerobic enrichment media microbial communities from Bioluminiscent Bay, La Parguera, Puerto Rico - A23 P2 (SPAdes) | ecosystem: Environmental > Aquatic > Marine > Unclassified ...
CGACCCGACCCAGACGGCCGCGAGCGCGCCGACCAGGTTCACCGCGGCGTTGGCCAGCGCCCGCCGACGTTCGCCCGTCTCGAACAGCCGAACCGTCTCGAAGGCGAACGTCGAGAACGTCGTGAACGCCCCGCAGAAACCGGTCCCGAGCGCGAGCGCCGCGCCCTCGCTGACCGGCGCCGCCAGGGTCGCCCCGAGCGCGAAACTGCCGAGGACGTTCACCGCCAGCGTATCGCCGGTGCGAGCGTCGATGCGCTCGCCGAGCAGGTGCCGAGCGAGCGCGCCCGCGACGCCGCCGACGCCGACGAGGACGACCGGGTTCACGACGTCCACCTCGCGAGCCAACGACCGCAGAGGACGCCCACGAGGCCCACTGCGTAGTTTCCGACGACGTTGGCGGCGGCCACCGTCGGCCCGGCCGAGCCCGCCAGGACTGGGCCCGTCGACCCGGCTAGCTGCGTCGTCTCGACGGCGAACGTGCTGTAGGTCGTAAGCGAGGAGAGGAAGCCGGTGCCGACGACTAGCCGCGTCTCCGCGCTGAGGGCGTCGGCGAAGTGGCGTTCGTACAGAACGATCCCGAGCGCGAAGCTCCCGAGGCCGTTCGCGGCCAGCGTCCCCCACGGAAACGCGCCGGGTAGCGCGAGCGCGAGCGCGTACCGTAGCGCCGCGCCAGCGAACCCGCCCACGGCGACGAGAACGAGCGGCTCCAGCCGGGCCAGCGCGTGGTCGTCGGCCATTCGCCCGAACGCACCCGCCGCTCCCACACGTGTGTTTCCATTCGACGTTCGCGGCCACGGGCCCGGTCGACCGCTGACCCTGGAGTTCGCCGCTCGGTCCGACAAGAACGTTCGGACGAGCGTTTATCCCCGGGAACGGGACCAGGGCCGTCCATGCAGCCACGAGCGCTCACTGGAGACGAACGCGCCATCGAGGGACTGCCCATCAGACTCGTCATCGCCTTGGTCGTCGGGGTCGCGAGCCTGAGCGTGATGATGAACACGCTCGGCGGGATCCAGACGCTGGGGGTCACCGAACTCGACGTGAAGCCGACGCCCGAGGTGATCGACGAGGCCAGCACCGAGGTCGACGTCGAAGTCGTCGGCCCGCAGGGCGACCGTGTCGCCAACGCGACCGTCGTCGCTTCCGGCGGCACCGCGACGCTCGGGTCGGTCACCACCGCGCGGACGGACGCCAACGGAACGGCCACGCTGTCGCTGTCGCCGTCGCTCGGTCCCAATCAGCAGGAGGGGACGATACAGTTCGACGTGAAACCGCCCGCCGGCGGGCAGTACGCCGACGAGCGCGGGAACACGGAGGTGCTGGTCGTGGCAGGGGGATAGGGCCGTCGGACGGCCTCAGCGCCGGACGGCGTCGTCCCAGTCGATCCACTCCTGTTCCCAGCCGGTGCGGCCCTCGGCGTTGCGGCGGGCGAACTCGCGGTCCTCGCGGCGGGTGCGGTTGCGTTCGACCGTGTCGGCCTGTTCGCCCTCGACGAGCATCGGCTGGAAGGCGACCCCGCCGAGTCGTTCGGTGATCTCGCCGTCCACGACGACGGCGATATGCTGCTCACCGGCGCCGTAGGGCATGACAAGCCGGCCGTCTTCGGCGAGCTGGTCGACCAGCGCCGCGGGCGGGCTGACCGCCGCGGCCTCCAGTAGAATGCGGTCGAACGGCGCGTACTCGGGGAGCCCGTCGGCGCCGTCGCGGCGGTCGACGAGCACGCCGCCGTAGCCCGCTTCGGCGAGGTTCCCCCTCGCTTCGATCACCAGCCGGCGCGTGATGTCGATGGCGTGGACGTGTTCGGCGCCGGCGAGTTCGGCGACGACCGCGGCGGTGTAGCCGACGCCCGCGCCGACGACGAGGGTGGAGTCGCCCTCGCGTACGTCGAGTGCTTCGAGCAGGCGCGCGACGGTGCTCGGCGCGAGGACGCGGGTCCCCAGCCGCTCGAACGGTCGGTCGGCGTAAGCGCCGCGGTCCTCCGTGACGAACGACTCGCGGGGAACCTCGCGCATCGCGACCGAGAGGGCCTCGCTCCGGAGACAGCCTTTACTCTCGTGTTCCAGGCTGTCGACCATATCGTCGCGCAACACCGCGGGGTCCATGCCGATCTGTCCGGCCTCGACAGTTATGAATCACGCGGACCGGCCGGCCTCGGTGAGGCGCTCGACTAACCGTCCGCGAACGGCCGCGAACTCCGCCTTACCACGCCGACCAGGCCGAGGAGGATTCGTCGCGCGCGTACACCCGCTTGATATCCTTCGCGATGGCGCCGTCGCCGTCGAAATCGAGCTTGTCGTAGTCGTAGCCGACGGCGTCGTCGCGGATGTGGATCCCCTCGATCGTGAACTCTTCGCCGCCGAGCTCGTCGGTCTCGCCGACGACGAACTCGTAGTCGCCGGGCACCTGGACGGTCAGCGACTCCGTCTCGTCGTGCGTGCCGTCCTTGGGATGTAGCGTCAGGGCGACGCTGACGTTGCCGACCGCGCGGGTCCAGATCGTCCGGACTTCCTCGGCGGAGGCCTCCTCGACGCGCTGCTCGCCGTCGAGTTCGAGGCTCGTGATCCGGGCGGTGACGATGGCTTCCTCCGTGTCGAGGAGGAACTCCTCACCGACGGCGAGCTGTTCGCCCTCCGGCACGTCGGCGGTGGCAGTGAACGATTCGCCGTCCTGAGAGACCACCACGTCGCGCTCGTACTCGGTGGTCGATTCCAGTTGCTGTTTGTGGGTGTGGCCACAGTCGGTACAACGGATCGTGGCGTGGCCGCCGCCGGTCGTGAGCACCTCGTGAACGGTCTCCAGCGAGGGCGAACACGACGGGCAGGCGACGGCGACCCGTTCTGCGGACTCGGTCATACCCCGTCGTTGCCCCCCAGCGCGTAAAAGTCCGCTGAGTCGCTTCGCGAGGTGCCGCGAAGCCGGATCGCCTCGTTGGACCGGGCGACGAAGGGACCGTCTTCGCGCGCTGCGATCCCGGTACGGAGCGAATATTCACGGTGTCTCGCGCCGAACGGATTCGACATGCAAACCGGAACGGGGCGTCGGGGCACCGAGTGGAGGAGTGGACTCGGGGACGAACGGTTGCAGCGACGCCGGATCGCCGTCTTTCTCGGCGTCACGTTCGCCGTCTCGTGGGCGACCGCGGGCGTCATCTACGCGCTGGGGGGTATCGGCGCCGGGCCGACGCTGGCGCTGGGGATCCCGCTGTGGCTGGTGTTGCTCGCCGGTCCGTACATGTGGGGCCCCGCCGTCGGCCACGTCGCGACGCGGTGGCTCACCGACGAGGGGTTCGACCGTGGCGAGATGCTGCTGCGTGTGCGAACGCGCCCGCGCCCCTGGATTCTGGGGTGGATCGGGCCGCTGGTGTTGATCCTCGCCGGCGCGGCCCTGTACTTTCTCGTTTTTCCCGGTCGGTTCGGCGGGCTTGGGGCGGTCGCGGACCTGCTCGCGACGGTGGAGGCCCAGACCGGTCAGGAGATTCCCCTCACACCGGCGGCGTTTCTCGCGGTACAGATCGTCCAGGCGCTCGTGGCCGCGCCGCTGTTGAACAGCGTCGCGACCTTCGGCGAGGAGTTCGGCTGGCGCGCCTATCTGTTGCCGAAACTCGCGCCGCTGGGCTGGCGGCGGGCGCTGGTCGTCCACGGCGTCGTCTGGGGCGTCTGGCACTGGCCGGTCATCACGATGGGGTACAACTACGGCCTGGCCTACACCGGCGCGCCGTGGCTCGGGCTGGTCGCGATGACGGTCGCGACCGTGGGGCTGGGGATATTCCTCGGCTGGATCACGCTCCGGAGCGGGAGCGTCTTCCCCGCGGTCGTCGGCCACGCGATGATTAACGCGAGCGCCGGGCTGGCGACGCTGTTCGCCACCGCCGTCCCCAACCCCGTGTTCGGCCCGACGCCCGTGGGCCTGATCGGCGTCCTCCCCTGGTTCGCCGTCGCCGCCGTCCTGTTCGTCCGGACCGACTGGCTCTATCCCGGCGAGACGGGACGAGCGAAACACGGGACCGAGAACGTCTGAGCCGACTCACTCCGCGGTCGGCAGTTCGATCGCCTCGCCGTCCGCGTAGACCGTGGGGCCCGTGATGATCCCGTCGAGGTGGATCGGCGCCGTCGTGTCGCCGCCGATGCCGTGGTCGTCGCCGATGGCGATGTGGACGGTCCCTGCGGCCTTCTCGTCCAGCAGCACGGACCCGACCAGGTCCTCGACGGCGAGGTTCGAGCCGATCCCGAGCTCGGCGAGGTTGTAGGCGTCCCGGCCGACTTCTTCGGCGGCTTCCTCCACGTCCGCCCGCACGGCGTCGTCGGAGATGTCGGTCACGTAGCCGTCTTCGACCTCGAATTCGAGGGTCTGTCCCTCTTCGAGCTTGCCGTGGGGCATCATCGTTCCGTCGACGACGAACCGGCCGTTCGCGTCCTCGGGGCTCGTGAATATCTCGCCGGCCGGGAGGTTCGACATCGCGCCGGGCTCGTGGACGATCCCGGTGTCGAGCTGCCACTCGCGGTCGCCCATATCCAAGGTGATGTCGGTGCCGAGCTCGGTCGTCACGCGGACCGAATCGGCCCCGGCGACCTGTTCGAGCAGGCGCTCGGACTCGGCGGCGATCGACTCGTAGTCGGCGTCCAGTCCCATCAGGAAGACGCCGTCGGTGATCCCGGGGAGCGTCGCGACCCGGGCGCCGGCCCCGGTGGCGTCGGTGCGGGCCTCGGTGTGGGTGAGGCTCTTGGTGGTCGGCGCGAGCACCACGTCGGCGCCGGCCATCGCCGCGGCGACGGGTTCGGGCGGCTCCTCGCCGTGCTGGTCGCCCGGCGGGTAGCGGGCGATGACGGCGTCGTCGGTGATCTCGCTCGCGACGGCGTACAGCGCCTCGCCGATGGCCTGTCGTTTGTCGTCGGTGACGACCGTGCAGGACTCGTCGCTTTTCAGGTCCATACACTGCCTGACCGCGGTCTCGGCCGGCGCTCGCAGGGACGAATCACTCATGTCCGAGTCGAAGCGCGGCCGGCTGTTAGGTCTTGTCCTCGGCGGAACGCCCCCGCCGACCCGGGTCGACCGCCCCAGGGGCCGATAGGTACAACGGCTGTTTGAGTCTCGCGAAGGGGTTTATATAGGGGGTGCGTAGCAGGGAGTGCCTTCCGAACCCACCCCTGCCCGCTGTCGGCCCTCCACTCTCGCCCCGTCCCCGTCTTCGCCCGCGGCCGTCCCACCCGGCCGCGACCCGTTTCCTCTTCAGTCCATCGTCTCCGTGTCGGCCGCCAGCCCGTCGAGGAGGTACTCCGCCGTAGTTCGGGTCGTCGCCAGCGGCGTGTCGTGCACGTCGCAGATCCGTAGCAGGGCGCTGATGTCCGGTTCGTGGGGCTGGGCAGTCAGCGGGTCCCGGAGGAAGATGATCCCGTCGAGGCGGTCCTCGGCCACTTCGGCGGCGATCTGGGCGTCGCCGCCGATCGGGCCCGATTCCTTCCGTTCGACCGCCAGCCCCGTGGCCTCGGCCACTCGCTTGCCCGTCGTGCCGGTCCCGACCAGGTCGAACGTCGAGAGCAGCGACTCGTAGGCCTCGGCGAGGTCGATCATCTCGGGCTTCTCGTCGTCGTGGGCGATCAGCGCCAGGCGCGTCATACCGGCGAGTTCGCGCCCCGGCGGGTTAGGCTTGTCCCGACGATCCGAGCTCGTCGCGCCGCTATCGGCGCGGTCGCTCCGGATACCGGTCGGCTCGCCGCCCGCGGCTCACTCGGCGTCGACGGTGACGTGGCCCCCGCCGTCGATGGTGACGTCGTGGTCCTCGACCGCGAACGTCAGCGAGTCGTCCTCGCCGTCGCCGTCGAGCACGGCCGCGATCTCGTCGAGGTCGACGTACGACTCGACGTCGTCTATCTCGTCCGGGTCGATATCCGCCGCGCCCGCGACGGCCGCGCGTACGGCGTCGTCGATCGGTCGTGGACTGACCCACCCGTCGCTCTCGCTCTCGCCCTCCCCTGGGGCGAGTACGTACAGGTCCTCGCTGGCTGGCATACCCCGTACGTCTCCGGAACGGTATATAGTACTGCGACCGCGGTTTCACGCTCTGAAAGAACTGCTCCGGGCCGTCCCCCGACTCGGAACGACGACGGCGCCGCCGAAGCGGGCGTCTTCGACGGCCCGGTCGGCGGACTCGCCGCTCTCTTGAAGAGTACACGACCTCGTCGGACGAACGGGTTACGGGCGAGTCGACGGGTCCGAGAGAGATCGGGGAACGCCCCGATACACCGGTGTTGGAGGCGTCGTCCGGAGGTTGGATGTCAGAGGCACGTTCCGGTTAGCTCCCCCCCAACACCGTTTGTACCATTCTCTACACCTTCGATTAACCTTTCGGCCTGGTTGAACAAGCATTCTTAAATGAAGGGCGGCGCGGCCGAGGTCGGTCGGCGTGCCCGTGGTCGCAGAGAGCGCCTGACTGCAGGCGGGTCGGGTTCGGGACCGACCGCGTCTCGAACCCTGCCGTCGAGCTCTACAGGCTGAACAGGGCGAGTGCCACGGGGCTCGACCCCGAGGTACTTCACCGGGGTGACTCGATGCCTTCGCGCTGATAGCTGCCGTCGTAGGTGTCGGCGTGGTTCGCCTCCGCGAGGACCAACTGTGCGATGCGGGCGCCGGCTTCGAGTTCGACGGGGTGGTACACCTCCAGCAGCCCCTCGCCGCGGCCCTCGTAGCCGGCGTCCCAGACCGCGGTGTCGAGCATACAAGAGTTGCGCAGCAGCGACGACCGGGGGTAGAGGAATCCCACGTGCCCCTCCGGAATCCGGACGGTGTCGGCGTAGCCGACGACGTAGCCCCCGGCGTCCAGGTGGTAGACCGCCGTCGCCTCGGGATCGTCCGCCCCCTCGTCGGGGTCGAGTTCGCGGCGTTCGCCGACGGTCTTGCCGTCGGTGCCGACCCGACCGGGCTCGGTTTGCTCGTAGACGGCGCCCAGCCGCAGGTCGACGCCGTTTGGCTGTACCTGTTCGTCGTCCACGTCGCCGAGGGCGTCGGCGACGAACCGCCCGCTCCTGAACATACCGGCCGTGGACTCCTCGCGCGCATAGCCGTTTCGCTCCGGCTGTGGCCGCCCACGGACGCCGAGAGACGGCCCCTGCGACCGACAGCCACCCAGCGTCGTTCAGCGAAGCCGAACGCCCGACGGCGACGTTAGTCGTGACTGCGAACGACGATGGTCGAAATCGCAGGACGGCGAAGCCGTGACATCTGACAACACTCGCGGCGACTCGCGGGTTTTATATCCGCTCGTGTGCCATTGTGGGACGTTATGGGACAGACACTCACCGAAAAGATCCTCGACGACCACCTCGTCGAGGGCGAACTCGAGCCCGGCGAAGAGATCGGGATCGAGGTCGACCAGGTCCTCACCCAGGACACGACCGGAACGCTCGTCTGGCTACAGTTCGAGGCGCTCGAACTCGACGACGTCCAGACCGAAGTCGCGGCGCAGTACTGCGACCACCAGACCTACCAGTTCGACTTTAAGAACACGGACGACCACCGCTTCCTGCGGTCGGCGGCGGGCAAGTTCGGCGCGCACTTCTCGCGGCCGGGCAACGGTATCTGTCACAACGTCCACAAGGAGAACTTCGCCGCGCCGGGCAAGACGATGCTCGGCTCGGACTCCCACACGCCGACCCCCGGCGGCATGGGCGAACTCGCCATCGGCGCCGGCGGCCTCGACGTGGCCGTCGCGATGGGCGGGGGCGCCTACTACATCGACATGCCGGAGGTCGTCAACGTCCGTCTCGAAGGTGAGTTCCCCGAGTGGGCCACCGCCAAGGACGTCATCCTCGAGCTCCTGCGCCGTCTCTCCGTGAAGGGCGGCGTCGGCAAGATCTTCGAGTACACCGGCCCCGGCGTCGAGAGCCTCTCGGTGCCCGAGCGGACGACCATCACCAACATGGGCACCGAACTCGGTGCGACCTCCTCGATCTTCCCGACCGACGAAAAGACCGAGGAGTACCTCGAAGCGGTCGGCCGCGGCGAGGACTACGAGGAGGTCGCGCCCGACGAGGACGCCGAGTACCACGACGAGATCGTCGTCGATCTGTCCGATCTGGAACCGCTCATCGCCGAGCCGTCGATGCCCGACAACGTCGTGCCGGTCAGCGAGGTCGCCGGCACGGACGTCGACCAGGTCATGATCGGCTCCTGTACGAACGGTGCCTACGAGGACATCCTCCCGGCCGCGAAGATGCTGGAGGACCGCGAGATCAACAAGACGACCGAGATGATCGTCGCGCCCGGCTCCAAGCAGGCCTCCGAGATGCTGGCCCGCGAGGGCTGGACCGCGGAGATGATGGCCGCCGGCGTCAACTTCTCCGAGGCCACCTGCGGCGCGTGTATCGGCAACGGTCACGTGCCCGCTTCGGACTCGGTCTCGCTGCGCACCTTCAACCGCAACTTCGAGGGTCGCTCCGGTATCGAGGACGACTCCGTCTACCTCTGCTCGCCCGAGGTCGCGACCGCCGCGGCGCTCAAAGGCGAGATCGTCGACCCGCGCGACCTGGCCGACGAGATGGGCGACCTCGAAGATCCGGGCTTCGAACTCGGCGACAACTACGTCGGCGTGAGCAACTCCGACCTCATCGCGCCCGACGAGGCCGTCGACGACGAGCTCATCAAGGGCCCCAACATCGGCGACGTGCCGCTGAAGGACCCGCTCCCGGCCGACCTGGAGGGCGACGTGCTGCTGAAGATGCCCGACAACATCACGACCGACCACATCAGCCCCGCCAACGCGGACGTGCTGATGTACCGGTCGAACATCCCGAAACTGTCGGAGTTCACGCTCACTCGCGTGGACGACACGTTCCCCGAGCGCGCTCTGGAGGCCGACGGCGGCCTCCTGCTCGCCGGTGAGAACTACGGCCAGGGCTCCTCGCGCGAGCACGCGGCCCTGTGTCCGATGTACCTCGGTATCGACGCCGTCCTCGCACAGAGCTTCGCCCGCATCCACAAGGCGAACCTCTTCAACTTCGGCATCGTCCCGCTGACGATCGACGAGGACACCTACGAGGACATCGACCAGGGCGACTCCGTCGAGATCGTCGACGACGTCGCCGAGGCCGTCCGTTCCGGCGCCGAGGAGATCACCGTCCGCGTCGACGACGACTGGGAGGCGACCGCCAACCTCGACGCTTCCGAGCGCGAACGCGAGATCCTCGCCGACGGCGGCAAGCTCACCCACGTCAAACAGCAGTACGAGTCCGGCGACGGCGCGGCCCACGCCGACGACTGATCGACTCGTCACACCGTCGGATTTTTTCGCTGGCCGTCCGGTCAGCGGCGGCGCTGCTCGGGCGTCGGAGTACAGAAACGGAAAGAGAGTGGGTGGGGTGGGGAGGGTGGGGTGGCACCCGTTTCGGGTGCGTTCCGTGCTCGGTGGGTCGCCATTAAGAATTTTCCGGTCGTCGAGGAGTCGTGTGGTTTTTGATGATCGATCGGCCGAGCCGACGCCGGTCGCGCACGATCGCGTCGTCGCCGTCTTCGTCCGGGATTCGCGCGCCGGCAGTAAGCATTTGTAGGCCCACCACATACCCCGCGACAGTGACGACCGTCCCAACCGACGAGGAGTCGGGTTCGGACGTGCGCGTTCGGGAGGCCGAGCGCGCCGACCTGCTCGCCGTCTTCCACATCGAACAGGAGGCGTTCCCTCAGCCGTGGCCCTTCTCGGCGTTCGAGCGCTTCCTCGACGAGCCGGGCTTTCTGGTCGCGCAGGTCTGCGACGACGCCGACTCCCGCGAGACGGCGACGGTCGGCGACGACGGGCGCGTCGTCGGCTACGTCGTCGCCGACGTGGTCCCCAACCACGGTGAATCCCTGGGTCACATCAAGGACATCGCCGTCGCCGAGGCGTGTCGCGGTCAGGGGATCGGCCGCCGGCTTCTTCAGCAGGCACTGACCGTCCTCGCGACCGAGAACGTCGCGTCGGTGAAGCTCGAAGTCCGCGAGTCCAACGAGACGGCCAAGCGGCTGTATCGCGGCTTCGGCTTCGAACAGCACGGCCGGCTCCCCCGCTACTACTCCAACGGCGAGGACGCCCTCGTGATGGTTCGGGACTTTTGAACGGCGGTCGCCGACGCGGTTCTACAGGCTGAACAGGGCGAGTGCCTCGGGGCTTGACCCCGAGGTACTTCACTGTTCGTCGTCCCGCAGCGCCTCGGCGATCGCCTGTAGGTCCGCTTTCCTGAAGGAGTCGCCGCTGTCCTCGCTCTCGCCGTCGAGCCCGTCGACGGCGCCGCGGATCGCCGTTCGCATCGCTGGCTTCGACGGGCGGCCGTCGGTATCGATATCGGCGTCGACGCCCTCGCAGATGGCCGAGAGGGCTTCCTTGGTGAACGAACTCGATACCTCGCGCTCGAAGCGGCCGACCGAGACGCGGATCTCGTTGCGCAGCGCGTGGACCGTCGGTGACATGGTGTGTCGGTGGTCGGGGTAGGAGGTGTAGGTTGTGGTTCGACGGGTTCGAGTAGCTGTTCGAGCACCTGTGGACGACGGCGCGTCCACGACGGCAGGCCGCACCCCGACCGCCCTCGTGATCGCCACCGCAAACAGCGTGAAAGCCCCGACTCGCTCGACTCGGGGGCAGCGAGGGACGAAGTCCCTCGTGCAGTCGGGCGGCAAAGCCGCCCGACGACCTCGTTGCGCTCCTCGGCCTTCGGTCTGCGGTGCTCAGGTCGTCCTCCGTCGTCGAGCTATCGGGGGCTTTCACGCTGTCTGCGGTACCAGGTCGGTCGGCGGTCGCGGACCGGTCGGCGGTCGCAGTATCGACAGTAGCGACCGTCTCAACACCGCCTCACCACGCAGCGAGCGCGTCTCGACCGTGCGTGTACGAGAGAATCCCCAGAAATGCGAACACGCCGGTGAAGGCGAAGGCGCCGCCGAGGAAGAAGACCCAGTCGATGCCGACGTTGCTCGTCAGCCAGCCGCCGGCCAGCGGCGCGAGGACGGAGCCGGGCCGCCAGACGAGGTCGCGGACGCCGAAGCTGGAGGCGACGCCCGTACCCTTGCCTTCGTCGGCGAACAGCGCCATGCTGGCGGGCTCGCGGATGGAGTCGGCGACGCCGAGCAGGGCGTTCAGCGCGACGAGCGGGAGGAACGCGGCCGAGAGCGTCCCGAGGAACGGGAAGGTCGCGGGGAGCGCGAGCGCCTCGCCGATGGCTGGGGTGAACGGGACGACCACGGCGACCGTCCCGTAGAACAGCCCACCGACGAAGACGAACCGGGCGCGGCCGAACCTGTCGGAGAGACCGCCCATGTACGGCTGTCCGAGCATGTTGGTGAACTTCTCGGCAGCGAGGATCACGGAGACCGCGGTGGCGCTCTCGACGTAACCCAGGCCACCGTCGGCGGCGGCGAGGCCGGCGTAGATGGGTACCCACGTCCGGACGAGCGTCACGGCGACGGCGTACTGGGCGCGGAAGCTCGTCATCGTCAGGATTCGTTTATTCAGCGCCAGATCGGTGAAGGGGAACCCGTGGACTCGGGTGTCGTCGGGTTCGACCCACAGCCAGACGACGACGAACGCCGACGCGGCGATGACCATCAACAGGGCGAAGACCGCCTCGAAGCCGAAGCTGTCGTAGAGGATGCCAGCCGAGAAGGTGCCGCCGATCGCCGCGGCGAACCGCCAGGCGTTCGACGTACCGATGGTCGTCCCGCGCTCGGACTCCCGCGCGAGGTCGCCCACGAGCGCCAGCGCGATGAGGCCGGCGGCGGTCGCGGCGATGCCCTGGACGGCGCGGACGGCGATGAACTGCCAACTCGTGTCGACGACGGCGAACCCGGCGTAGACGAACACCGAGAGACCGAGCCCGCCGAGCAACACGGTGCGTTTGTCGTAGCGGTCGCCCGCCCACGAGATGGGGACGATACCCACCGCCTGGGCGAAGGTCAGGCCCGTGGCGAACAGGCCCAGCACGAACCCCTCCGCGCCGAGCTCGTTGATGAACGTCGGGAGGAGAGTGAGGAGCGTCACCAGCCCGAACGAACTCGCGAACCGTGTGAAGTAGAGCGCGCGCAACTGTTTTCCGGTGTCTGTCACTGTCCGAGCGGTTGCGATTCGTGCTAAAAGCGGTTGCGATAGTCGAAAAATTCGCTTCGATCCGGAGCCGGTCGGTTGCAGAGCCGTGGGTGGCGACCCCGGTCGTCGACTCGACTGGTCAGTTCGGCCAGCTCGCGTCGAGTCCGAGCCGAGCGCGGACCGCCCGCGGCGCGACGGCGGCCATCGCGACGCCCGTCACGCACGTCGCGAGCCCGAGTCCGAAAAAGAGCAGTCGCCAGTCGGGTTCGTCGACGGTCGCGGCGGTGGGGAGGAACGTCCCACTCACCAGACAGGCGACGCTCCCGGTGCGGGCGATCGTCTCGTCGACATCGCCGCGACCGGTCAGCCGTTGTCGAACTACGAGCCCGCTCGCGACCGCCGCGACGAGGTTCGCGGCCCCGAGGCCGACGTACGCGACGCGTTCGAGTCCCACCGGGTCGGTCGCGACGAGCGCCCAGCCGGCGAGCCCGACGAACAGCGCCGCACAGGCCGTCATCACGGCGGCGCCCCACAACTGGATGCGGTCGGTGTTCACGTCGACGGCTCCGGCCCGAAGCCGAATCAAAATGGTGGTCCAGAGATAGGTGTGGCGGAGAACGGAACGGTGGTACGATCCGCTCAGTCCGACGCTTCGGCCGCAGCGACGGGAGCGATAGCGATCTCGACGTCGATGTCCTCCACGTCCCACGTCTTCCGATGGCCGTCCGACACCGCGCCGACCTCCTCGGCGCGCACCTCGTCGGCGATCAACTCGGCGTGGTCGGCCACGAGGTCGGCCACGCGGTCGTCTCGGACCTCGTACTCCAGCCGGATCGATTCCTCCATGTCCAGCTCCAGTTCCTTGCGCATCTCCTGGACGCGGCGGACGACCTCGCGGGCGTAGCCCTCCGACTCGATGTCCTCGGTGAGCGTGGTGTCGACGTAGACGACGCCTTCGCTGTCGAGCGCGGTGAACTCCGACCCGGCGACGCCGTCGGGGGTGTGACGGACGAACTCGACCATCTCGGCATCCAGATCCACGGACTCGCCGAGTTCGGATGCGACGGCCGATTCGAGGGCTTCGACGGTCGGCTCGCCGACGCGGGCCTCGTTGAGCGCGCCCATGACGCGGCCGGCGTCGTCGCCGAAGGCGGGACCGAGCAGGCTCATGTCGGCCTCCGCGGAGTAGGTGAGTTCACCCCACTCGCCGTCGGGGCCGACGACCTCGATCCCGCGGGCGTTGAGCCGGTCGGCCAGGATGTCGGCGCGGAGCTTCACCGTGCCGGCCACGTCGGTGGCGTCGGCCTCGTCGGCGGTCGGGTCGACGTCGACGACGACGCGCTCGACCGGCCAGCGCAGCTTGCGCTCGGCCTGTTGGCGGGCGTTCGACCCCGCTTCCTCGACGGCGCGGACGACCTCGATGTCGCCCTCGAGGCCCACGTCGCGCCAGCGGTCCTCGGGCTCGGGCCAGTCGCACATGTGTACGGTCGGATGACCGGCGTCACCGGTGAGCGACCCGTACACTTCCTCGGCGACGAAGGGGGTGAACGGAGCGAACAGCGCGGCGACCTCTTCGAGCACCGTGTACAGCGTCGCGTAGGCCGCGCGCTTGCTCGGCGAGTCGGCCTCGTCCCACATGCGCTCGCGGACGACCTGGATGTAGAACCGCGAGACGTCCTCGACGACGAAGTCGAGCAGGGTGTTGGCGGCGCGGTCGTTCTCGAAGTCGTCCATCGCGTCGGTCATCTCCGCCTTCACGGTCTGCAACCGGGAGAGGACCCACTCGTCGACGAGTTCGAGGTCGTCCTCGACGTCCACGAGGTCGACCGCATCGGGGTCGAAGTCGTCGGCGCGCATGTACGGCAGCGGGAACCGGGCGACGTTCCAGAGGATGTTGAGCCGCCGTTGCATCTCCTGGGTCTCGTCCCACGAGAAGTTCATGTCCTCGCCCTGTGCGGTCACCGAGAGCAGGAACAGGCGCATCGGGTCGACGCCGTACTCGTCGATGACCTCGTGGGGGTCGACGAGGATGCCCTTGGACTTGGACATGCCGCGGCCGTCGGGCATGTTGGCGTAGCCGTGCATCAGCACCTGCTTGTACGGAATCTCGCCCGTGGCGGCCGTGGACATGCCGAGCTGGGACCAGAACCACCCGCGGGTCTGGTCGTGGGCCTCCATGATGAGGTCGGCCGGCCACAGATCGTCGAAGCGGCTGTCGTCTTCGGGGTAGTTCAGCGTCCCCCACGTCGCCACCGAGGAGTCGAGCCACACGTCGAAGACGTCGGGGACGCGCTCGTAGGTGACGCCGCCTTCGGTGATCGTCAGGTCGTCGACGGTGTCCTTGTGCAGGTCCACAGTATCGGGATCGATCTCCTGGTCGACGCGGTCGGCGAGTTCCGCGCGGTCGCCGATCACGATGGCGTGTTCCATCGTGCCATCCCAGTCGTCGCTCGGAATCCAGATCGGGATCGGGATCCCCCAGTAGCGCTGGCGGGAGACGTTCCAGTCGGGGGCGTCCTCGACGAAGTCGCGGAAGCGGTTGTCGCGCGCCCACTGGGGGTGCCACTCCGAATCCTCGATGTTGTCGAGGAGTTCGTCTTTGATGTCGGTGACCGTGATGAACCACTGGTCGGTGACGATCTGGATGATCCCCGTGTCACAGCGCCAGCAGTGGCCGTAGCTGTGCGTGGTGACCTCCTCGGCGAGCAGGGCGCCCTCGTCGTCGAGGTCGTCGATGATCGCCCGATCGGCCTCTTTGACGAACTCGCCGGCGTATTCGCCCGCGGACTCGCCGTAGACGCCGTCGGCGCCGACGGGACAGAAGATATCTAGGCCGAGTTCGGTGCCCCGGTCGAAGTCCTCCTCACCGTGGCCGGGTGCAGAGTGGACGAGGCCCGTGCCGTCGCCCTCGGTGTCGACGTAGTCGGCGGTGTACACTTCCAGGGCGCCCTCGCCGCTCGGGGCGTCTGGCACTTCCTCACGCAGCGGGTGCTCGTAGCGCCAGCCCACGAGATCCTCGCCGGTCAGCTCCTCGACGACCTCGTAGTCGTCGTAGCGACCCGTGGCGAGGACGCTCTCGACCTTCGGCGAGGCGACGTAGAGGCGCTCGGTCTCGCCGTCGCGCTCGGCGTCGACGCCGACGTACTCGCCCTCGCCGTCGACCGCGACGAACGTGTTCGCGGGAATGGTCCACGGCGTCGTCGTCCAGATGACCAGCGAGCCGTCGCGTCCCTCCAGGTCGAATTCGACGTAGATCGAGGGGTCCTCGACGTCCTCGTACTCGACCTCGTTGTTGGCGATGGCGGTCTCACAGCGGGGACACTGGGAGATAGAGCGCTGGCCCTGCTCGACGAGGTCGCGCTGGTGGGCCTTCTCGAAGCCCCACCACGCTGCCTCCATGTACTCGGGCTCGACCGTCTTGTAGGGGTCGTCCCAGTCCATCCAGACGCCGAACGACTGGAAGTCGTTCTGCAGCCCTTCGAGCTGTTCGTCGGCGTAGGCCTTGCACTCCTCGATGAAGGCGTCCTCGCCGAACTCCTGGATGTCCTTCTTGTTCTCGAAGTCCAGCCGTTCCTCGACGCGGGTCTCGATGGGCAGGCCGTGCATGTCGTAGCCCGGCCGGTCGGTCACGTCGTACCCCTGCATGCGGAGATAGCGGAGGTAGCAGTCCTTCAGGGTCTTGTTCCAGGTGGTGCCCATGTGGGCCGACCCGGAGGTGTAGGGTGGGCCGTCGACGAAGAAGTAGTCCTCGCCGTCGGCGCGGTGCTCGACCGTCCGCTCGTAGGCGTCGACGGCGTCCCAGTAGTCGAACACCCGCTCTTCCACCGCGTCGGGGTCGTACTGGTCGGGCACGTCCGCGAACCGCTCGTCGCGGGCCGCGGCGCCCTCTCCGTCGGCGTCGTCCGTGCTCATACCTCGAAGGACCCGCCCGACGCTCTTGGAAACTTCGATTACGCGACCGGGGGAACCGGCGGGACGCGTCCGGGACCGATCCCGAGCGTATTTCACCGTCCTGCCCGTTCGCCGGGACGTGCGTCTCGTCCAGATCACGATCCCGACGGGCAAGCGCGAGACCGTCACGCGGGCGCTCGACGACGAGAACATCGACTACATCGTCACGGACGAGACCAGCGGCCGGGAGTACGCCGGCGTGGCGTACGTCCCGCTGCCCACGAACGCCGTCGAGCCCGTGCTGGACACGCTCCGGACCGCCGGCATCGACGAGAGCACCTACACGGTCGTTCTCGACGCGGAGACGGTCGTCTCCGACGAGTTCGAGGAGTTAGAAGAGCGCTTCGCGGAGGAGGAGAACGGCGACCGCATCGCCCGCGAGGAGCTCGTCGCGGCGGCCAAGGACCTGTTGCTCTCGACGCCGGCGTATCTGCTGATGACGGTCGTCAGCGCCGTCATCGCGACCGCTGGCCTCCTGTTGAACTCCCCCGCGGTCATCGTCGGGTCGATGGTGATCGCGCCGCTGATCGGCCCGGCGATGGCCGCCAGCGTCGGGACGGTCGTCGTCGACGACGACCTGTTCGCCCGCGGGGTCAAGCTCCAGGCCGTCGGCCTCGCCGTCGCGGTCGCGAGCGCCGCGGCCTTCGCGTGGGTCGTCAAGACGGTCCACCTGATCCCGCCGTTCACCGACGTGACCACCATCCCGCAGGTCCGCAGTCGCCTCTACCCGGATTTCCTCTCGCTGGTCGTCGCGCTCGGGGCGGGCGTCGCCGGCGCGATCTCGCTGACCGCGGGGATCTCCTCGGCGATCGTCGGCGTGATGATCGCCGTCGCGCTCATCCCGCCGGCGGCGACCGTCGGCATCGGCATCGCGTGGACCAAACCCGTCGTCTCGCTGGGTTCGGGCGTGCTCGTGCTGGTGAATCTCCTCTCGATCAACCTCGCCGCGCTGGTCGTCCTCCGCTACAGCGGCTACCGCCCGACCGACTGGTTCCAGCTGGAGGAAGCCCGCGGCGCGACGCTTCGGCGGGTCGGCATCCTCGCGGTCGCCATCGTCGCGCTGTCGGTGTTCCTCGGCGGCGTCACCTACGACTCCTTCCAGGGCGCGACGACCGAGGAACGGATCCAGGACGCGACCGACGCCGCCCTCGCGGAATCCGAAGTCTCGGCCGAGCTGCTCTCGATGGAGGTCAACCGCAGCGGCGGGCCGCTCTTTCGCCACCCCGTC
>Ga0207755_100538_pt1 | contig 17149 bp, 18 predicted proteins | sample A23P2SouthBayCA_FD_187734 | JGI IMG/M metagenome (GOLD analysis project Ga0207755, IMG submission 187734) | Aerobic enrichment media microbial communities from Bioluminiscent Bay, La Parguera, Puerto Rico - A23 P2 (SPAdes) | ecosystem: Environmental > Aquatic > Marine > Unclassified ...
CGAGTCGCTCGGGTTCGACAGCGAGCCGATCCAGGGCACTGACGGGCGATACCGGGCCACCAGAGAGCTTTAGGCCCGCTGTCGTGATGGTGGCTACGATGCCCTCCACCACCCACCAATCAGCCGTCTCGGCGCGTGGAGATCGACTTCTCGCGTTCCTCCTCGACTTCTCCCTGTTGACCGCCGCGACCGTGGCGATCTGGTTCGTTTTCCTCGTGCTTCGGTTGCTGACCGGGTTCGCCGGAATGGTCGGGCTGGCCGCACTGCGCGACGCGGCATCGGCCGGCGGTTCCGCGACGGTCGCCACCCCTGTGGCCTCGCTCGGGACGATGGTGCTCGGCTACGGCCTCGGACTGCTCCAGTGGGCGGTGATCGGACTCGTGCTGGCCGGCTACTTCGTGTACTTCCTCAGCCGTCGCGGGCAGACCATCGGGATGCGCGCAACCGACGTCGTCGTCCGGTCAGCCGACGGCACCGCCTGTACGCAGTCACAGGCGATCACGCGGACGGCCGTCCTGCTCGCACCGCTCCCGGTGATGGCGCTGTCGAGCGTCTTCATCCCCATCGCCGGGTTCCCCCTCGCACTGCTCGTGATGGTCGGCTGGCTCGCCGTCGAGGCGGTGGTGCTGTACACCGACGACAGCGCCCGGCGACTCGGTGATCGGTTCGCCGACACGGTCGTCGTCGAGGCGACCGACTGACCTCACACGAGCGGCTCGACCACGTCGTGACCCGCGGCCAGCAGTTCGTCGACCCGCTCGCTGCTGCCCGCCTCCGCGTACACGCGGAGTTTCGGCTCCGTCCCCGAGGGTCGGACGAGCAGCCACGTCCCGTCGGCCAGCGTCATCTTGAACCCGTCGACGGTCGACACCGATTCGACGGCCTGGCCGGCGACGCCGTCGGGCAGATCGGCTTCGAGGTCGGCCAGCACGCCGGCCTTGCGGTCGTCCGGGCAGTCGACGCTGATCCGCCCCTGGTGGATCTCGCCGTGTTCGGCGAGCAGGGCGTCGACCCGGTCGTCGAGCGATTTCTCGTGATCGGCCGCCGCGGCAAGCAGCGCCAGCAGGACGCCGTCCTTGTTCCGGAGGTGGGCCGTCAGTCCGAACCCGCCCGACTCCTCGCCGCCCATCAGGGCGTCGTGGTCGGCCATCGCCTCGGCGACGTACTTGAAGCCGACGGCGGTCTCGTGGACCGCTTGCCCGTGGCCCTGTGCGACCCGGTCGACGATGGAACTGGTCGAGACCGTCCGGACCACGTCGCCGGTGTCTGTCTCCAAGAGAGCATCGTAGACGGACGCGAAGAACAGGTTCGGGTCCAGAAAGCCCCGCTCGGGCGTGACGACGCTCACCCGGTCGGCGTCGCCGTCGTTGACGACGCCGAGGTCGGCGTCGCCCGTTCGGACGCGCTCGATCAGCCCCTCGACGCGCTCGGCGACCGGTTCGGGCGCGCCGCCGCCGAAGTCGGGGTCGGTCCCACAGCGCAGGCGCACGAGGTCGGCACCCGCCCGCTCCAGCAGGCGGTCCGTGACGCCGCGGCCGCTGCCGTGCATCGCGTCGTAGGCGACCGTCAGCCCGGAGAGGTCCACCGGTTCGCCGTGGGCGTCGCCGACGAAGTCGACGGCGTGGTCGAGGTAGTCCTCGACCAGATCCGTCTCGGTGACGCTGCCCCACTCCTCGTCGGGCAGCGGGTCGGGTTCGGCCAGCGCGGCCTCGACCTGATCGGTCACGTCGGCCAACGCCGGTGCGCCGTCGGCCGGGACGAACTTCACGCCGTTGTACTCCGGGGGGTTGTGCGAGGCCGTCACCATCAGCGCGCCCGCTAGCCCTCGGTCACGAACCGTCCACGCGACGACCGGCGTCGGCGTGTCGCGGTCGGGCAGGAGCACGTCGAACCCGTTGGCACACAGGACCCGCGAGAGTTCCTCGGCGAAGCCGGGCGAGTGCTCCCGGGCGTCGTAGCCCACGGCGACGGTCTCGCCGTCGTGGCCCGTCTCCCGGAGGTGGGTCGCGACCGCCTGCCCCACCATCCGGACTCGCTCGTCGGTGAAGTCGTCGAGTGTCGCCCGCCAGCCGTCCGTGCCGAAGGCGATGGCCTCGGCCTGCTCGTCGGTCATGGCTGGGACTGCGCCCCCGTCCCGCAAAAAGCTCCCGTCCACGCCGCAGGCTTATATCCGACTGGTCACAGGTTCCCGTATGAGCGAACCACACCCGAAACTCGTCGCGATGCTCGACGAAGCCGACCGGCTCGGTGTCCCGTCGGTCGACGCGCTCTCGGTCGCGGCGGCCCGGAAACAGCACGTCGAGAACGCCGTTCCCGACGCCGGCCCCGCCGTCGAACGCACGTGGGACCTGGAAATCCCGAGTCCGGTCGCCGACGACGGGATCGACCTCCGGGTGTACCGGCCCGGCGACGACGGCCCGTACCCGACGCTCGTGTGGATCCACGGCGGCGGGTTCGTCACTGGGACGCTCGACACGACCGGTCCGATCGCCCGGTCGCTCGCGGTCGAAACCGACTGCGTCGTCGTCTCAGTCGGCTACCACCTCGCGCCGGAACACCCGTTCCCCGACCAGCCACGCGAGTGCTTCGCCGCGCTCTCGTGGGCCGCCGAGCACGTCGAGACCTTCGGGGGCGACCCCGACAGACTCGCCGTTGGCGGGGACTCCGCGGGCGGGAACCTCGCGGCCGTGACGGCGCTGCAGGCCCGCGACCGCGACGGTCCCGACCTCGACCACCAGTTGCTCGTCTACCCGGTCACGACCGATTCGGACCTGCCCGCCCGCCGAGAGAACGGCGAGGGCTACGGGCTGACGACCGACGAGACGGCGTGGTTCGACGAGAGGTACATCGACGACCCGCTCGACGCGGCCAATCCCTACGCGTACCCGCTGAAAGCCCGGGACCTCTCGGGACTTCCCCCGGCGACGGTGCTGACCGCGGAACTCGACCCGCTCCGGGACGACGGCGAGCGCTACGCCGACCGACTCGACGACGCCGGCGTCCCGGTCGACTACCGGGAGTACGAGGCCATGATCCACGGCTTCTTCGGCATGATCGCGGAGCCAGAACTCGACGCCGCTCACGACGCGATCGAGTGGAGCGCCGGGCGGCTACGTGACGCGTTCGAGTCGTGACCGGCCACGTACCGTCGGCTGTCACTGTTCCGGGAGGGTCGGATCCGTGTCCCGACATCCCTCACAGACGTCCAGCCGACAGTCTCACTCCTCGATCAGGCGCTCCTTCCGGGCACGCGAGAACTGCTTGATCTCGTACTCGCGGCTCATCGCCGCCGACTTCGACGCGAAGGACTCGACGTGGACCAGTTCGACCGGTGTGCGCCCGCGGGTGTACTTCGCGCCCTCGCCGGCGTCGTGTTCCTCGACGCGGCGCTGTACGTCGGTGGTGTAACCCGTATAGAGGCTGTCGTCCGAACAGCGCAGGACGTAGACGTAGTGGTCACTCCCGGACATCAGCACGACCGCGAGAACAGGGCTTCGCGTGGTACTGGTACCACGATACGGGCGGCCCAGCGGGCCTCGTTGTAGCTCTTGTACCCGACCTCTGGGGTCGTTCTCCCGAACGGACGGACAACAGTCGCTACACCTTGTGGGCGCGCTGCTTGGCGACCTCGGCGATTCCAGCGTTCGCCGAACAACTCGGGCACGCGTGGACGTTGCCGCCCTCGTCCGCGAACACCCGAGCGAATCGATCCGACACGTGCGCGCCGCAGTGATCGCACTCTGGCATGGTAACTGCCGGTTTCTCGGCCTCCGGCGCTTCTAGGTACGTGACGGAGTTGCATAGCCTCACATGCCAACACTGTTAGGCCCTCATCGGTCCGTCGCTGCGTCGATCTGTCGCGCGATCAGGCCAGCCTGCGTGCCGGCGGTGAAGCCGGCGTCGACGTTGACCACCGAGAGGGCGGTACAGGACTGGAGCATCCCGGAGAGGGCCGCCTCGCCCTCGCCGGCGTGGCCGTAGCCCGTCGACACGGGCAGGCCGATCAGGGGCACGTCGACGAGGCCGGCGACGACGGTGGGGAGCGCTCCCTCGCGCCCGGCGGCGACGATCAGCACGTCCTGCTCGCGCAGGGTCGGGAGCTGATCGACGACGCGAACGAGGCTGGCGACACCCACGTCGTCGACGCGCTCGACGCTCGCGCCCATCTCTCGGACGATCATCGCCGCCTCCCCGGCGGGCACCGCGTCGGAGGTGCCGGCGGTGACGACGCCGACGCTGGCGTCGAGTGTCGGCCGCTCGTAGTCCGGCGCGTGGGCGACGAGGTAGTTCGAGCGTTCGGACCACGTGACGGTCGCGTCGGGTTCGATCTCGCCGAGCCGTTCCCGAATCGCAGACACGTGGGCGTCGTCGACCCGGGTCGCGATGGCGCGTCCGGTCGTCTCCAGTGCCGTCGCCGCGAGTGCGGCGACTTCGTCGGGGGTCTTGCCGTCGGCCAGTACCGCCTCGGGGACGCCGGATCGTTGCTCTCGCGTGGCGTCGAATCGGCCAGCCTCGCCGGTCGCGTAGCCCGCGAGCTGGGTCTCGGCCTCGGCGGGCGTGACCTCGCCAGCCGCGACCGCTTCGAGTAGTTCGCGCATATCCTCCCTCTGGCGTGAGGACACTCGACTCTTTCTACAGCGACATCCAGCATCACACTGCGCGCGCGAGCGCCTGAGCCCCTCACGAACGACCGATAACGCGATCGACCGGCCTGTTCTGTGGGATCACTTCGGACACAATCCGGGGGTTTATATGGGGTTTCGAGTGTTAGAGTGGCTCAAACCCCCGTGAATACCGGCGAGAGGGTCCGGATTCAGGAAAGTATTTAAGATGCCACCCGGAACACGACCCTGTATGGCAGACCTAATCGTCAAAGCCGCCGTGAAGGAAGCGCTCGATGACATGAACGTTGCCTCCGACTTCTACACAGCACTCGACGACGAAGTCGAGGAGCTCCTCGAAGACGCCGCACGTCGCGCCGAGGCAAACGACCGAAAGACCGTCCAGCCGCGCGACCTGTAAGGCCGGTCCAAGCTTCGATCATTTTTCCATGTCCACCCGCTCAGCGGCGGTGCTGTCATCGACAGACCAGTGCCGTCGTCAGCTACAGCTCCGTGACGGTGACGCCGTCTTCCGTCCCCAGATGCACCTCGTCGGCGACGCCGACGAACAGCCCGTGTTCGACGACGCCCGGGAGTTCGGCGAGGGCGGCCGCCAGCGCCGTCGGATCGTCGATCCCCCCGAAGTCACAGTCCAGCACGAGGTTGCCGTTGTCGGTGACGACGGGGCCGTCCTTGCGCTCGGCCCGCCGGAGGTCCGGGTCCCCGCCCAGTCCCTCGACCGCGCTCGCGACGGTCGTCCGGGCCGCCGGCAGCACTTCCACCGGCACGGGGTAGTCGAGCCGATCGGCCTCCTTCGTCGGGTCGACGACGACGAGCAAGCGGTCGGCGGCGGTGTCGACGATCTTCTCGCGGGCGTGGGCCGCGCCGCCGCCTTTGACGAGGTCGCCGCCGGCGATCTGGTCGGCCCCGTCGATGGCCAGATCGACCGACACCTCCTCGATATCGACCAGCGGGATGCCTGCCTCTCGGGCCAGTTCGCGGGACTGGAAGGACGTTGGGACGCCGGTCACGTCCAGTCCGGCGTCGACGGCCTCGCCGACGGCTCTGATCGCGTGGGCAGCGGTCGAACCCGTCCCGAGTCCCACGACCATCCCGTCCTCGACCGCCTCGGCGGCCGACTCGCCGGCCGCGCGCTTCGCCGCGTCGGAGCCTCCCTGTTTCATGTGCGGAGCATCCGTGGATGTGGACAAAACGTTTGCTCTCCCGGCGGAGGCGACCGCCGGCGACCGGTCCCGCCAGGAACCGACGGTATTTGTGGCTGGCGCCCCTCTCTCCGGTATGTCCCAGTTCGAGAGCGTCCTCATCTACGACGGGGAGTGTCCGTACTGTTCGGTCGCCGCGGCGGCGCTCGAACGGGTCGACGACATCGGTGCGATCTCGTGGTACGATGGCGCTGCCCAGTCGTTCCTCGAAGCGCAGTTCGACGCGACGCCGTTCGCGATGGTGCTCGCCGACGCCGGGGCCGAGACGGTGTACGCCGGTCGCGCGGCCGCCGAGGAACTGGCTCGACGCGCCGGGATGCCGGAGCTCGTCGGGTCCCTCGTTCGCGACAACTACGAGACGATCGCTCGCGTCGTCGGGCTGGCCAGCGGTCGCGGTCGCGACCCGGACGACGTGCACGAACAGTACCCCTTGACCGACGCGGGTTGCGAATCCTTCCGGTCGCTCGCGGCGAGCGCGGTTGACCGCAACATCCGGGACGGATCGGCGTCGCCGGTGTGACCACCGGGCTGTAGACGACGCATACTTTTTGTCGCCCTCCCGCGACCTGCCGGTATGTTCGGAACGAGCGGCATCCGGGGACCAGTCGGTGAGGACGTGACGGCGGCGCTCGCACTCGACGTGGGGCGGGCGCTCGGCGTCGAGACGGAGCGGGTCGTGGTGGGTCGCGACCCGCGCGAGTCCGGCGAGCTACTGACCGACGCGCTGACGGCGGGACTGCGCGAGTCGGGCACCGACGTCGTCGACCTCGGACTGGCGGCGACGCCGACGGTCGCCCGGTCTGTGGGCTGGCAAGACGCCGACGCGGGCGTCGCGATCACGGCCTCGCACAACCCCGCACCGGACAACGGGATCAAGCTCTGGCAGCCCTCCGGACAGGCCTTCGACGAGGCGGGCCGCCAGCGCATCGCCGAGCGCGTCCACGACGGCGTCGTCGACCTCGAAGCGTGGGACGGACTCGGCGACCGGACGACGGCCGACGCCCGCGAGCGCCACGCCGACGCGATCGCGGACGGCGTCGATCTCGCGGGGAGGGAGCCGCCCACGGTCGCGGTCGATCTGGGCAACGGCGCGGGCGGCGTGACCGTCGACGCCCTCCAGCGTCTGGACTGCGGGGTCGAGACGCTGAACGCCCAGCCCGACGGCTCGTTCCCGGGACGACCCAGCGAGCCCACGGCGGAGAACTGCGAGTCGCTGTCGGCGCTGGTCGCCAGCACCGACGCCACTCTCGGGATCGCCCACGACGGCGACGCCGACCGCCTGCGAGTGGCCACCGCCGACGGCACCTTCGTCTCCGGCGACGAACTGCTGGCGGTCTTCGCCCGCGATGCGGCGTCGGCCGGCGAGGCCGTCGCGGTCCCGGTCGACACCAGCCTCGCGGTCGCGGATTCCCTCGCCGAGGCGAACATCGACGTGACGTACACGCCCGTCGGCGACGTGTACGTGGCGGCGCGGGCCAGCGAGCCCGGCGTCGCTTTCGGTGGCGAGCCCAGCGGGGCGTGGATCTGGCCCGGCGAGACCCTGTGCCCCGACGGCCCGCTGGCGGCCTGCAAAATCGTCGCGCTCGATGCAGAGCGCTCCCTCGCAGACCGGGTCGCCGACGTGCCGGACTACCCGATCCGGCGCGACAGCGTCGCAGTGACTGACAAACACGCCGTCATGGAGCGACTGGCCGACCGCATCACCAGCGAGTACGACGAGGTCCAGACGCTTGACGGTGTCCGTGTCGACCTCGGTGACGCGTGGTTCCTCGTGCGCGCCAGCGGGACCCAGCCACTCGTTCGCATCACCGCGGAGGCTCGCGACGGGGACCGTACGGCCGACGCCTTCGAGATCGCGCGTGACGCCGTCGCGACCGCTCGGGAGTGACGATCAACAGAAAGCAAACGGCACAAGATGACCCGTTTCAGCGAGGCACACCGTGTCCGGCGTTACGAACGCCGCGTCGACCGGGCTTCTCGCACGCTCGCCCCGTCGCGAATCTTGTCTTCGCACTGCGGACAGACCCGCGGTGCGTCGACCCCGTTAGGTGTGAAGACCCGTGCGTAGTCGGCCGTGACGAAGTTACCGCAGTTCTGGCATTCCGGCATACACTCCCTATTGACGGAATCTGCCCTCTTAATGGTTCGTGCCTCGCGGGTGATGGTGTTCAGACAAGCGACGCAGAAGACTGAGGTTTATGCATCGAAAGCCCCCGCGGCGCTCGACCGCTCCGGGGCTCGCTGCGCGCCGTCGGTGCTTGCGTCGCCCGGGAGGGACCGAGCGCCACTCGCCCTTTCGGTGTCTGCACTTCTCCAAGTAAACCCACTTCTCTGAACACTACCTCGCGAGTCCGGCGCGTCAGAACTCGCCGGTGATCTCGCCGTCCTCGTCGAGCGTGATGACGCCCTCAAACAGGTCGCGGAACCGGTCGACGGTGTCGTCGTCGTGGACGCCCTGCGCGAGGTGGAACATCCCCACTGCGTCGTGTTCGTCGAGCAGTTCGAGCAGGCGCTCGACGGCCTCGACGGCGCGGTCCTCGTCGGCGTAGTAGATCAGTTCGGTCACCGAGTCGAAACTGACACGACGCTTGCCGTCGTGATCGGCGAGGAACGTCTCGGTCTGGTCGACGATCGACTCCCAATCGTCCGGTGCGGAGACGTACCGGACGTTGTCGGACTTCCGACGGGTGTAGCCCCGCTCGACCGACAGCGTGTCGAGGATCGTCGCGCGGTCCTCGTCGACCTCGTAGTACTCCAGTTTCTGCTCCACCTCGCGCGCGGTCGTCCGTGTCGAGACGACCAGCAGGTGGTCGGTGTCGGTGCTGAGGAAGTCGGTGTCCAGTCGGTCCGTCTCGCCCGTACTCGGATGCAACAAGAGGATGCCCGTCCCGCCCGGGATCGACTCGGGCGTGTTCTCGATGGCGAGGGAATACTCCATGTAGTCGGCCAGTGGGTGGCGTGCGCTTTATACTTAGTGCTCCGGGCAGCCAGTCACGGAACGAGTCCGGCTGATCGGGACACAGTCCCGACGTACGCGAGTGAGTCGGGGGCAGCTAGAACACACTGTCGGCGGTCGCAGCGCCAACGACGCTGAAGATCGCGCCCACCGAGACCGCCTTCAGCGTGGTCTCGGTGACGGCCATCGGCGTCGGGTCGGACAGGACCTCGCCCTCGACGAGGAACGTGTCGGGTGCCGTGAAGGCCAGCGCGAGGACCGACACCGAGCCGAAGGAGACTGCCATCAGCGAGACGAAGCGGATCGGGATGCCGGCGACCTCGGCCTCTGCCTCGGGGTCGCGGTCGTCGTCGGCCTTGTACAGCGCGCCGTAGCCGATGGCGACGACGATGGCGACGACGGCGACGGTGTGGAACGTGCTCATGTTGGCTGCCAGCACCCACACCTCCTCGGTGACGACGAACGGACCTGCCAGCAGGAACCCGCCGACCATCTGTTGGGCGGTGTCGGCGATCCTGTAGCGCGGCGGCCGTGCCATGGCGTTGTCTGTGCGTCGGGCGGTCAAAACGCTGGTGTTCGACGGTGACGCGGGACGCGCTACAGCGCCTCGCGGAGGCGTTCCCGGCCGTCGCGATAGTAGAACAGGTACGCGACCGGCAACAGCGCGACCGTCAGGACCGGCCAGGCGATGGCCTGCGTGAACGGGTCCGGCGGCGTCACGAGTGGCCCGACCACGAGCGAACCCAGAATCGCGAGTAACGCCGTTTCCGCCGCTCGTACGCCGTCTGTTCGAGGCTCCTCGCGCTCCCAGCCGCGTCGGACGACGAGATAGACCACGATGCCGAACGGCACGAAGAGCACCCCGAAGACCCACAACACCGGGCGAGCGACCCCGTGTGCGACGGCGTCGCGGTGCGTCCAGTAGGCCAACAGCCCGGCGGTCGCGATGAAGAACACTAGCGGTACCACGAACGGCGCTCGCGTCGTGGACTGGAGCGGGAGCGACTCGATCACAGATCGGCCCTCGCCCCCGGAAACGATAGGCGTTTTGCCGCTCGCCCGCCATCACTCGTCTATGAGCGTCAGCGACGCCTTCGACGAGTGGGCCCGCTCGGGCAAGGACCAGGGCATGGAGGAGCGCCACTGGCACACCGCGAAGCACGTGCTGGCTCGGATGCCGGTCGAAGACGGCGACACGGTGCTCGATCTGGGCTGTGGGAGCGGGTACGCCGGCCGCGCACTCCGCGAGACCAAGGGCGCGGATCGGTCCTACGGCATCGACGCCGCCGCGGAGATGGCCCACAACGCCGCGTCCTACACGGACGACGAGCGAGTCGCCTTCGCCGTCGGGGACTTCGAACACCTCCCCTTCGACTCGAACAGCATCGACCACTGCTTCTCCATGGAGGCGTTCTACTACGCCGAGAACCCCCACGCCGTCCTCGGCGAACTCCGTCGCGTCCTCAAACCCGGCGGAACCTTCTACTGCGCGGTCAACCGCTGGGAGGAGCACGTCCACTCCCACGAGTGGGAGGAACTGGTCGGCGTGCCGATGCTCCTCTGGAGCGAGGCCCAGTACCGCGAAGCGTTCCGCGAGGCGGGCTTTGCCGTCGCCAGTCAGGACCGGATCCCCGACACCGAAGTCGAGATCCCCACCGAGAGCGAGTTCCCGACCGAGGACTGGGAGACGCGCGAGGCGATGGTCGAACGGTATCGTGAGTACGGAACCCTGCTGACCGTCGGCGTGATGGCCGAGTAGCCGACTGGCCCCACTGACTTCGGATTTTCAAACCAGTTAAGGCCGGCCGTCACCTCCCTCGGTGTATGAGTGAGGTCGAGCGTTCGGGTCGGGAAGAGGTCTGGATCGAGAAGTACCGCCCGCAGACGCTGTCGGATGTCGTGGGCCACGAGACGATCGTCGAGCGTCTGCAGAGCTACGTCGACCGCAACGACCTGAGCCACATGCTCTTCGCGGGGCCGGCCGGGACCGGGAAGACGACCTCGGCGACGGCAATCGCCCGCGAACTGTACGGCGAGGACTGGCAGGAGCACTTCCTCGAACTGAACGCCTCCGACGAGCGCGGGATCGACGTTGTCCGGGACCGGATCAAGAGCTTCGCACGGACGTCTTTCGGCGGCGTCGACTACCGGATCATCTTCCTCGACGAGGCCGACGCGCTCACCTCAGATGCTCAGTCAGCGCTCCGCCGGACGATGGAGCAGTTCTCGAACAACGTCCGGTTCATCATGTCCTGTAACTACTCCAGCCAGATCATCGACCCCATCCAGTCGCGCTGTGCCGTGTTCCGGTTCTCGCCGCTGGGCGACGAGGCCGTCGAGGCGGAGATCCGCCACATCGCCGACGAGGAGGGCATCGAACTGACCGAGGACGGCGTCGACGCGCTGGTCTACGCCGCCGGCGGGGACATGCGCAAGGCGATCAACGGCCTGCAGGCCGCGTCGGTCTCGGGCGACGTGGTCGACGAGGAGGCGGTGTTCGCGATCACCTCCACGGCCCGCCCGGAAGTGATTCAGGGGATGGTGCAGGACGCCCTCGACGGCGACTTCAAAGCCGCACGTTCCCAACTTGACGATCTCATCACCGACGAGGGGATCGCCGGCGGCGACATCATCGACCAGTTACACCGCTCGATCTGGGAGTTCGACGTGCCCGACGAGGACGCCGTGCGCATTCTGGACCGGGTCGGAGAAACGGACTATCGGATCACCGAGGGTGCGAACGAGCGCATCCAGCTAGAGGCGATGCTGGCGTCGCTGAGTCTGGACGAGTAGCTACTGTTCTTCGACGTAGTGGGAACTCCTCGTCAGCCCGACCGTCTCGAAGTCGCCGTCGAACGTGAGAACGTGATCGACGGCCAGCGAGTCGGCGTGCGCGGCGATCACGTGATCGGTACACGAGAGCTGGCCGCGATCGTCGTAGCCAGTCGGACCCGGCGAGGCCGCCGAGAGCACCGGCTTTCGGGCCTGTCGTCCCTGGGGAACTGTGCTGGTCGCGTACGGTTTCGGTGGACATGCACTGGGCGAGTCGCCGGCGGTGGTAAAGGCCGTGTGGCGCTCGTGAGTCGAGCGGTCACGACGGGCAAACGGTTTAGTACGATTTCGCGGAACCGACAGACGACGCCCTGAGGGGCCGTTTTCCGGCAAGGGCTTCGGAACTGTTTTACCCGCTGCTTGGCCAACAGTATCCCAATGAGCGACCTCGCCCACGAATATCGACTCGACTACTTCGAGGAGGAGGGGTTCCAGCGTCTGGAGTGTGACTCCTGTGGCGACATGTTCTGGACCCGCGATGCCTCCCGCGAGACGTGCGGAGAGCCGCCGTGTGCGGAGTACGGTTTCATCGACGAGCCGGGATTCGACGAACAGCTCTCGCTGGAGGAGATGCGCGAGACGTTCCTCTCCTTTTTCGAGGAGCGCGACCACGGCCGGATCGATCCCTACCCCGTCGCCGCCAACCGCTGGCGCGACGACGTGTTGCTGACGCAGGCGTCGATCTACGACTTCCAGCCCCACGTGACGACGGGGCAGTCCCCGCCGCCGGCCAACCCTCTCGTCGTCTCTCAGCCCTGCATCCGGATGCAGGACATCGACAACGTCGGGAAGACCGGCCGCCACACGATGGCTTTCGAGATGGGCGGCCACCACGCGTTCAACGCCGAGGAGGGGTCGGGGTACGCCTACGAGGGCGAGGTCTACTGGAAGGAGGAGTGCGTCGAGTACTGCGTCGAACTGTTCGAGGAACTGGGGGCCGACCCGGACGAACTCACGCTGATCGAGGACCCGTGGGTCGGCGGCGGCAACGCCGGCCCGGCGTTCGAGGTCATCTATCAGGGCCTCGAACTGGCCACGCTCGTGTTCATGAAATACGAGCAGGACCCCGAGGGCGACATCGAGATGAAAGACGGCAACACGTACTCGGAGATGGACCGTCGGGTCATCGACACCGGGTACGGCATCGAGCGCTGGACGTGGATGAGCCAGGGCACGCCCACCGTCTACGAGGCTATCTACCCCGAGATGATCGAGTTCCTGCGGGACAACGCCGACCTCGACTACACCGACGAAGAAGACGATATCGTCCACCGCGCCGCCAAACTCGCCGGGCACATGGACATCGACGAGGCCGAGGACATCGAGGCCGCCCGGGACACCATGGCCGATCAGCTGGGCGTCTCGACGAGCCGACTGGTCGAGCTGATGGAGCCGCTCGAATCGATCTACGCCATCGCCGACCACTGTCGCACCCTCGCGTACATGCTCGGTGACGGCATCGTCCCCTCGAACGTCGGGACGGGCTACCTCGCCCGGATGGTACTCCGGCGGACCAAACGGCTCGTTGATTCGGTCGGCGTCGATGCGCCGCTGGACGAACTCGTCGACATGCAGGCCGACCGACTCGGGTACTCCAACCGCGATACGATCCGCGATATCGTCCGCACCGAGGTCGAGAAGTACCGCGAGACGCTGGACCGCGGCGGCCGGAAGGTTCGCCAGCTGGCCGACGAGTACGCGCAGAAAGACGAGCCGATCCCGGTCCGTGAACTGATCGAGCTGTACGACTCCCACGGTATCCAGCCCGACATGGTCGAGGAGATCGCCGCCGAGAAGGGCGTCGACGTGGCCACCCCCGACGACTTCTACGGGCTCGTGGCCGAGCGCCACGGCGGCGGGCAGGCCTTCGAGGAAGAGGACGAGGTACCCTACGAGGACCGCCTCGCGGAGTTGCCCGGCACCGACCGGCTCTACTACGAGGACCAGCAGCGCATGGAGTTCGAGGCGGTCGTGCTGGAGGTGTTCGACCGCGACGACGGCGACTACGACATCGTCCTCGATCAGACGATGTTCTACCCCGAGGGCGGTGGCCAGCCAGCCGATCACGGCACCATCTCGACCGACGATCTGACCGCCGACGTGAGCGACGTGCAGATCCACGACGACGTGATCATCCACACCGCCGACGAGGACCCCGGCACCGGCGAGTTCGTCCGCGGGCAGGTCGACGCCCGTCGCCGCCGGAGCCTGATGCGCCATCACACCGCGACCCACGTCGTCATCCACAGCGCCCGGCAGGTGCTGGGCGAGCACGTCCGGCAGGCCGGCGCACAGAAGGGCGTCGACTCCTCGCGGATCGACATCAGCCACTACGAGTCGATCACCCGCGAGCAGGTCAAGGAGATCGAACACCGGGCCAACGAGATCGTGATGGACAACGTCGCGGTCACGCAGGAGTGGCCCGAGCGCCACGAGGCCGAGGAGGAACACGGCTTCGACCTGTATCAGGGCGGGATCCCGACCGGCGAACAGATCCGCCTGATCCACGTCGCCGAGGACGTGCAGGCCTGCGGTGGCACGCACGTCGCTCGCACGGGCGACATCGGGACGGTCAAACTCCTGAACACCGAGCGCGTGCAGGACGGGGTCATCCGGCTGACCTTCGCCGCCGGCGACGCGGCCATCGACGCCACACACGAAGTCGAGGACGCCCTCTACGAGACCGCCGAGCTGTACGACGTGGCCCACACGGACGTGCCCGACACCGCCGAACGCTTCTTCGACGAGTGGAAGGCCCGCGGCAAGGAGATCGAGGAGTTGAAAGAACAGCTCGCCGAGGCCCGAGCCAGCGGCGGCGGCGACGCCGACGAGGTCGAGGTCGGCGAGACGACGGCCGTCGTCCAGCGCATCGACGCCGACATGGACGAACTCCGGGCGCAGGCCAACGCCGTCGTCGAACAGGGCTCGATCGCGGTGCTGGGATCGGGTGCCAGCGGCGCGCAGTTCGTCGTCGCCGTCCCCGACGGCGTCGAGGTCAACGCCGGCGAGGTCGTCGGCGAACTCGCCGGTCGCGTCGGCGGGGGCGGTGGCGGCCCGCCGGACTTCGCGCAGGGCGGCGGCCCCGACGCCGACAAGCTCGACGAGGCCCTCGACGAGGCCCCCGAGATCCTCCGGCAGATCGCGAACGTCTGACACGAGCGGTCGTCGGCCTTCCCCGGATCGACCCAACGACCGCGTGCCGTCGACCGGGGAAACGCCGACAACTGACCGTCTGACCACCAACCTACTTTTGCACTCACCCGGAAGGGGTGAGTGATGCCGTACTGCCTGTCCTGTGGGACGAAGACGGACTTCGAGACGACGGACTGTCCCGACTGTGGGCAGGCGATCACGCGACGGATCGATCCGCCGGGAGAGACCGTCGAGGCTGGGCCGGGTCGGGCCGTGTCCGGCGAGGCGGTCGACGACGCCGACGACGAGGTCGGTGCCACGGCCACGGACTCGTCGGCCGAGGCTGATTCGACGGCCCAGACCGAGACGGTACCGACGACCGACCCGTCGGGACCCTCGCCCTTCGCCGACCGGTGGGCGTTGCCCTTCGCCGCCGGCTATCCGGTCCGGGACGACTACCGCTCGCTGACCGTCGGCGGGATCCTCGAGTTCCTGGGATTGTTCGTCCCGCTGTTCTCGCTGGTGACCGTCGGCTACGGGTTTCGGCTGCTCCGGGCGACGGCTCGGGGGCAGGCCGGCCGACCCGCGTTCGACGAGTACGGACAGCTGTTCGTCGAGGGGCTGAAGTGCGCGTTCGTGGTGGCGCTGTACGGTGCCGTCGGCTTCGCCGGTTCGGTCGCGGCGATCGTCGCGGGGAGCGCCGACGAACCGCTCGGACTGGCGCTGTGGGTCACTGTCGCCTTCGTGAGTGTCTACCCGCTCCCCGCGTCACTGACGGTGTACGGCGCGACCGACGACCTGCGGGCGGCCTTCGCACGCGGGCACGCCGGTCGGTTCGCGACGTCGTGGACCTACCTGAAGGCGTGGGTCGTCTGGCTCGTCGGCCTCGCCGTCGCGACGGTCCTGACCGGCCTGTCGCTGGTCACCCTCGCCGGCCCGGTCGTCGTCCGGGCGTGGTCGACCTGCGCGCTGGCGACGCTGTGGGGGTACTACTACCGCGAGGCCGCCGCTCGCGACGCCGTCCCGCCGGCTCCCGACGAGCCGGTGGCGTGAGACGGAGTCCTGTCGCTCCGTACCGGACCGACCGCAGAACGAGTGGCGGTCGACCGGGAAACGGGTACAATCCTCCGTCTGACCGTTCTGACCCGAAACACGGAACAGACTGCCGTTCCTGTCCCCGGGTATGCCGACGACGACCAACGACGGCGTGACCCTGCACTACGAGACCGACGGGAGCGGCGAGACGGTGGCGTTCGTCAACGACGTGGGGGCCGGGGCGTGGCTGTGGAGCTGGCAACACGGCGTCGTCGCCGGTCCATACGAGAGTCTGGTCTGGGACCTGCGGGGGACCGGGCGCTCGGACGCCCCGGAGGGACCGTACAGCGTCGCGACGCTGGCCGACGACCTCGAAGCGGTACTGTCCGACGCCGGTGTCACGAGCGTCCACCTCGTCGGCGCGGGACTGGGCGGGATGGTCGCGCTGGCCTACGCCGACCGCTACCACCGGGCCGACTCGCTGGCGCTGTTCGGGAGCGCTGCGAACGGTGCGGCGGTCGCCGACCGCCTCGACGACCTCTGGGCTCCGCTCGACGACCCCGACGCGCTGGGCGAGTCGCTGCAGGCTGCCTTCGCCTCGGACCTGACCGGCCACCGGACGATCCGCGAGGAGATGGTTCAGTGGCGACAGGCCGACGACGCCGACCGAACTGGCTGGGCGGCACAGGCCGCCGCAATGGGGGCCTTCGAGGCCCCGCCGCTGTACGAGATCACGCTCCCCGCGCTGGTCATGCACGGCGTCGACGACGAGATCGTTCCGGCGAGCGCCGGCGAGGAACTGGCCGCGGAGCTCCCCCGGGGCGAGTATCAGGCCGTCGAGGGCGGCCACTGGGCCTTCATCGAGGAGAGCGCCGCCGTCTCCGACGCGCTCCTCAGTTGGCTCGACGAGCACCACGACGAGTCGAACCCGTAGGAACGCCGTACCGCCACCGCGCGATCGCAAGCCGTCGTTACGCTCCGTCAGGCCGTGGTTACTGTCTGTCGTCACGGACACTGGCAAAACGTGGACCGATCTGCAGGTTTTTATTCGTCCGGCCAGTGAACTCTACCGATGAGTCTCAGGATCGCCTTGCTTAACGCGGCCCACGACGGGGAGCTCAACCGCCGGAACTTCCGGCGCGAGCTCGACGCGACCCTCGTCGAGTACGACGTCACCGAACGCGAACTGCCCGACACCTTCGCGTTCGACGGCTGTGTCGTCACTGGCTCGCGCGCCTCCGTCTACTGGGACGAGGAGTGGATCGCGGATCTGTCCGACTGGGTCCGTGAGGCGGTCGATCGCGACGTGGCGTTCCTGGGCGTCTGTTTCGGCCACCAGCTACTGGCCCACGCGCTGGGCGGGAGCGTCG
>Ga0207755_100540_pt1 | contig 17122 bp, 19 predicted proteins | sample A23P2SouthBayCA_FD_187734 | JGI IMG/M metagenome (GOLD analysis project Ga0207755, IMG submission 187734) | Aerobic enrichment media microbial communities from Bioluminiscent Bay, La Parguera, Puerto Rico - A23 P2 (SPAdes) | ecosystem: Environmental > Aquatic > Marine > Unclassified ...
CCTTCCCGGCGGGGATGCAAAACGAGTTCTACGACCTCGTCAACGAACACACGAGCGGCGAAGCCGAGACCCAGATCGTGAAGGACGAAGACGAACTCTCGACCCGGTAACACCCCGACGCTTTTGTCTGCTCGCGGCGACTGTCGAACCATGCGAGCAGCCGTTCTCACCGAGCCAAACCGCTTCGAGCTACGGGACCGACCGCGACCCGAACCCGGCCCCGACGAGGTGCTCGTGGGGATCGACGCGGTCGGGATCTGTGGCTCGGACGTCCACTACTACGAGCACGGCCGGATCGGCGACTACGTCGTCGAGGACCCGCTCGTCCTCGGCCACGAGAGCGCGGGCACTGTCGTCGAAACGGGCGCGAACGTCGAAGCTCACAGTATCGACGACCGGGTCGCACTCGAACCCGGCGTTCCCTGCCGACGCTGTGGCCACTGCAAGCGGGGCGAGTACCACCTCTGCGAGTCGGTCCGGTTCATGGCGACGCCGCCACACGACGGCGCGTTCACCGAGTACGTCGCCTGGCCCGCAGACTTCGCCTACGGGCTCCCGGAGAACGTGTCCACGACCGCGGGCGCGCTGTGTGAACCACTCTCGGTCGGCCTCCACGCCTGTGAACGCGGCGGCGTCGGGACCGGCGACACGGTCCTGATCAACGGGGCCGGACCGATCGGGCTCGTGGCGATGGCGGCCGCACGGGCCGCCGGTGCCTCGGACGTACTCCTCACCGATCTCGTCCCGGAGAAGCTCGATCGGGCTCGCGAGCGCGGCGCTGATCGGGCCATCGACGTGTCGGCGACGGACCTCGAACGGGCGGTCGAGGAGTACACCGGCGGGACCGGAGCCGACGTGGTGATCGAGGCGTCGGGTGCCGAGCAGGCGATCCAGTCGACCGTCGACACCGTCCGGCGCGGTGGGACCATCGTCCTCATCGGGTTGGCCGACGAGGCCACGGTCCCGCTGGACGTGCTCGAGATCATCGACAACGAGATCGACGTGCTGGGGTCGTTCAGGTACGAGAACACGTACGAGACAGCGATCACGTTACTGGCCGACGGTGCGGTCGATCTCGAGGGACTGGTCGACTTCCGGGCACCGCTGTCCGAGATCGACGACGCCTTCCAGCGAGCGGTGGAGCCGTCGGTGGTGAAGGGACTGGTCACCGTCGGTGAGTGAAGACGGCGAGAATGGCGGTCCGAACGTTGCCGCAGGTCGCTCGATTACCCCTTCTTGAAGCCGACGAGGAAGCCCCCGGAGAAGCCCGCAGTGACCGGCAGTGCAGAGAGGATGCTCATCACCCAACTCGGCGGCTGCCCCGCCGCTGCACCGCTCGCGGCACCCGACGCGTTCTCGGCTACGCCGGTGATCGCGTCCCAGTTCACTTCCAGGATACCGCGTGTCTCGAGGAACTTGAACAGCGCCAGTTCGATACCGACGAGGATCGCGATGAGCTTCGCGACCTTCTTGGCGGCGAAGCCGATGATCCCACCGATCATGGCTCCACCCCCGAGTTCTAGCCCCATCTGGCGGAGGCCGAACTGCTCCAGTTGGAGTGCGAAATCTACCATACGTCTACCCTGACTGTCATCGGTTAAGGCTTTTGTGCCCTTCCGTGCCCGCGAGTCAGTCACGATAGGCGGGGGTTACTGCTGTCGTCCCGGCCAGCGAGTGGTAGCCGACCGGCGGGAGACTGCCGTCTAGCGACGTAGCTCGGCGTGCCTCGTCGTGCGACCACCCTGCAGATTAAATAAACGGACGCCGTACGCACTCGTGAGTGACGGCAACTACACCCTCGGAGCGAACGGTTATCGCGAAACGTGTCGACTCCGGGACGGCGGATACCGAGGAGATCGGGGACCTGGCCCGAGCGGCCGGCTACGAGGTCGCTGGCGAGATCACCCAGACGAGAACGGAGGACCCGGCGTACCACCTCGGTGAGGGGAAGGTGGCGCGACTCGCCAACGTCGTCGCGCGCGAGGGTGCGACGGCGGTGATCTTCGACAACCAACTCGGCCCCTATCAGACCTACAACATCGGGAACGAGCTCCCCGACGACACGCGCGTCATCGATCGGTTCCGACTGATCCTCGAGATATTCGGCCAGCGTGCCCGGACGAAGAAGGCACAGCTACAGGTCGAACTGGCCGAACTCCGCTACGAGCTACCGCGCGCTGAGGCCAAGACCAGCCTCGCCAAGCGCGACGAGCGACCGGGGTTCATGGGGCTTGGCGAGTACGACGAGAGCCGTGAGGAGGACATCAAGAAACAGATCTCGCGGATTCGCGACGAGCTCGACTCCATCGAGGAGACCGAGCAACACCGGCGCGAACAGCGCCGCGAGTCAGGGTTCGACCTCGTCGCGCTGGCTGGGTACACGAACGCCGGCAAGTCGACCCTGTTACGTCGACTGGCAGAGGACGTCGACGTCGACGAGAACGAGGAACTCCACTCCGATCTCGATCCGACCGCCGAGAGCGAGGACCGGCTCTTCACCACGCTCGGAACGACGACCCGCCGCGCCGACATGGACCAGCGCGACGTGCTGGTCACCGACACCGTCGGGTTCATCTCGGACCTGCCACACTGGCTCGTCGAGTCGTTCAAGTCCACGCTCGACGCCGTCTATCGCGCCGATCTCGTCTTGCTCGTCGTCGACGTGAGCGAACCCATCGAGGAGATCCGCGAGAAACTGGTGACGAGTCACGACACCCTGTACGAGCGCAACGAGGCACCGATCGTGACGGTCCTCAACAAGACGGACACGGTCGAACAGGCGGAGATCGACCGCAAGCGCCAGGCCCTGTCGGGGCTGGCCCCGAACCCGGTCGCCGTCAGCGCTCGGGAGGGCGAGAACGTCGACGCACTGCTGGCCCGGATTCACGAGGACTTACCGGACTACGAGCGCGAACGACTCGTGATGCCGATGACCGACGAGACGATGAGCGTCGTCTCGTGGATCCACGACCACGCCCACGTGGAGAACGTCGACTACGGCGACCAAGTCGTCGTCGAGTTCGAGGGCCGTCCTGCGGTCGTCGAACAGTCCCGCTCGAAGGCGGGCGAACTGATCGAAGCCTCCGCCTGACGCGCCGGTGCTGTCCTCACTCGCTCCAGAGGGCTGTCGGCAACGCGTCCAGTAGATCGGTTGCGACAAGCCCGAAGCCTCGTTCGTCGACTACGGTATCGCCGGCCCGGCCGACCGCGTAGGCTCCGATCGCCCCGGCGTGACGGATCGGCTGTGTGGCCGCGAGGGCCCCTGTTGTCCCCGCCAACACGTCGCCGGTCCCTCCGACGGTCATCCCGGCGTTCCCGGTCCGATTGACGCGCGTCTCCTCGCCGTCCGAGACGATGTCGTACGGCCCTTTGACCAGCAACGTCTGACCGATCTGCGCGGCGAACCCCTCGACCAGATCGGCACGCTCCGACCAGTCGCTGGCGGTGGTACCCCCCATCGCTTCGAGTTCGCCCTGATGGGGCGTACAGAGCAGGTCGGCGTCCGTGTCGGTCTCTGGAACCACCTGTAGCGCGTCGGCGTCGACGACGGCCGTCCCGTCGTAGCGGTCGAGCAGTTCGCCGACGGCGTTCAGTGTCGTCTCGTTGTCGCCAAGGCCCGGACCGAGGACGATCGAGTCGTGATCGGCCGCCAGTTCGGAGATCGTATCCACGTGCAGCGGCGCGAGGTGTTCGCCTTCGAACGGGCGCACGATGAGGTTCTCGCTGTACCCCTGTAGCTCCCGGGCGACGGTCCGAGGGCAGGCGACCCGGACCAGATCAGCGCCGGCACGCAGGGCGGCCTGTGCGGAGAGTGCGGGCGCGCCGGTGTAGGGACCACCGCCGATCACGAGCACCTCGCCGTTGTCGCCCTTGTGACTGGTCGGGTCGCGGTCGAGCCGCTGCAGATCGCCGCGCTCGACGAACGTCTCGGCAGCGTCGGGAATGCCGATGTTCGCGACGGTGACGCCGGCGTCGAGGTCGTCGAGCCCCGGCTTCGTGTCGTGGAAGGTGACGACCTCGTCGGCCTCGACGGCGGTGTCTGCGAGGGTTCCCGCCTCGGCATTCAGTCCGGAGGGAACATCGACCGAGAGGACCGTCGCGTCGTGGTCGTTCATCGTCTCGGCCGCCGTTCTCGCGGGTTCGCGGAGGTCGCCGCTGATCCCGGTCCCGAGCATCGCGTCGATCACCACGTCCGGGTCGCCGAGACCGAACTGGCTGGCGTCTCTGACCTGTTCGGTCTCGTACTCGCTCCGTTCGAGCGCCGTCCAGTTCTCCCGGGCGATGTCGGTCGTGATCGTCTCCGGGCGACCGAGCAACAGGACGCGGAGGTCGTACTCGTCGAGGAACCGGGCGGCGACGAGGGCGTCGCCGCCGTTGTTCCCACGGCCGGCGACGACAGTGACCGACGCGCCGGGGTCGGCGAGCGACTCGACCGCCCGCGCGACCGCGTGGCCGGACGACTCCATCAGCTGTTTCCGCGGGACACCAAGCGCGGCGGCGTTCTCGTCGACGACCGCCATCTCGGAACCGGTGATCATGGGTGGGCGTTCGGCCTCACTCGTAGTAACTATGGGGGAGTGACACTACCGTCGAATCTCGAAGCCCTCGATGCCCTCTGGCTCCTCGTACTCGGCGCTCACGTCGTCGACGCGGGAGCGTGGACTGCCCTCGTGACACCACTCGACCATCGACTCGACGGCGTCTTCGGGTCCCTCGAAGACGGCTTCGACCCGGCCGTCCGAGAGGTTCTTCACCCAGCCGTCGACGTCGGCGTCTCGGGCGGCGTCTCGCGTGTTCGCACGGTAGAAGACGCCCTGTACCTTGCCGCTGACGAAGACGTGTGCGCGCGTTCGATCCGTCATGAGTGGCCCTGACGACGCCGATCCCCAAGAATCTGGCTCACCCGTCTTTCTGCGACCGGTGGCCCGAAGGCCCACTGCCTGTGCTCGGTCTTCAGTAAACCGGTGGTGCCATCGAATACGGACGTCTGTACTGGCATGCTGGCGGAAGACACGACGAGGCACGTCACTCTGCTTGCGATAACAAGCTGAAGACTATCCCGGGTCGCCCGTCTCTCCTTTTCTGGTATGTTCTACCAAGACAGTGAACTGCAATACCCCGTCGAAGTCGAGGAGCCCAGCCCGCTGTTCGCGAAGATGCTCCAGCAAGCGATCGGGGGTCTCGAAGGAGAGATGCGCGTCGCCATGCAGTACTTCTTCCAGGCAGCGGCCGTTCCGGACGAATACGCGCAGTACCGCGAGGCGCTCCGTGACACGGCTGCCGAGGAGCTGGGTCACATCGAGATGCTCGCCACGGCGGTCAGGAAGAACCTTCGGGGAGCACCGACGTCGTTCGCGGAGGCCGAGAGCGGTCGGGAATTCGCCGCTCTGGCCGGTCTCCAGCCCCGTCAGTTCCTCTCCTCGGGCCTGAACGCCATGCCTATGGATTCTAACGGCGTTCCGTTCGACGGGAGCTACATCGTCGCCACCGGCAATCTCGCCGCCGACATGTACGCCAACATCACGGCCGAATCGGGTGGACGACTGCTGGCGACGCGGCTCTACGAGATGACGGACGACGCCGGGATGAAGGACATGCTCGCGTACCTCATCGCCCGTGACACGATGCACCAGAATCAGTGGATCGCTATTCTCGAAGCCCTCGGGGACTCAGACGAACCCTTCGACGTTCACCCCATTCCCGACAGTTTCCCGAACGAAGCCGAAAACCGGAATTTCAACTACGATTTCATGTCGACGAAGACCGAGAGGGAAAGCGATCCCGGCGAGGCCTGGACCACCGGCGAGTCACCCGACACCAAGGGCGAACTCTCCTTCATCAACCAGATCGAACTGGACGGACAGGAGATCAGTATCCCGACACCCGATCCGAGCACCTACAACAGCCCGGAAAGTGAAGACGAGGACTGATGGCTGCAGCAGACACGCTCCGTATCGTACGCATCGAGCAGCCGAAGTACATCCGTCGCCCGATCATCTGAACGGACGTAACAGGGTGGCGACGGCCGCTACACGTCCCCGCCAGCGCTCCGGAGATAGTGGAACACGTACGTCTGTGCGTAGCCAGCGTACTCGCCGCCGAGCGCCTCCCGGATCGCTCGCGACGTATCGCGGTAGTTCCCGCAGTCGGCTTCGGGGAAGTACTCCTCGATAGTCGTCCTGATCCACGTGTCCAGCGGGACCGCTTCGAGGAAGTCTAGCGAGAACAGCAACACGCAGTCGGCGACCTTCTCGCCGACGCCGACGAACTGGGTGAGGTGCTCGCGGGCGTCCTCGTAGGCCATCCCTCTGGCGGCCGCCGGATCCGCTTCACCATCGGCGACCATCTCGGCGCTTCGCTGGACGTACGGGGCGCGATACCCCAGACCGAGGTCGCGAAGGTCGTCCTCAGTGACGGCCGCCAACTGCTCGGGCGTCGGGTAGGCGTGGTACGTTCTCCCGTCGAAACTGACCGTGTCGCCGAACGTTCGCCGGAGTGCCTGTTGCATCCCGTGGATCCGGCCGACGCGCATCTGTGCCGAGCAGATGAAGGAGATCAGTGCACCGAAGGGGGGATCGCGAACGAGCCGCATCCCCCAGTACTCGTCGTAGGCGTCCTGTACGACGTCGTCGTCCGGTGCGGTGGCCCTGATCGCGTCGAGGTCGTCGTCGAGTCGGAGCAGGCGACGCATGTGTGACTCGCCTTCGACGGTGCTCTCCCACTCGATCCGCTCGTCTCGCTGTCGGACTCTAAGGACGTGTGGGTCGCCGTCGACGCGAATCGTCGTCCAGTACCAGGCGTCGCCGCCGTGGGCGCGCTCGCTCTCGTACATTCGGCCGTCCTCTCTGTCCCAGAGGTACGACTGCCCGCTCTCGACGGTCGACTGAAGATCGACACCACCGGACAGCGCGTTCGTCTCGATGACACCCTGCTTCATCCACTCGACCCATGGACGGGAGCCGTTTCTACGTTTCGAGTTTTGGGCCGGGCTAACCTTCTTAATACTGGCAGTCGAACTAACATGTATGGATTGCAGAGTTGTCGTCGAGGCCGCCGTGCCCGTCTACGACGTTGAGACACCGGACGAGGCGGTGCGGATCGCCATCTCGAAGACCGGCGAGATGCTCAACCCCGACCTCAACTACGTCGAGATCAACATGGGAGAGCGGAGCTGCCCTCACTGTGGCGACCAGCTGGAACCGGCCTTCATCGCCGCCGACGAGAGCCTCGTCGCACTCGAACTGGAGATGACGGTGTTCAACGTCGAACGCGACGAACACGCCGCCCGGATCGCACGCAAGGAGATAGGCCAGCGTCTGGAGAACATCCCGCTGGAAGTACTCGAAATCGTCGAGATCGAAGAGGACGACGGAGACGGAGACGAGAGCGACGATCCGAGTCCGGGTCAGGGCGAGGCCCACGGGGAGGAGATGGTCGACGACGTTCCGGACTCCGAGGGGGACGTGTTACCGGAGTTCGACGAGTTAATGAACGAATAACGCGCGTCTCACTGGTCGAAACGACGGCACGGCCGCTAGTAGGTTGGTAGATCAGGGTACTGTCGCTGACTGGCTCAGTCAGCAGCAGCAGAAACGGGTTCCTTCTCTTCTGCGCCCATCTCGGAGGTAATGCCCTTCGCGAGAGCGAACACGGCGGCCTTGTGATCGGTCTTCGATTTGTGGATCGAGGTCGGCTGTACACCGAGTTCGGTGTACTTGTCGTGCTCTACTGTGTCCCCTGTTTCCTTCTCGTAGTGGTTCTGTACCTGTGCAAGCAGGCCGTGGAGATGGATGAGTTCCTGCTTCTTCATAGTCAACCTGACTTAGAAACTGGAGGGTTATAGTACTACTCTGAGTGTGGTTAACACACGTCCCTCAGTTGCACGCCACAGATTAGAGAGAGTATACGACTCCGAGGGTGGTCCGAAGGTCGTGTTTACTGTCCGTTGTGGGCTTCTCGCGGCAGTTTAGGACGTCTTCGGACCGGACCGTGAAACGGCGTGAAAGGTTTTTGGTCGTCGCTACGTACCGCTCTCGTATGGACTACGACGAGATGCTCGATCAAGCGGTCGAGGAGACACCGGAGATCGACGGGACGACCGAGCGGTTCGTGGTTCCGGATCCGGACATCCGTCAGGAAGGGAACGCGACAGTCTTCGAGAACTTTCAGGCCGTCTGTGACCGTCTCTCCCGCGACGACGAACACGTGATGAAGTTCCTTCAGAACGAACTCGGGACCAGCGGCCACATCGACGAGAGCGGGCGCGCGCGTCTGACGGGCGAGTTCGACACCGACCGCATCGCCGACGCTATCGACGCCTACACCGAGGCGTTCGTCGTCTGTCCGGAGTGTGGACTGCCCGACACCAAACTGAAGCGAGAACAGGACGCCGTCCTGCTCCGATGTGAAGCCTGTGGCGCGCTCTCCCCGACTGGTTCCTGAGAGGGAGTGGGCGTTCGTTGTCGCTCGACCGACGCCACCGGTCAGTGTACCGAGCAAACGGCGACAGCTGTTCGGCGAAACTATCTGTCGGACCAGCGTCGCGGGTAAGTCGTCGATCGCGGAGAGTGGCTGTTACTGTAACCCCTTCAAGGTCTGCAAGTCCCGGTCCGTTCGCGCGAACTCGGCGAGCCGTCGGCTCGCGTGACAGTTAGGGCAGTGAAACGTGTTGTCGTGTGCGGGCAGTTCGGACGGTGTCGACTCCCAATCCTTCTTGCATTCGGGACAGAGCAGTCGGATGTACGCCTCGACCATGCTTGTCAATAACATGCAATCGCCACCGAAAAAGGTTCGCGTCCCAGCAGGGGAGGCACGGTTTCAGCGTCGCGACGAAACTCTCCACCTCACCGGATCGTCGTGGCCGGTTTCCGGATCTGTGAAACCCGAATCAGGCGGTGGCGGGGACGCCGTCGGCTTCGAGCAGCTCTTTGTACCGATTCCGGATCGTCACTTCGGAGATGTCGGCGATGTCGCTGACCTCGCTCTGGGTCACCTTCTCGTTGGTCAGCAGGGCAGCGGCGTAGACGGCCGCCGCTGCGATACCGACGGGCGACTTTCCGCTGAGGATGCCGTCGGCACGAGCGGCGTCGATCAGTTCTCGCGCTCGTCGTTCCGTCTCGTCGGATAGGTCGAGGCCGCTACAGAACCGCGGCACGTAGCTCTCGGGGTCGGCCGGAGCGACTTCGAGGCCGAGTTCGCGGATGATGTACCGGTACGTGCGGGTCAGTTCCATCCGTTCGACGCGGGAGACGTGCGTCATCTCGTCGAGGGAACGGGGGTTGCTCGCCTGCCGGGCGGCCGCGTAGAGCGACGCCGTGGCGACGCCCTCGATGGAGCGACCCGGGAGGAGGTCGTCTTCGAGCGCGCGGCGGTAGATGACACTGGCCGTCTCCCGAACGTTCTTCGGGAGGCCCAGGGCGGAGGCCATGCGGTCGATCTCACCGAGGGCCTGCTTGAGGTTGCGCTCCTTGGAGTCCCGGGTGCGGAACCGCTCGTTCCAGGTGCGGAGCCGCTGCATCTTCTGGCGCTGCGAGCTGGACAGGGAGTTGCCGTAGGCGTCGCGGTCCTGCCAGCCGATGTTGGTCGACAGGCCCTTGTCGTGCATCATCTTCGTCGTCGGTGCGCCCACGCGAGACTTGCTATCCTTCTCGCTGGCGTCGAACGCCCGCCACTCGGGGCCGTGGTCGATCTCGTTCTCCTCGACGACCAGCCCACAGTCATCACAGACCGTCTCGCCGTGTTCGGCGTCGAGTTTCGTGTGACCGCCACACTCGGGACAGATGTCTGCCTCGTCAGTCGTCTCGTCGCTCTCAAGCTCCGTTTGCGCGTGCTGTTCGTCGCTGCTGATACGTGTGTGAATCTCGCTCATGATGGGGTGCCTCGGTTGCTGAGGACACAAACCTTAAAAAACAGGCTGCGACCTTCTTAACAAGTAGTTAGTTCGAAAAGTATTTAACTATTTCGTTAGATACGGTACCAATTCGCACGGCCGCGGCGGTTGTGTACTGCCGATACGGCGTCGTATGACTGCCTACGGCGACGAGGACGCTCTCCGATCAGACGGTAAAGAGGTGGCCGTCGGTCGGAACGTCGAACAGCCCGATCCGAGCGCCAGCGTCCAGCCACGCGTGGCCGTAAGAGAACGACGCCAGCGCGTTGACCGGGTCGTCGTCCTGCCGGAAGTGGCGGCCGTCTTCGAGGTACGAGGTCGCCATCTCGGCACATTCCTCGGCTGCGTCGTGCATCGGCGTTCCCTCAGGCGGTGCGATCTCGGCGGCGTCGACGGCCTCGGCGAGCAGTCCCTCGTAGCGGTCGGTTTTCTCGTGGAGATCAGCGGGCATACTCGGGTGCGCGTCCCGCTGGCGGTAAGGTATTTCGTCCGACCGGCGCACCGCGAGCGGGACAGCGCAACCTACAAACCACGCGATATCGTACTGTGAGCCATGACTGAGGACGCCGTCGAACACCGGAAACTGATCGTCGCAGGGACGGGGATCGCGGGACTGACAGCGGCGATCTACGCCGCTCGCTCGAACAACGATCCGCTCGTCTTCGAGGGTGACGAGCCCGGGGGCCAGCTCACACTCACGACCGACGTGGCGAACTACCCGGGCTTCCCGGAGGGGATCAGCGGCCCGGACCTCGTCAACGACATGAAAGAGCAGGCGACGCAGTTCGGGGCCGAGATAGAGCACGGGATCGTCGCGGACGTGGACGCGAGCGACCGACCGTTCCGCGTCGAACTCTCGAACGGCGACGCCTACACCGCCGACGCCGTCATCGCCGCCTCGGGCGCGAGCGCCCGGACGCTCGGCGTGCCCGGCGAGGACGAACTGATGGGCTACGGCGTCTCGACGTGTGCGACCTGTGACGGCGCGTTCTTCCGCGACGAGGACATGCTCGTCGTCGGCGGCGGCGACGCCGCCATGGAGGAGGCGACCTTCCTGACGAAGTTCGCCGACACCGTCTACATCGCCCACCGCCGCGAGGAGTTCCGCGCCGAGGACTACTGGATCGACCGCGTCGAGGAGAAGGTCGAAGCCGGCGACATCGAGCTCATGAAGAACACCGAGTTGCTGGAGATTCACGGCTCCGCGGAGGACGGCGTGGATCAGGTCACCCTCGCGCGCAACGACGAGGGTCACCCCTCCGAGAAACTGGGCGACCCCGACACCGAGCAGTTCGACTTCGACGTGGGGGCCGTCTTCCTCGCCATCGGTCACACGCCCAACACAGACTACCTCGAAGGGACGGGTGTCGACCTCGACGACGCGGGCTACATCCAGACGAAGGGTGGCGTTGGTGCCGATGAGACCGCGACGGGCGTCGATGGACTGTTCGGCGCGGGCGACGTGGTCGACTACCACTACCAGCAGGCCGTCACCGCCGCCGGGATGGGCTGCAAGGCGGCCATCGACGCCGACGAGTACCTCGAAGGACTGCCCGAGGGCGAAGTGGCAGCCGAGGCCGCGGCGGAAGCAGACGACTGACCGAATCCCCCGTGGACTGTTCTTTCGGCACGCATCGACCCGCAGTTCCTTTACGTGGAGCCGGCGAAGTGAGGAGCATGACAGACGACACTGTCACCGTGACACTGGAAGCAGACGACCAGAGCGACGAACTGACGGTCCCGACGGCGCTCCTCGACATGCTCCGCGAGGGCGACGAATCGGACGTGGAAGTGATCGGCGACATCGCGATGTTCGGACTCGCACAGCGAATCCACGGCGCAGTCCACCACTCGCAGGGCGAACCCGCCGAGGAGATCGCCGACGCCAACGAGATCACGATGGAACTGTTCGAAGAGCGGTTCGACTCGACGTTCGCCGAACTCACCGGCCACGACCACTGAACGCTGCCGTTTTCTCTCGATGCCGTCCGTTCGTCTACTCGTCGTCGACGGCCCAGCGAAGCAAGACGCCGCCGTCGAGCCGTTCCACGTCGGCGAGCGATAGCTGCGGGAACTCTTCGACGAACCCGTCGCCGTCGGCCAGCGTCGGCGCGTCGCGACCGCCGATGACGGTCGGACCGACGAACGCCGAGAGTTCGTCGACGAGACCGTGCTCGAACAGCGAGAAGATCACTTCGCCGCCGCCCTCGACCATCAGCTGGTCGATCCCGTCGCCTTCGAGTTTGGCCAGCGCCGTCACCAGATCCACCCGATCTTCGCCGGTCGCGATGACCGTCGCGCCCGCGTCCTCCATCTGCTCGACGAAGTCCGTCGGCGCGGCCTCGCTGACGAGCAGGTAGGTGAGTGCCTCGTCGTCGAGGATTCCGGCGTCCGGCGGAGTCCGGACCCGCGAGTCGGCGACGACCCGTGCGGGGTTGGCCGACTCGCCGCGCCCCTCGCGGGCGCGCTTGCGCTCCGGGTCGTCGAGTGTCAGCGATGGATCGTCGGCCAGCACCGTTCCCACCCCGACCATCACCGCGTCGCTCTCGGCCCGTAGCCGATCGACCCGGTCGAAGTCGTTCTCCCCCGAGATGGCGATTTGCTCGCGGCGGCGCGTCGAGAGCTTCCCGTCGGCACTCATGGCGGCGTTGACGACGACGTGCATGGTCCGGGGAAGGACAGAGGGACAAAAACAGATTACGGATCGGACGCCGAGCCGTGCCCCCGTTCGACCGCACGCAGTCGAACGGCCGATTGAACACCGAGCCGCGAAGTACCGTTCACTGACTGGACTTGCGTTTCCCGTCTTCGAGCAGTTTCCGGGCGTCGATGGCCTTCTTGCCGTGCTCGCTCGTCTTCATCCGGACGGCCGGCCCGTCGAGCCACAGTTCTCGGAAGTCGACCACGACCTCGGACGACCAGCTCCTGATCCGCCCCTCGCCGCGGCTATCGACTTCGATAAAGGTGCGCGGGGTGCGTTGCTGCCCCATCTGCCACTCACCGTCGCCGAGTTCGATCGACTCGACTTCCAGTTCCTCCCACTCGAAGACGACGACGTGTTGCTCGCGTGGCTCGTCGGAGCGTTCGTGGTCGACTCGCGTGCGCGTCTCGTAGTCGACCCCGAAGTGGGCCGCCCACAGTTCGAGGTACTCGAAGTCGAACTTCTTCTTCCCGTTCCCCTCCCCCGACCTGTTGGTCCAGATCACGTGCGAATCGGACGGTTTCTTGCCGAACGCTCCACCCATGCTACCGCGATCCTCCACGACGCGCTCGACCGTCGACACTCTGGTCCGTCCCGACCGGACTTGGTCCGCCCTCTGGCGAGGCTGTCGGTTCGATCAGCTGATCGCCTCCGGACTGTACCATGGAGGTTAGTATAGTTATCAACAGTAAAAATATACTGGCCGATTCTCCTATCAGCGCTGAACGAGATGCCACTTCTGGTTTGGATCGTCCTCCCAGTGCCACTGGTGGACGTTGTCGCCGGGAATCTCGCCGTCGAGTATCCGGCCGCTGTTGGCGTTGATGAAACAGTAGCGGTCCCCGCCGAGAGGGACCGCGTACCAGCGCTGTTTGTCCGCACCTGACCACGGTGTCTGGACGACGTTGTCCGCGTCGTCAGTGCCGGCGTTGGCGACTGAGAGGACCTGTCCCGAGTGGGCGGCTTGGAGTCGGTAGGTACCGTCGCCGTTGACCACGGCGTCGAACTGTTCGTGTGAGTTCCCGGCCCAACTCGATTCGACTACATTCGCCCCATCGGCAGTCGAACCGCTGTCGATTTCGACCAGGTTGCCGGTATCGACCGAGTGCAACGAGTAGCGGCCCTCGTCGAGGACCGGCGCGTCGTCAACATCGTCGTGTAGCCCGGCCTGACTGAACGAACGGCAGATCTCGACCACGTTCGAGGTTTCGTAGAAGTCGACCCGAATGATGTTGGGATTGATCGCCGCGTCGGTCTCGACGACCTCCTCGAACAAGGTGAGCATGTCGTTGGTCGCCGGCCCATCAGTGTAGAGGTCGGCCGGTGCTCTGACGATCCATTGGGTCTCACCGAGCTTGTCGGTGTCTGTGTGCTCGTTCGTGACACCGCCGGCGAGAACGTTCCCCGGCGTCGACGTGTCCGGGTAGTAGCTATCGACCCAGTCGCCCCATCGGTCGGTAAAGCCCGGCAGCGACAGCGGACTGTCGTGCTCTTTGAGCGTACGGTAGAAGATCGCGATCTTCGGCCCGTCGAACTCCGACAGCGTGGCATCGAGGAGTTCGTCGGTACTCGCCATCGCCCCGAGATCGACCGCGTAGTCCCCGAAGTGAGTCTGGAGCAGGTCCGTGAGGTTTCGCCAGTCGTCGGCCTCGAACTCCTCGTCGCTGAAGATGCCCTCGTCGTAGAAGTGCGATAACTTCAGGAGGACGAGTTCCGAGGCATCCGCCAAATCGACCTCCGAGAGGTACTGCTCGATCTGAGGGAACACTTCGTTGTCCAGCGACCGACCACTCTCCGTCGAGTGGTGGCCGTAGAAGTTCGTAGTCTCTGCGTCACCCTGGGATTCGACGCGCACGTCGAGAAATCTAATCCCGTCACAGAGCTGCCTGTACACTTCGTTGGTCTGGCAGTCGTAGTACTCCGGTGAGTCCGGTGTGGGGTTGACCATCGCGGCGTGGTGGGTGCCCGGGAAGCTGAGTTCGTGGACCGGCGTGTCCGGAACCGCGTCACTCTGCCAGGCTTTCGGATCGAAATCGCTGGTCTGGCCACTCGCCGGTTCGGTGCTCACGGTCGTCGCGGCCGCTCCGCCTGCGAGCAGGAGACCGAGCGATCGGAGTGTCTGTCGGCGTTTCAGGTTGGTCCTAGTGGAGTCGAATCCGTCGATGCGGCTGTCTCGTCCATCGGCGTGTGGTGGTGTCATGTGACGCACTCGATCCCACCCACCCGCCCCACTTGTCAGCTTATAATAATTTTTGGGAGCAGTATCGAGGGCTACAGAACGGGGGTGTCTCTCGGTCCGTCGGGGACCGGAGATCGAGAGCGGACGACGTGAACGAACGACGTTTCGTATCTCTGAACAGCGAACTCGCGTGTCGAGAAACGAGGGTATGCCGCCGGCAGACGGAAACAGCAGTCAGTCGGTTGCCTGCGGCGTCGCGTTCCGCCGGGCGTCTTCGGTGATCCGTTCACCCGATTCGGGGTCGAAGACGAAACTACTCGCCTCGTCGACGCCGAGCCAGATCGTCTCCCCGCGGGTCACGCCCACGTCGATCGGGACCCGCACTGTGAGTTCCCGATCATCGTCGTCGACCGGCGTGACCGTCAGCAGTTGCTCGTCGCCCATCGGTTCGGTGACGGCCACACGCGTCTCGATCGTCCCCTCAGCTGGGGACTGGAACACTTCGAAGTACTGCGGACGGACTCCGAGGACGAACGGCGTCGACCCGTCGACGGCGGCCGGAACGGCGTCGTAGTCGAACGAGTGATCCGAACCGTCGCGGTCCAAGACGAGTGTCGACGCCTCCGCGTCCGATCGCCGCACACGCAGGAAGTTCATACTGGGGCTACCGATAAAGCCCGCGACGAACTGGTTAGCGGGGTCGTGGTACACCTCGTGAGGCGTCCCGACCTGCTGGACCTCGCCGTCGTCCATCACGATCAGCCTGTCGCCCAGCGTCATCGCCTCCTCCTGATCGTGGGTGACGTACAGCGTCGTGATACCAAGCTCCCGCTGGAGTTGCTTGATCTCGTTGCGCATCTCGACTTTCAACTTCGCGTCGAGACTGGCCAGTGGCTCGTCCATGAGGAACACGCTGGGGCGGCGGACGATGGCTCGGCCGATCGCGACTCGCTGGCGTTGGCCCCCGCTGAGTTGGTCAGTGTCGCGGTCAAGCAGGTCGCCGATCTCCAGCGTCTCGGCGACCTCCTCGGCGCGCTCGCGTCGCTCGGCCTTTCCGACGCCGGCGACCTTGAGCGGGTAACCGATGTTCGTGGCCACGTCCATGTGCGGGTACAGCGCGAGTGCCTGGAACACCATCGCGATATCGCGGTTCTTGGGATGCGCGTCAGTGATCGGCTCGTCTCCGAGGTAGATCTCGCCCTCGGTCGGATCGGTCAGGCCGGCCAGACACCGCAGCGTCGTGGTCTTGCCACAGCCGCTCGGGCCGAGCAGGACCGCGAACTCGCCGTCCTCGATCGTGATATTGACGTTCGCCGCGCCGATCTCGTCGCCGTACCGCTTCATTACGTTCTCGTAGCTCACTCGAACCATTGAAATCCCTCGATATGTCTATATGTCGTCTGTTTGCAAGCTGTTCGCCGTCGGTCGGAGCGGTCACGTTGGTGGGTCCGGGATGGCATCGATACGCTCATTTCACCGCCCCCATCGTGAACCCGCGGAGCAGTTTTCCTCGGACGAGGAAGGCAAACAGCAGGACGGGAGCCATCGCGATCGTCCCCGCCGCGGTCAGAAGCTCCCACTCGATCACGTATGCCGTCTTGAATGTCGCGAGCGCGACCGGGATCGTCTGAGCGCTCGTGTCGCTGGTGAGGATGACCGCGAACAGGAGGTCGTTCCACGCGTTGATGATCGTGAAGATCGTCGCTGCGATCAGGCCCGGACGGACCATCGGGACGACCACTTTCAGGAACGCGCCGATCTCCGTGTGGCCGTCCATGATCGCCGCCTCGACGATGCTGTCCGGCAACTCCGCGAAGAACCCTTTCATCATCCAGACGACGAAGGGAACGTTGAACGCGGCGTAGGCGAGCACCAACCCGACCTTGGTGTTCAGCAGTCCGATCGCGTCGAAGATACGGAACAGCGGGATCACCGTCACGATCGGCGGGAGGAACCGCGTCGCGAGGATCGTGAAGGGCAGGTGGAAGCGACCCAGATCGAACGGGTAGTCGTACTGGACGAACCCGTATGTCGCGGCGGTGCCGAGCGCCACCGCCAACAGCGTCGCACCCGCGGTCACGACGACGCTGTTGAACAGGTAGTCGTAGAACTGCGGGCGCTGCGCGAACAGTTGGACGTAGTTCTCGACGGTCAGCGTCGAGGGGAGCCACCGCGGGGGCGTCGCCAGCAGGTCCGAGCGGGTCCGCACCGATCCCGAGACCATCCAGTAGACTGGGAACATCGTCCACAGGACGAACACGAGCGCGATGCCGTGGGTCAGTCCCGGGAGCAGGCCGTACTCGTCGAGGCGGTCGTAACACCACTCGGTGCGCCGTAACACCGATCGGCGCAG
>Ga0207755_100541_pt1 | contig 17075 bp, 14 predicted proteins | sample A23P2SouthBayCA_FD_187734 | JGI IMG/M metagenome (GOLD analysis project Ga0207755, IMG submission 187734) | Aerobic enrichment media microbial communities from Bioluminiscent Bay, La Parguera, Puerto Rico - A23 P2 (SPAdes) | ecosystem: Environmental > Aquatic > Marine > Unclassified ...
AACGGGACGGACTACGAGTGTGACGACTGCGGTGCCGAGTTCGACACGGCGGATCTCTTCTTGCCCTGATCGGGCCGACACGCCGAACGGGTCACACGGCCGGGGAAGGCGTTTGTGGGTGGCTCCCGTAGACGGACACGATGCCAGCGATCCGACCCGCCGAGGTCGACGACGTCGACGGCATCCAGCGCGTCGCTCGCAGGACCTGGCACGCCACCTACGACGAGACGCTCGGCCCCGCCACCGTCGACGCACAGGTCGACGAGTGGTACGCCGACGCGGCCGTCCGCGACGGCGTCGAAGACGACGAGGCGATCTACCTCGTCGCGACCGCCGAAGATGCCGTCGTCGGCTACGCCGCTGCCGGACCGGGCGAGGCGGCCGCCGACTGCGCCAGCCTCCACGCGATCTACGTCCACCCCGATCACTGGCACGACGGTATCGGTTCACGCCTGCTCGACGTCGTCTCCGACCGCCTCCGCCGTCGGGGCTTCGACTGCCTCCGCATCCACGTCCTCGCCGACAACGACCGCGCCCGTCGGTTCTACGAACACCACGGCTTCACCCAGTCCGAACGCCAGCGGATCGAACTCGCCGGCGTCACGACGACGGAGGTTGTCTACGACGGCCCGCTCCCGACCGACAGTGCGTGAGTCTCACTGTCGAATCTCCCGCCCGCTTTCGAAATCCTTTTTGATACCCTCGGCTACCTCACGAATGCGCGCCGCCTTAGCTCAGACTGGGAGAGCACTCGACTGAAGATCGGGCTGTCCCCGGTTCAAATCCGGGAGGCGGCATCCATAAACTGGTTGAAAGGTATCCGACTTCCCTTTCGCCTTCTTGCGATTCCAACTTCGTCTATGATAGTTCAACCAGTGACCGGACGCACCCGCTCACGTCTGGTGTTCTGCAATAGCGCAACTTGTCGGAGAACACAAAATGCTTTCGCCGGGCCTTGTGCGAGGAATATTTGCGCCCTTAATCGAAGACGGGCAAGGGATTGAGAAAGGTGAGGTAATCACACGCGCCTGCCGTCCTCATTTCCATCCTGTTCTCGGACGGCGCGCGAGTGACCTGAGCATGGTGTGTAGAAAAGAAGCCGGTCGCGTGTGATTACTGCGGTCTCCGAAGAACGCTTCTACTGCGCATCGGTGAGGGGTCGCAACTTCAATCAAAGGTGTTGGTTGAATAGATTCTGGCTCGAAGTCCACCATGTCACAGGTGTCACGGCTTCAAGTGTGCTTGCTGTAATGTCTCCAGTCTGTTGGTCGTTCAAATCTGAAGGGTAGGAACAAACCTGTGACAGCCGTGACGGTCGAGACCTATCTGAAGAAATCAAAAAGAGAAGCGGGCTATTCGTCCCCGAAACCGTCCAACAGTCCCCAGAGGAACCCGATGAGGAGAAGCACCTCAATCACACCAGTCATTGGTCCACTCCGTCAGTGGGACGGCTTCGGTCGCTCACTTTGACCGAGACGAGCTTGTGGTTCCAGAAGACGGCTTCAACAATGGCTTCATCAGCTCCGTCTGTCTCTTCGCTAATGGTCGTATCACCGCATTCGTCACACCACACTCGACGGAGAACCCACCCGTCTCGTTCGTAGTGGGTAGCATACGCTCGAATGAGGTCCCCAGTCCGAACGCACTTGTTGCATCGGTCGCAGATACGACCAGATTGTGCTTTCGAGAGAGCTTTCGCAGGTGTCGACGTCGTCATTCGTCGCTCCCTCCTGCGTTCGGCTTCTCGAAACCGTCACGGTAGCAGGGCCAACAGGGTAGCCCGAGACCGTCGTTCCACTCACCACAGTCACAGTCGTCAGGTCGCTCTTCCGAGTCGTTTGCGGTACCTTCTTTGACCGTCACGCCGCCGTCTGCCTTCACGGTAGGCTCTGCGCTCACTGCACCAAGGACAGGCTCACGAATTGCGACAGCGACCATGTGCTTACACGCGCCATCTTGGAATTCCCACGCGGGGCAGGTACAATCTGAAGGAATCTCACCTTCGACGTGAACGGTGTAAGTGTGTTCTTCCGGTTCGTCGTGGGAACCGTTCACAACTTCGACGTCGTCTTCTCCGAGAACGGTAAACTCGAAAGCTTCCCACTGCGCGCGTTTGGCTATCTGTTCGTCGTACTCAAGTAGTTCGAGCGTCGATTTGCTCATGCCTTCTGTCACCCAGAAGGTCCAGTCCACCTGTTGGCGCAGGTGGGCTTTTCACTGAACCAAGCCCCGAGGGACTGGTACCTTCTACCCTACACTACATAGTGCAGGGACTTAGTCTTTCCCCTTCGCCACAAAGTGTAGGGATAGATTGATACTCTTGGCCAAATTAGCGGTGGATATGTCTGATGATACGCCCTACTTTGACCAGGATGAAGAAACGGGACAAATCACGCAGGAGTACCCAGATAGCGCGTTCATAGAGGCAGTAGCAGAGCATTCACCTGCTTCAACGAGTGAGGTAGGGAAAGCCGTCGGATGCTCTTCAGATAACGCATATCGCCGTCTGAAGGCTCTTGAGAAAGAAAGTAAGGTTAATTCTAAGATGGCTGGCAATTCTCTAATCTGGTTCCGTGCTGAGTGATGACTATACTCTGTCTTTCATTTTTAAAACGCAAAGATTTCATCTGGTTCTCGGACTGCGTAGGGCGGCTTCAGAGATTGCCAAAAAATAGAACCCAAAATAGGGCTTCAAGCGAAGCAGGTGGAAGGTGTGATAACTAGAGTCTTTATTCTGTCACGGGTGTCACTGGTTCCTATCTCTCATTTGTAAAGCTTGGCGCTTTCCCTTCTCTCGTCTCTAAAATGAAACTCTCCTTGCTAGAAGATAGTAGGCTCCAATAAGGCTAGTTTCGATTTTCTCCCCCCGTGAGGTGCCTGAAAATGTTCTGCAAGTCGGGACACGGTTCGACCCGTATTCAGCACAGTCTACATAAAAGAAGGACTGACCGTTCCCAAATTTGACTCTCCTCGCTTAGTCAAGATAATCTTCATCAATCAGCTTCTGGAGGGTCACTCCCTCAAGCTTGTAAATGAGCTCGCCAATCGGACTATCCTCGTTGAACTGATAAAGCGAGCTATGTCCACCCTCAATATCGCGAGTGTGCTTGATGATACCAAGCTGCTCTAACGTATCGAGGTGATTATACACAGTGCTACGGGCAACACCAGCAAGGCGAGCGACTTCCGACACACTCACGTCACGGCCACGCTCCGAAACAAACGCGCCAATAATCTTCGCCCTCGCATTGTCGCCAAAGAGATAAGTCAAAGGAGCCTCCTCCGCATAGTGGTCGGTCTCAACAACAGTGTGATGAGCCGTCTGCTCAGTGTGCTCGGTCATATCAACTCTTACTAGGACACCGACCATTATAACTGTTTCGTTGAAACTACACACATGTAGCATTCAAACAACAACGAGAGCTCAAATGATTGGGGCCAAGAGATGGAAATGAGCCATTATTTAATTTTATAGAGAGAAAACGGAGCTAATATTTACACCCCCTAGTCCCCGACTCCGAACGGAACATCACCACCGTTGTCCTTGACAAACTCAATCGCTGCCTCCTCGTCAACGATGTGGTAAGTTCCCGTAGCGCCATACTCTGCCCAGCCCGCCTCATGGTTGGTCACCATCTCCGCTAGGACATCCTTACCGCGCCCACGTGCGTGGACTGGAAGGACGCAGACGATACCCTCCTCGGGTGCGTGACGGGCGTTCTGGAACCCTCTTCTGAGGGCTTTCTCCGTCATTTTCACCTTCATCGCAGTTTCAGACATCATCCGTGCATTAAGATAGGGCAGGGAGGCACTTAAGCCTTCTGTGAGCCGATAATATCCTTTTATCGAACACACCCCATACACCCCAAACCGTGACATTCATTTACACAGACCATTCGGAGATGACTCGATACGGAGATTTTTGATTTGACTCAATCATCGGAAAGTCAGTGACCTATGGCCGTGACATCGAACGCTGGCCTCCAAGGAGACACTATTGAAAGTTCAAGTAGTACTCCAGCATACTATTCGAATTAATCTGTATTGCTGTGTTCAGTCATTCTGGCGAAGAGTGAACTGCAACAACCGGTATAGCGAAATTGGCCGGCCAATTCTGCACATCCGGGGTAGAAATGCAAATGAGGTGCCGATAGGTTGGAATCGTACGCGCGTTATGTAGATACAGCCCTCCTTATGACTTTTACAGGAAGCTATCCCCCTCCAACAATTCGCACGAACACACGGATTAGGCGTTTGTAGTGGAATAATATTACAGCTTATTTCTGCCACTTCATACCCCACCAATCAAATAAGGTGAGAGCTTATTCTGGCTCGGATTGATTTCCCGTCGCTACAATAGGACTTCCTATTTCCCACGGACGTCTTCTCCAACTATAGTTGAAAGGATTAGCCAAACTTCTACTACCCCGTGAATTAAGCAACAAGTGTAATTTCTCAAATACATAACTTATTGCACCCATCAGACGGGGTTGTTATCTCTCCCCTTGTTAGATAGGGGGTGGTAGATAGCACAAGTTTTTTATCTATAGATGTCATAGAGAACAATCGATGAGCGATTCCAATTACGACCTCAAGCCGTCCAAGGAGGCGTATCAGGCCGTTAAGTCCGACGTTACCCCGGTTTCCGCGTTTAACGAGCTCGTTGACAACGCCCTTGACAACTGGCGTCGTGTTCTCGATGGGCTCGACCCGGTGGCCATTGAGATAGAGTACCACGATGGCGGTCCGGATGACGAGGACGAGATTATCATTCGGGACGATAGCGGTGGTGTTGAAGAGGACGACCTCGATATCCTCTTCGCTCTTGGTCAGTCGAAGAAGGCCGATATTGCTGGCTCGATTGGTGCTTATGGTGTCGGTGCGAAGAAAGCCATCGTTAATCTCGGTAACAAGGCGACTATCCGCAGCCGGCATATGTACGCCGACACTGGTTTCGGCTTCAGTATTGACGATGAGTGGATGAAGGACGACGACGATTGGACGGTCGACAAGGAAGAGTACGAGGATATCGAAGCCGGTGTGACTGAGATTCGTATCAGTGACCTCAACACTCCGTGGGAGAAGTATCGCGACAACCTCATCGAAGACCTTAGTGAGACGTATCAGTTCTATCTCGACTCGGACCACATGGAGGACTTTGAGCCCGTGTCCATCATTGTCCGAGAGTTCGATACTCACGGTGACATCAGCAACACGACCGAGGTGGAGCCGCCCGAGGCTGTCGACTGGTCTTTCACTCCTATGGACGGGTTGTTCGCCCGCCGTTACGAGGGCATCGACATCCAGTCTAAGGAGTTTGATGAGGAGGTCACCCTGAACGTGACTGTTGGGCTTATGCGAGAGGCTAGCGCCGAGGACGCCGGAGCCGACATCTACTGCCAGAACAGGCTTGTTCTTAGCGGAGTTCAGGATGAGCGTGCTGGCTTCGGGATGGGTAAGAACGCCTCTAAGCTCGGTAACTTTTCTGGCCAGCATCGTAGGCTGAGGGTCATCATTGAGTTCGAGACGGATGGTGACGCTCGTGTCCTCCCTTGGGATGCCCAGAAGTCTGACATCGACCCCTACACTCGGGTTTCTCGCGCTGCCCGTGACTGGATTGGTCGCATCGTGAGGCCCTATTACCTCGCTGCGGGTGCTTATGACAAGATTCCGACGACGCTCACGCGCCCCTACGACCGTGACTGTGAGCACTCCGTCACTGATGGTCTCGACGACCCGTACGACTACGAGGGGCGCGAGCGGATTACCCACAAGCCTGACACCGACTTTGAGGACGCTCAGGCGATTGGCAAGCGTGCGGACGTGACCGCTGCCCTTCGCGTTTACTCGCCTGACTCGCTTGACGACGAGTTTGAGCCCGCCTACCGGGAGGAGTTCCTGCGGATTCTCCGCGAAGAGTACGACGTGGAATTAGATGAAGATGAGACGCTCCCCACTCCGACCATCCCGGCTGCCGAGGTTCCTGCTGACATTGATGTAGAGCAGGCTCACAGCATTAGGTCGAAGCTGGCTCAGCAGGCCGAGGAAGATGCTGCTTTGGACCCGCCCAAGCGCACTGTCGGCTATTCCGACTGGAAGCAGACTCTCTACGACGCGCTTCTTCAGCGTGAGCTCGACCCCGAGGTCAAGTTGGAGGACTTAGAGACGACTGAGATTGGGGAGGATGACGAGGGTACTGAGGACGATGGGACTCCCAGCAGCGAGAGTACCGAGGACGACGAGACCACCAGCGACGAGACTACCGAGGATGACGAGAGTACCGGAGATGACGAGAATACTCCGGCGTCTGATGAGGATGAGGTGCCCGAGGAGTCGGGGGATGCGGAGTCGGAGGAGGATACCAGTGAGTCGAGTGAGGAGAGTAGTGATTCGGACGGTTCCGACGGCGGAACCGAGCAGACTGGGTTGTTGTCCGGTAGTGACACGTCGGGCAGTGAGACGGTGACTGACGAGAGCGACAACGATAATGACACGCCGGCTGGCGCGAACGGGCGTGAGTTGGAGCTGACTGAGGAAGAGTGGGAGACTTTGATTGAGGCGCTGGGTCTCGATGAGGATGCGTCCACCGAGGATGTCAGGGAGCGGCTCTTCCAGACGATGGATACCCTTCGCAGCCTTCCGGCGTAGGCGTCGAGGTATCTGAGTAATCACTTTACTTTTCCTCTAACCACTCACTCTTGATAGAAGTACACGAGTCGCGGAATTTTTCCATGTAGTGACTCTATTCGCAAGATTTCCGGAAACACACCGTGTCTCTCTTAAATAAAAGCGGTTACCGTACTCCAGCAGTGTTGAGCAGTAGGTCGGGATAGAGGTCAGAGGTTAGTTCGATGAGTTCCCCCTCCAGTGCTTCAAGCGGGGCATCAACGTCGTGGAAAGGACCGACATCGTCGTGTCGCCACGCCTTAGCCCAGAAGTACGTCTGTTGCCGGAGTCGGTTCTCTTCCTCGAAGAGTCGGTCAGCCCACTGCCCGTATTTCTGTTTCTGGTTCTTGTCGTGGTCGAAGACGATTGCGCTCAGATTACCGATGTGATAGTAGTGGCCGTCTCCCCATCGAGCGAACTTCCCCGTGCTGGTCCCTCGAAGACCGCGCAGGTTTGCACTCAGTCCCTCACCGTCTCGTCCGTATTTGCCTGCCTTGCCGACGTAGAGGGGGACGACGTCACTATCATCAAGCCAGTACATCAGGTATATCAGGCCCTCGTAGGTATCGTCAGTCGTTTCCCAGTCATTTATGACCTTGCGCCCTTCGCTCCGAACGCGTTCCTCCATCTCCTCGCTTCGTTTCAGGATGCGCCGGTCGTTCTGTCCGTAGTGCTTGACCTGGACAGAGAGATTGCTGTCCGTTTCGAAGAGTCGAGTTGGCTTCTCTGTGTTCACGTACCGGCTGGCCCACCCTTGCCAGAGGTCTTCCTTCACCGTCATGCTCGCTTCTTGTACCACGCCTGCGTCTCCCCGATAGCTAAACCTTCGGTGGGTATCTCGATAATGACTCCGGATTCTTCGATAAGCGGGAGTAGTTCGTCGTAGTAGTCTTTGCCCGCATGAAATACGAGCGTCACATCCTCGGAGAGTAGCCCTTGCTCGTCCAACTGGTCGGCTGCTCTCTCCGCCCACTCTCGTTTTGTCGCCACTCTCGCGCCACTCAGTGTTTCGTCGTATGGTTCGATAGGGTCGCCGTCTGGGTCGATGAGTCCATGCTTGGCCGAGAGTATCCACCAGTCGTTGTGGTACTGTTCGGCGTAGGACCTCATCTTCTCGAAGTAGGGAGAGGTGTAGAGGTCCTTCGGAGTAGTCGGTTCGTCTCGCTTGGTCTTGACGCAACTGACGAGACCGACTTCTCGTATCATGGAATCTCCCACATGAGCGTGTTTCCAACTGCTGACGAGATGACTTTGCCTTCATCCTCTAACTCTACCAGTCGGTCATGAGCTGTCGTTCGATGACAGCCCAGTTCATCAGCTACTTCGCTTGTGGAAAGACGTGTATCACGTAGTAGGTTAAGCACGTCCTCATCGCTGTAGACTACCTCGTACTGACCCGTTTCATTATCTCGACGGCGCGGCACTGGATGTAACTTCGCAGCCCCCTATGTTAAATCCTGAAATCCTCAGCTCAAGTTAGAAACATTTACCTTACCATCCTACGTGATGTAGGATGGACAGAGTAATGCGATTTCCGGATAGCAGTTGTCCTCCATTCCGAACAATCAAATACTAAGCCATGCCACTAACAACCAGCGAACCGAACCGTGATAAACTGATGAGTGAGGAATCCGCTGTTTCCGAATTGATGGGGTCTGAGGCCGCCTACAATAGCGACCTCGGAGCCGCTTTTCAGGGCGACAGCTGCGAGCTTCTCGAACAGTTGCCCGATAATAGTATTGACCTGATAGTGACCTCTCCGCCTTTTGCTCTACAACATAAGAAAGAGTACGGGAACGAAGACCAAGAGGGATACAATGATTGGTTCATGGAGTTCGTTCCCGAAGTTCGCCGTGTTCTCCAACCCCACGGTAGCTTTGTCGTTGAAATAGGGGGTGCGTTCAAACAGGGTGTTCCAGAGCGGTCTGACTACCAATTCAAGCTCCTCAATCGACTCGTAGATGAGGATGAGGGAGCGATGCACCTGGCACAAGACTTCTACTGGTACAACCCCGCTAAGCTACCTAACCCGATAGAGTGGGTGAACGTTCGAAAGATTCGGGTGACAGATGCCGTGACGCACGTCTGGTGGCTGACACCGGAAATCAACAAAGATTCAGCCGTTGAAGAGGGTGAGCATCCACATCCCGAAGCGAACAATCAGCGTGTCCTTCAGGAATACAGCGATTCACAGAAACAGCTGTTAGAGTCAGGTGAATTTAACGACGGAAAAAGGAGTTCTGGCTGGAATATCGACTCGGAGGCATTCGCCAACGAAAATGAGGGGTCAATCCCAGATAATCTACTTGAAGATTTTGCCGCAGAAGATGTGCTGGAACGGTTGGACGAGATTTCTGCTGAAAAGTTCATAGAGATGGTTTCGGGTGACGGAGTCGATGATTTGTCTGCTGGTGAGTTGTTGAGGATACTCGGACTCGGTGGACCAACAGCAGACAATGTTATCGAAGCGTCCAATACTGCGTCGAATACCCACTATCTAAAGATGTGTCGTGAGTTCGATGTTGACGCTCATCCGGCTCGATTCCCACGGCAGATTCCAGAATTTTTCATCGATTTCTTGACCCCCAACCCGCCTTACGACGAATGGACGCAGGGAGAGCTTGACCGTCCTGTTGTTCTGGACATATTTGCCGGCAGTAACATTACCGGACAAATTGCAGAACAGAAAGGCCGCTATTGGCTCGCCTTCGAGAAGGAACAAAAGTATCTCGATGCCTCACAGTTTCGCTTTCTCACTGAAGAAGAAATTCGAAAGCGACACAACGACGACCAGTCTGACTTCGGTGACTTTGCAACTCTCAGCGACGACGACTAATTCGGAAACAGGAAGCAGTTTGGTCCCGCCAATCAATTGTCGGCATCACCTGCATCGGTGAACGCAGAAAGCGACCCCTGCGCCTCATCGCTATCATTTTCCAGTTCATCGGCAAACTCTTCCAGTGCCTCCTCCTCTCGTTCGATGAGTTCGTATTCGCTATCGCCTTCTACCTCCTGTCGGTCAAGCCGTTTCAGGTTATGAATTCGTCGTGCTTCCCCTCGAAGAGCAGTGAGCAGATGGTCAGCCTCCTCATCCAACCGCTCAACATCTTCGCCAGTAAGAAATAGGATAGCGATATTTTCGTGACGCATGACTTGATTGGCATATTGGCGGGCATCAGATGATACGCCTCCTCGTGCAATCATCAGTATCGTGTTCGTCTGGAGGATTCGAGCGATTCCTACTTCACGGGCTACGTACTTCGACTCTAACTGGCTTTGGATGTTCTTGCACTGTATTTGCCAACGGTTGAACGTAGTCCCAATTTGGTCCATCACAATGTCTACCTCTGACCCACCCGTCTTTCGTCCCCGTACTCGCCAACCAACGAAATCTAATCCCAGAAGTCGACCGGTTTTGACAGCGAGAGTTTCCAGAGCAACCCCTTTCTCGTGTGTTGAATTAGAACCAAGGTCTTCCATGATGTCTTCGAACGAAAGTCGGAGAACGTTTCGTGGAACGCCCGTTCGTTCTGCGAGGTCATCGAGGATTGGCTTCAGTACCCCTGCATCAAATTCCTCGGTTGTTCTGATGAGATTCGGTTTCCCTGAAACGTGCTCCCATTCGATGTACCCTGCTTCTTCCAAAGGGTCAAGAGTTCGACGGCTGATGTTTGACTGACTAATATCTACACCATAGGCATTCTCGGCAATACGCTTCACTGTCCGACTCTTGATGGTAGAATCTGGGTCTATGAGAGCCAGCGCCCGTAGAAAGGCCTGCTGGTGGTCATTCAGCCCATCAAGCTCTACTATGTCTTCAGAATCAACTCCAATTAGTTCCTCAATTCGAGCGCGGTTAATGTCGTAATGATGCGTTCCAGTATTCACTACCCCTGCTTTGGCCATCCACGCTCGCATCTGAGACCAGTGGTTGCTGGTTTCATCGATATGGAATCCGTACTGTTTCTGAAATTCCTCTTTGACGTTATCATTGATGGGTTTCCGTCCCTCTGCACGAAGGTCTTCGACAATTTCGATGCCTCTCAGACCGTGGAGATTTCGTAGGATGTGCTGAGCAAACCGGTCATACAACTCATCTGGGTTGTCTCGAAGGTCATATAGCTCCTCGCCGAAGTCTGTGAAATAGAAATCATCATCAGTTATACCATATCCGCTCGGCTTCAAGCCGAGACGGACATTCTTCGACCGTGTTGTATCATCATGTTCGGGGAAAAATATCCGACGCATTTCCTCATCAAATGCCTCTTCCTTTCCCTCTAACTCCTTAGCGTTCTCCAAGACCACTACAAGTTCGGGTGGCTCATTCTCATCTGTATGAAGCTGTTTCGGAGAGAAAGCATCACCAAAGGGCAAATCAGTATCGTGACGGACCATACTACCGATTGAGCTCTGAGCTGTCTCGGAGTTGGAATAAAGCTGTTGGTCATCAACAACAGCCTCTGAGAGTTACTTGTGGGGCTGAGCTTATTCTCCCCATCAATATCCGCTGGAAGAGTCTCAACACTCAAGATATTCTGTATGCCCTTGTAGGAGGAAATCTAAAAAATACAAATAATATCGGGAGGTGACGACCACACAGCCAATACGAGTTTGAATTAACTTATCTATCGTACTTTCCTGGCCTTAAATTCGAATATTAGAAATTAAACCATCCATGAGGCAAAAGGGCTTAAGTAAATGGTAGCCCCACTTCGACATACGCTCAGAACGATGTCGAGATGACGGCTGTGGGACGCTAAGAAGGGTTCTGGCGCAATACGAGGAAAACAATGTCAGCAAAAAATCTATCCGAACAGCTACAGCTGTGTCGTTCGCAAACTAACCCACGACCGAAGGCAGGTGGTCAGTGATGACAGAACTTTCTGATGAGCAGGAGTTGCTTGTTGAAGCGATTGCTGACGCACCTGAGCAGTGGCTTAACCCTGATGGACAGACCATCCATGTCCAAGAGGTGGGTAATCACAGCGCCGACGAGATGGTGAAGCTAGTCAAGGAGTCTCTTGAGATGGCAGTCGTCAGGAAACTCATCAGGAGAGTCGATGACGACGTCACTGACGCACTTCTAAATTTCGTGGAGAATCGCGAAAGATGGGAAGTAGAGCCACCTGAATCGGATAAGAAAGATTACGGCGAGGCATGGCAGGAGGTTCGAGAGGTGTACAGTGAAGAGAGTAAGAACGAAGCTCGCTACGCCGCAGTCCAGCAATTGCGTGAGGAGTTCGATTTCGCAACAATCGAAGACGGTAAAACACTTTACTGGTATGACGACGATGCCGGAATCTACAGAGACAAGACCGAACAGCGTGTTCGAGAACGTCTTGACGAAACTCTCCAGGGACACTACAGCCGGTCCGAAATCAATCAAATAATCCACCGGCTTGAGTCCGGAAGCTTTGAGGAGAGAGATAGATTTCAGCAACCAGAATCTAAGGTCTGTGTACAGAACGGTGTTCTTGACCTTGACTCGGGGACGGTTTCTGTTCACAGGTCAGACCACCACTTCCTCTGGCGGCTTCCGGTGAAATACGACCAAGACGCAGACTGTCCCGCATTCAAGCAGTTCTTGGATGACGTCTGTCCCGAAGAGTATCAACCGATGCTACAGGAGTACGTCGGTTATGCGCTCCAACCGGGAATGAAGCGTGATAAGGCGATGGTCATCTTCGGACCAACGGATGCGGGGAAGAGTGTCTTCCTCAATGTGGTTGAAGCACTGTTCGGCTTCGACAACACGACCAACTTCTCGATTCAACAGCTCACCAACGAGAAGTGGAGCGTAGCGGAATTAGTCGGAACTCCGGTGAACGTCGATAATGACCTGAGTACACAGAGCATCAACAACCTTGGACGGTTCAAGAAGATGGTCTCTGGGGAAGGCGTGAAAGCCGAACGGAAGTACGAGGACCCATTCACAGTGAAGCCGCGTACTAAGCACTTCTTCTCGGCAAATCGCGCTCCCGAGCGTCGAGTTGATGACAAGGCCTTCTGGAACCGATGGTTGACGGTGATTTTCCCCGAGAGTGTCCCAAGAGAAGAACAGAATCCAGACCTGACTCAAGAATTGACTGCTGAGGAGGAACTATCTGGCATTCTCAATTGGGCGATAGAAGGGTATCAGCGCCTTCAGGAGCAACAGTCCTTCACCAACGAACCGACACCGGATGAGAGCCGTGAGATGTGGGAGCGGTACGGAAGTGCCGTTGAACGATTCTATGGCACTTGTCTCGAAGAATCGAGTGGTGCATCTGTCCCCAAGTCGGAAGCCTTCACCGCTTACAAGCAGTTTGCGGAGGAGAAAGGGCTGGAAATCGTCTCAAAACGCAAGTTCACATCGGCACTGACGAAGCACCAAGGAGTGAGCACAACTCAACGACGAAAAGATGGGGAGAAAATCCGTCTGTACACAGGAGTTGGATTGTCTGACGACGCCCCGTTCCCAAAGGAAAAAGGGAGTGAAAACAGACAAACAGTGTCTACAGCAGAATAGCCGGGGGCGTGTGATTACCTTCTCCTTGCCACAGAGTAGTCACATCTGTCACAGCTGTTCTACTGATTGACTATTGACCGAATGTTAAGGGACACGCTCGTTGTAGGTATTGCACATAGAGCCGTGACACGGGTGACAGGGTTCAATCATACCCCACTGCTAATTCTTTGAAACAACTCCATGAAGTCCACTCAATGACAAATACAACGGTTGAATTAACCACTACGAGTGTACTTTTCCCTACAGCCCTTCGAGGTAATCCCTCCGTTGTTCCATCTTCTCTTCTTCCGTCAGCTGAGAATAATGCTTCTCCAAGGTCTCGGGTGAGGAATTAACCCGGTCTGAGACCACCTGTTTTGGTACTTCGTTTCTCAAGAGATTGGTGATTGAACCTCTTCGGATGTCGTGAGGCGACACTGAAGACGGACACTTGCTCGCTTCCGTATATGTCCCTGCTTCACAGGAGTCTGGCTCACGACCGTGTGGGCATTCATCACCGTATGCACACGGACGAGTGACAGCGTAGACCATTTCCCGAATCTTAGACCGGTGCATTCGACCAAAACGGGTCGTGAACAGGGGTTCTCTCCCGTGGTCATCCATCACGTCGTCACGGTTTACTTCGATGTAGTCTTGCAAGGTATCACACACCTCTTCAGAAAGAGCACAAATGCGTTCTCCGCTCTGTTTGTTTTTTAGGCTGGTTCCGGTATCAGGTCGATGTCGAATCGTGAGAGATTGATTTTCAGGGTCAAAATCACCAACGTCAAGAGCATGAGCGGCCCCCATTCGACAGCCAGTATGCCATAGGATGGCGAAGAGAGCGTGTCTTTTCGAGGCGTATTCGTATTTCCGCAGGTAATCAATCACTTTCTCAGACCGCTCTGCTTCGAGCATACTGCTACTGACGGCTTCCTCATCCTCGACAGAAGGAATCAGAATCTTATCGTGCAAGTCTGGTTCGACTCCATCAATGGACTCACAGAATTTAATAAAAACACGCAGAGTCGAGAGTTGACCCTTGAGGGTGATGGTCTTCAGGTCACCGTCTTCTTTTCGCCAGAGCCGATATTCATGAAGTAAGCGGGCAGTCAAATTGTTCAGATTTGTGATGCCCTCTTGGTCGCACCACTTTACAAACGGCTTCAGACGGTAGTGATAACCCTGTAACGTCTTTTCTGATACTTCGTCGCTCCGGTGAGCGAGGAACATCTCTTTACCTTTCTCGGGCGCGAGTGATTCGAGTTCGGACATGGTGTTTCTCCGCAGAACACCTTGTGCGAGTTAGCTAACGCCCGGTTGCCGTTGACTGAGGCTTGTGTCCCCGGTTCAAAGCCGGGAGGCGGCATACCCTTCTCGGTTTACATGCCGGAATGACTACCCCCCGTAGCCGGGGGTCTCTCGCGGGGTGGTCGGCGTGACAAATTCCGACCCCGCAGACCGTGGCGATGGGGCTGATTCTCCCGCCGCGAACCCCGGAGAAGAGAGCCTAGAAACCACCGTGCAGGAGCTGTCTGCACGGATGGACGCGCTCTCGAAGCAGGTCTCAGGACTCCGTGAGGAACTACACGATGAGCGAGAGCAACGCGGGAAGCTAGAGGGCGAGCTGGAAGCGCGCGACGAACGGATCGACGAACTCGAAGCGGAAGTCGCGCGACTCGACGCGCGCACCGACATCCTCGAAGTCGTCGAGAACGCCGACAAGATGTCTGGCAAGCAGCGCGCGGTCACGCTGGTCCAGCACCTCCACCGCGCGGCGAAAGCGCGTGAGCGGCGTGACGAGCCGCCTGCAGCAACCGTTGATCGCGACGAAGCCGAGGAAGCCCTGCACTTCCCGGATATCGACCGGACGACGATCTACCGGGATATGGAGCGCGCCGCCCGCCTGATCGACGGGAACGCGCTCAAGTACGAGAACGGCGAGCTTCGCCTCGATCTCGACACCGGGACGCTCCCCCGCAAGTACACGGCTGACGAGGAGGGCGAGAATCTGTGAAGTCCTCACAACAGCCCCGATGGGGGAAGCCCCCACCGAGCCGAGCCAGTTTCAGCGAAACCGTCTGAACCCTTAGGATTTGCAGGGTAGGACGGGTCTGTAAACAACTATCGGATAGCTGTTAGTACGCTCGCAATCCGCTCGCACCGCTCGCTCATCACACCGACCAACAGCCTGCGCGGCTGTTGTGAAGACTTCACAGAAACACACGATGCCCCAGAACCACGAACTCGTCGAAGACCTGATAGCATTCTTCCGGGACTACTACTCGGAGGAGATCGGACAGCTCGCTCAACGCTACCCGCGGGAACAGAAGTCCCTCTACGTCGACTACGACGACCTGTACCGCTTCGATCCCGACATCGCCGACGACGTTCGGGACCATCCTCAGCAGCTGCAGAAGTATCTGGAAGAAGCGCTCGCACTCTACGACCTCCCTATCGCGGTTGATCTCGACGACGCGCACGTTCGTCTCTACAATCTCCCCGAGGCAGATGTCTTCGACGTGTCCGAAGTCTCTCGACACGAAAACATCGGCCAGCTGCTGGACATCCGCGGGCAGGTACAGAAGGTCTCGGATGTGAAGCCCCGACTTACCGAAGCGACGTGGGAGTGCCAGCGCTGTGGCTCACAGACGACGCTTCCCCAGACCGGCGATACCCTGCAGGAACCCCACGAGTGCCAGGGGTGCGAGCGGCAAGGCCCGTTCAGGCTCGACGCCGGTGCGAGTAGCTGGATCGACCACCAGTACGCCCGACTCCAGCAACCGCCCGAGCAGACGAAGGGCGGGGACGCCCAGAGCGTCGACGTTCACCTCGAAGACGACCTGATCGAAGGCTTCGACGCTGGTGATAGGGTGGTCCTGACCGGCGTGCTCGATATCGAGGAACCCGACACAGAGCAGGGTCTCGACTTCGATACGAACCTCGACGCGCGGGCAGTGGTGAAAGAGGAGAGCGACTACGACGATGTCGACGTAGACGAGCACCGCGACGAGATCGAAGCCATCGCGAGCGGCGAGCGCGGTGATCCGTACCAGCTCCTGATCGATTCGATCAACCCGAAGCACCGGGGCGATGAGCACGTCAAGCTCGCCGTTGCGCTGCAGCTATTCGGCGGCTGGGCACACGAGTATCCCGATGGAAGCCGCGATCGTGGCGACTGGCACATGCTTCTCCTCGGAGACCCCGGCTGTGGCAAGTCTACTTTCCTCCGCTACGTCGACCAGATCGCGCCACGGTCGACCTACGCCTCGGGGAAGGGTGCGACGGCGGCAGGTATGACCGCGGCGGCGGTCGCAGACGACTTCGGAGATACCGAGTGGGGACTGGAAGCCGGCGCGCTGGTGCTGGCCGACGGCGGGATCGCCTGCGTCGACGAGATCGACAAGATGCAGTCCGACGCGGTGTCTTCGATGCACGACGCCCTGGAGAGCCAGCAAGTCCACGTCAACAAAGCCGGGATCAACGCCACCCTGAACGCTCGCACGTCGCTACTGGCGGCAGGGAATCCGAAGAATGGCCGCTTCGAGCGCTACCGTCCGAAGGGAGAGCAGATCGACATGGGACCGACGCTACTCTCTCGATTCGACCTGATGTTCATGGTGTCCGACCAACCCGATCGGGAAAGCGACGCGGAAGTGGTTGAGCACATGGTCCAGAGTCGGCAGGCTGCAGGTCGACATACCCGAGGTGAGGAGCTGAGTGAAGCGGAGCAACAGCGGGTCGAACCAGCGATCGATCGGGACGTGCTACGGGCCTACGTCGCTCACGCCAAGCAAACCTGCCGTCCGATCATTGAAGACGGTGAAGTTGCGGAGCGGCTCAAGCAGTTCTTCGTGGAGTTCCGTGCGAGTGCTGATGAGCAAGACGACGACTCACCGATACCTCTGACCTTCCGGAAGGT
>Ga0207755_100544_pt1 | contig 17040 bp, 17 predicted proteins | sample A23P2SouthBayCA_FD_187734 | JGI IMG/M metagenome (GOLD analysis project Ga0207755, IMG submission 187734) | Aerobic enrichment media microbial communities from Bioluminiscent Bay, La Parguera, Puerto Rico - A23 P2 (SPAdes) | ecosystem: Environmental > Aquatic > Marine > Unclassified ...
CGAGGACTCCGACGAGTCGAACGACGTTCCGGAGAACCCCTTCGAGGCGATGCCGGAGGACATCGCGCAGGGGATGCCCGACTCCGTCGGTGCCGGCTACTTCTCCGACGACCTGCTCGACGCCGTCGAGGCCGGTGACGTGTCCGAGGACCGACTCGACGACATGGTCGCCCGCGTGCTGAGCGCGATGGAGTGGGCCGGACTACTGGACGACGGAACCGGCGACGGCGCTATCGACGAGCCAGAACACCGCGAGGTGGCCGAGGAGATCGCGACCCGCGGGACAGTCCTGTTGAAAAACGAGGACGTCCTCCCGCTCGCTGACGACGCGAGCGTCGCCCTGCTCGGGCCGAACGTCGACGAGGCCATCCTCGGCGGTGGCGGGTCCTCCGAGACGACGCCGTTCGAGAAGACCAACCCCGTCGAGGGGATCACCGCTCGCGCGGGCGGCGAGGTCACCGTCGAACGCGGCATCCCGCGCGTCGAAGGCGTGTCGATGCTGGAGTTCCTGATGGACGGCCCCGAGGAGGAGACCGACGACGAACCCGACCCCGACATCGACGACGCCGTCGCGGCCGCCGAGGCCGCCGACGTGGCCGTCGTGTTCGTCCGCGACACCGCGACCGAAGCGACGGATCGGGACACGATCGAACTCCCCGGCGAACAGGACGAACTGGTCGAGGCTGTCGCGGCGGCCAACGACCAAACGCTCGTCGTCACCAACACGAGCGGCCCGGTCGAACTCCCGTGGGCCGGCGATGTGGCCGCGGTCGTCTCGCAGTGGTACCCCGGTCAGTCCCACGGCGACGCCATCGCCAGCGTCCTGTACGGCGACGCCGACCCCGGTGGACGGCTCCCGGTCACCTTCGCCGCGGAGGACGACTATCCGGCGAACACGGCGGCGCGGTTCCCCGGCATCGACGACGAGGTCGACTACAGCGAGGGGCTACTCGTTGGCTATCGGCACTTCGACGCGACCGACACCGATCCGACCTACCCCTTCGGTCACGGCCACTCCTACGCCGACTTCGCCTACGACGACCTCGCCGTGGTCGACGACCGAACCGTCGAGGTCACCGTCGAAAACGAGAGCGACCGCGACGGCCGAGAGGTCGTACAGGCCTACGTGGCCGCGCCCGACGCACCCGACGACCTCGAACGGCCACCCCGCGAACTGGCCGCCTTCGAGGCCGTCGACGTGGCCGCCGGTGAGTCCGTCACGGTCTCGCTGGACCTCGACGAGCGCGCGCTGGGACGGTACGACGCCGACGACGGCTGGACGGTCGACGACGGCACTGTGACGGTCACCGTCGGCCGTTCCTCGCGTGACCTGCGGCTCTCGGCCGAACTCGACCGGTAGACTGGTCCACTTCGTCTGCCACTCGTCGGGATCCGATTCCCGAACCCGTTTTGTCGCTGTCGGGGGACGGTCGCGAGCGTGAGCCACACGGTCCGTTTCAGGGCTCTGTCGCTGACCGCTCGACCGATCCGTATTCGCTGCCCAGCACGACCAGTACGAAGATCACGAGTCCGAGCGAGAGGCCGAAGACCACCCCCAGTAGCGGTTGGCCCGCCAGTAGGTAGGTACCCGAGCCGGCCGCGACTCCGGGGGGTATCGAGAACAGGAGCGCGTACAGCAACGTCTGTCGCATACGCTGGCGGTGGATCGCGTGGGCAATAAACGTGAGTCTGGTTGTCGAGGTCTCGTGGCCGTGACGACGTGCGATCAGTCGTCGACGGGGCGAACGCACCGTCCACGGAGCATCACGCTCGCCGCCACACGACGAGCGCCGTGGCCGTCACGAGGACGAACGCGATCAGCGACAGGTTCGGGATCGAGAGCCCGAGCACTGGGAGCCGCCACTGCACCGCGGCACACGGCCCCGAGAGCGTGCAGGTACTCGTCGTCGCCTGCAGGTACGAGTGGTACGCCGCGACGGCGAGGCCCGGCAGCGACAGCGGGAGCACGCTCCGCCAGACGCCGGGCCGGTCTTCGAGCGCGGCGACGCCGAACACGACCACCAACGGGTACATGAGAATTCGCTGGTACCAGCACAGTTCACACGGCACCAGCCCGAGTCCCAGGCTGAACCAGAGGCTGCCACTGGTCGCGACCGCAGCGATGGCGGCTCCCGCCACTAGCAGGTGGCGTGTCACGACCCCTCGGAACGTGCTGTCCGTTCGCTCCCCCACGGTCATCTCGTCGCCGAGTTCTCGCCCGTCGCACAAAGGCGTACCGAGCCTCAGCGCGGTCCCGCTGTCGGAGGCGCGTTTCGACAGCAGTGTGATGGTTCCGGCTCACACTAATCGGACCACACTGGGACCCTTCGTGATCGCTCAGTCACGTACCCGATGAATCGTCGCGACGACGGCGGCAATCGCTGCGACCATGCCAATCACGAGAGGGAGTGGTTGTTCCAGGAACGAACCCCACTCCCAGTCGAAGAACACGGAGCCGCCGATAGCGATTCCGACCACGACGAGTCCAACGAGCGTCCCGATGCTCGACGTATCCCGTTTGTGTAACATACGAAACAACTACTATCCAACAGCATAAACAGCCTCTGCACGACTCCAGGAACTGGAACTGTGGGTCCCCGTTATCAGGGTCCGTAGCGAAGCACGCATGGAACGAGTGAATGAGGAAGTACGTGCAATCAGCGGGTTGCTGGCCGACGAGACTACCCAGCGAATCCTCGTCGAAACCACTGACCGACCCATGTCCGCGGACGAACTGAGCGATGCCTGTGACGTGTCTCCACAGACGGTGTACCGGCGACTAGAGGAGCTGCAACAGCACGATATGATCACTGAAGCTGTCGAAATAGACGATGACGGCCACCATCACAGCGTGTACACTGCGACACTCGATCAGGTCACTATCGAGCTGACGGCAGACGGTTTCCGGTTCGAGTTGTCGCTCCGTGAGCGCATGGCCGCCCGCTTTACGCAGTTCGTCAACGAGGTGCGTGACCGATGAGTCTCCTCCAGTTGAGCCCGGCGATACAGTCACAGATTGCATCCGTCCTCACGATCACGTCGACGATTCTGGGTCTCGCAGTCGGTTATCTCGCGCTACGGGGCTACTGGCAGAGCCGAAACCGTCCGATGTTGTTCATCGCCGCCGGGTTCTTCCTCGTTTTCTGGACGCCAGTGTTGCTCGTCCTCGGACCACTCCTCATTCCCATCGTCGGTCCATTCGTGTACGGAATCCTGGGAGAGCTCAGTCGAATCGCCGGTCTCCTCTTGATTCTGTACGGACTACGGATGCCGTATCTACGACGTAGGTCGTAGCGGTTTTTCTCGAGCACCGTGCAATCGGGCTCGTACGTTCGCTCGCCACTCCGATTCTGTATCGCGGTCAGTGCTTTATCGAGTGATGTGAGCACGCCAGAGAAGACCAACTGATAAGCCCGCGCCGAGCGAGGGGGCTCACATGAGCCTGCGATCACCCCCGCTTCGAGCCGTTCACGCCGATGCCGGGGCACGCTTTACCGACTTCGGCGGATGGGAGATGCCGGTCGAGTTCGACTCGATCAGGACCGAACACGCCGCCGTCCGCGACGCAGTGGGCAAGTTCGACGTGTCCCACATGGGCGAGATCGCCGTCTCCGGCCCGGACGCGACACGGCTGACTCAACGCCTCGCCACCAACGACGTGACGGATCTGGACCCCGGCGAAGCCCACTACTCGGCCATCACCCGCGAGGACGGCGTCATGCTCGACGACACCGTGGTCTACTGTCTGCCCGAGGGGGTGGACGGCGACTACCTGTTCATCCCCAACGCCGGTCACGACGAGCAGATGGCCGGCCGCTGGCGCGACCACGCCGCGGAGTGGGGTCTCGACGCCACGGTCGACAACCGCACGACGGAGTACGGTCTCGTCGCCCTCCAGGGCCCAGATGCGCCGAACCTGCTCGCGGACCGGAGCGACATCGCCCTCGACGAGCTGGGGCGCTTCGAGATCGCCGACGGCACCGTGGCCGGCGTCGACGCGCTCGTGGCGACGACGGGCTACACCGGCGAAGCGGGTTACGAGATCCTCTGTCCGTGGGACGAGGTGGCGACCGTCTGGGACGCACTGGACTGCCAGCCCTGTGGACTCGGCGCTCGCGATACTCTCCGATTGGAGATGGGGTTCCTCCTCTCGGGCCAGGACTTCGACCCGGAAAAAGAGCCGCGGAACCCCTTCGAAGCCGGGATCGGATTCGTCGTCGACCTCGACACAGAGTTCGTCGGCCGCGACGCGCTAGAGGGAGTCGACGTGGAGGGCGTCGACGAGAAACTCGTCGGCCTGTCGCTGATCGACCGCGGCGTGCCACGAGAGGGCCACGAAGTGACGACGCCCGACGGCGAGCACCTCGGTGCTATCACCAGCGGGACGATGAGCCCGACGCTGGGCGACCCGATCGCGCTCGCATATATCCCCACGGACTATACGGAACCGGGAACGAAGCTCCGGGTCGTCGTCCGGGGCGAACCGAAGAAGGCACGTATCAGGACCACGCCATTCCTCGATAGATGAGCTTCGACGTTCCCGAGGAGCTGCGATACCTCGACTCCCACGAGTGGGTCAGCGGCGACGACGGCACCGTGACGGTCGGTATCTCCGACTTCGCACAGGACGAACTCGGCGACGTGGTCTTCGTCGAGTTGCCCGACGAGGGCACGGAACTGGCCGCCGGCGACGACTTCGGCGTGGTCGAGTCGATCAAGGCCGTCTCGGACATCTACGCCCCCGTCTCGGGCACCGTGACGGCGGTCAACGACGCCCTCCTCGATCAGCCCGAACTGGTCAACGAGGACCCCTACGGCGACGGCTGGCTGCTGGAACTGGAACTGGCCGACGAGAGCGAACTCGACGACCTGCTCTCGGCCGACGAGTACCGCGATCAGATCGAGTAGCGCGACCCACCTCCTTCGCCCGTCTGCGCTACGGAGCCACACGGGACGGTCGGATGGCGCACACTAATGTACGCCGGGCCGCTAGCCACGCTCATCACGTCGATCTATCACCATGAGTGACCAACGGCCGCGCGGTACACCATACGCACCGCACACGGCGGCGGCGACGACGGAGATGCTGGATGTCATCGGCGTCGACAGCGAGGCGGCGCTGTTCGACATCCCCGACGACGTTGCCTTCGAAGGACAGTTCGACATCACGGAGCGCACGGAGCGCGCGACGCGGCGACACGTCGAGTCGATCCTCGGTCGAAACGACGACCTGACGGCGCTGCTGGGCCGCGGTCACTACGACCACTACGTGCCCAGCGTGGTCGACGATCTGGCGGGTCGCTCGGAGTTCCTGACTTCCTACACCCAGTACCAGCCAGAGATCGCACAGGGGTTTCTGCAGGCCCTGTTCGAGTACCAGTCGATGCTGGTCGAGTTGACGGGGCTGGGCGTCGCGAACTGCTCGATGTACGACGCCGCGACGGCGCTGGGCGAGGCCGCGACCCTCTCACAGCGCGTTCGCAGCGTCTCTGGCGACCGCGTGCTCGTCCCCGAACGGCTACGCGAGGGCAAGCGCGAGGTGCTGGAGAACTACGCCGCCGGCCCCGGCGTCACGGTCGACACGTACCCGATGGCCGACGGCAACGTCGACATCGACGGCCTCGACGCGGCGCTCTCCGACGACGTGGCGATGGTCTACGCCGAGAACCCGACGGTTCGGGGGACGATCGAAGAGCGCCTCGGTGCGGTCGGCGACCTCGCCGACGACCACGACGCCCTGTTCTGTCTCGGCACCGATCCGGTCGCGCTGGCGCTGCTGGAGGAACCGGCCGCCGTCGGTGCCGACGTAGTCGTCGGCGACGCGAGTAGCCTCGGGACGGGGACGGCCTACGGCTTCGGTCTCGGCCTGTTCGTCACCAGCGAGGCGTACCTCCGGCAGGTGCCCGGGCGACTCGTCGGGGCCGCCGAAGACGAGAGCGGCCGACGGACCTACACGCTCACGCTCCAGACCCGCGAACAGCACATCCGCCGCGAACGGGCGACCTCGAACATCTGCACCAATCAGGCGTGGGTCGCCCTGCGGACGGCGATGCACGCCGGGTGGCTCGGTCCCGACGGCCTGCTCGATCTGGCCGAGTCCTGCGTCACTCGCGCCCGTGATCTGGCTGCCGAGGTCGACCGGATCCCGGGTGTCAGGGCCCCGGTCCACGACCGCCACCACTTCCGAGAGTTCGTCGCTCACACCGACCAGCCAGCAGCGGCGGTCCGAGACGACCTCGCCGAGGCAGGGTACGCCGTCCACGCCGTCGGCGACCACGAGATTCAGATTTGTACCACGGAGACGACCGAACACGCCGTCGACGACTTCGTCGACGCCCTCGCGGAGGTCGCGAAATGAGATACTCACAGGCACGCTGGACCGACGACGAGGAGCGCTACGAACCGCTGCTGGCCGAGAAGTCGACCGAGGAAGTCTCGACCGACGACGGGCCGCTCCCCGACGACCTCACCCGGAACTCGCTGGAACTGCCGGACCCGAGCGAACCGGAACTGGCCCGCCACTACACGCGCCTCTCCCAGATGAACTACGGCGTCGAGAGCGGGCCGTTCCCGCTGGGGTCGTGTACCATGAAATACAACCCCTCTTTCACCGAGGATCTGGCTGCCCACCCCGCCGCGGCGGTCCACCCGGACCAGCCCCAGCGGACCACGCAGGGGACGCTGGAACTGCTCTATCGACTGCAGGACTACCTCGGTCGTATCGGCGGGATGGACGCCGTCTCACTCCAGCCACCGGCGGGCGCGGCCGGGGAGTTCGCCGGCATCCTCGTCGCGAAGGCCTACCACGAGCACAACGGCGCGGGCCGAAGCGAGGTCCTGATCCCCGAGTCGGCTCACGGAACGAACTTCGCGAGCGCGGCGATGGCGGGATACGACGTGGTATCGCTGGCCAGCGACGACGACGGCCGCGTCGACCTCGACGCGCTGGAGGCCGCCGTCGGGGAGGACACGGCGGCGCTGATGCTCACTAACCCGAACACGCTGGGACTGTTCGAGCGCGACATCGAGCAGGTCGCCGACGTCGTCCACGACGCCGGCGGCCTGCTGTACTACGACGGCGCGAACCTCAACGCGCTGCTGGGCCGCGCTCGCCCCGGCGACATGGGCTTCGACGTGATGCACTACAACGTCCACAAGACCTTCGCGACGCCCCACGGCGGCGGGGGACCGGGCGCGGGACCGATCGGCGTCACCGAGGAGCTGGCAGACTTCCTGCCCGCCCCACAGGTCGCCGAGACCAGCGGGGGCTACGAGTTCGTCGACCCCGACAACACCATCGGCAAGGTCCACGGTTTCTACGGCAACTGGCTCGTCTTGCTGAAGGCCTACGCCTACATCGCTCGGCTGGGCGACGCGGGGCTGGCCGACGCCAGCGCGAAGGCCGTGCTCAACGCCAACTACCTCGCCGAGCAGATCGATCTGGACATCCCCTTCGGTCCGTTCCACCACGAGTTCGTCGCCAGCGCGGGCGACCGGGACGCCGCCGACTTCGCCAAGCGGATGCTCGACTACGGCGTCCACCCGCCGACGACGAAGTGGCCCGAGATCGTCGGGGAGGCGCTGATGACCGAACCCACCGAAGTCGAATCGAAGCGCACGCTCGACCAGCTGGCCGAGGCGTTCGACGCCGTCGCCAGCGAGGACGATGCGACGCTGGCCAGCGCGCCGGAGTCGACCGCCGCTCGCCGGATCGATCAGGTCGCCGCCGCACGCGACCCCTGCCTGAGCTGGCAATCGCTGGGCGACGAGTGAGCGGCGATAACGCATCACAGAGCCGACAGTCAGCGATTCATATATCACCGTTCGCACGTAAGCACAGCCTATTCGATGACAGCTATCGCCGTCCTGCACGTCCGACCCGATACCTGGTCGGGGTCGGATCTGGGGGACCACTTCGAAGTAACTGTCGCCGATGGCGCGACGGCCACCCTGTCGTCACTCGACGAGACGACGACCGACTGCGTCGTCGTCGAAGCGGACCTCGGGACCGAAGTCGCGCTCGACGTCGTCACGGCGGTTCGCGAACGCAGCCCCTCCATCCCGGTTCTCCTGTGTTCCGAGACGGCCGACGGGACCCTCGCGGCCGCCGGCACCCGTCGGGGCGTCACAGAGTACGTCCCACGTGACGGCGGCGTCACGGTGCCGGACCGCATCCGCGCCGTGACGGACGATCCGACGAGACTGGCGCCGTCGTTCACTTCGATCGCCGGCAGCATCTCCGACGCCGTCGTCGCTATCGACGCCGACAGCACCGTGGTCTACGCCAACGAGGAACTTGCCGACATGACGGGGTACGACCGCGACGACCTGATCGGTCGTTCGTTCGAGCGACTCATCTCACCGGAGTACAGAGACGCCCACCGGGACGCCGTCACCGCGTATCTGGACACCGGTGAGCGGGCCCTCGACTGGGACTACACCGAGTTGCCGCTGTCGACCGCCAGCGGGGAGACGACGCTCGTCGCGATGTCTTTCGGCGAGTTCGAACGGGGCAGCCGGCACTACTTCACCGGCGTTCTCAGGGACATCTCCGAGCGAAAGGCACGCCAGCGAACGCTGCACGACACCACGCAGCGACTCGATCTCGCCCTCGAAGGAACGAACACCGGGGTGTACGAGGTCGAACTCGACGACGGTACGGTGTCGCTCGACGAGACGGCTCGCCGACTGTTCGGGCTCGGTTCGGAGCCGTTCGAGGAATCGATCGACACCCTCTACGAGAGCGTCTATCCAGAAGACGTGCCTGCACTGCAATCGGCGTTCGACGGGCTCGACGCCGACGGCGACCAGTTCGAGCTTCGGCTTCGAACGGCGTCGACCGACGAGCGGCGCTGGATCGACACCGACGGCGTCCTCGAACGGAGCGCCGACGGTGATCGCGTCGTCGGGATCGTCACCGACGTCACCGACCGAAAACGGCGCGAACAGTCCCTCGAACGTACCAACGATGCCCTCGAAGCGCTCGCGGCGCTGGCCGCCCGCGACGATCTCTCCCTGTCGGGCAGGCTCGAACGCGCACTGTCGATCGGCCGAGAGCGTCTCGAACTCCCCATCGGGTATCTGACTCGTCTCGACGGCGACACCCAGCACGTCGAGGCGGTCACCGGCCCGTCGGACCTCGTCGAGGTCGGTCTGTCGGCGCCGCTGTCGAAGACCTACTGCCGACGGACGATCCAGCAGGACGGCCTGTTGTCGATCACCGACGCAGAGCAGGAAGGGTGGGGTTCGGACCCGACCTACGAGCTGTTCGGCGTCTCCTGTTATCTGGGTGGCACCGTCGTCGTCGACGACGAGGTCTACGGGACGATGTGCTTCGCGGCCGTCGACCCCCGCGACCGGGACTTCTCTGACGCCGAACAGCGTCTGGTCCGTCTGCTCGTCGAGTGGGTCGGCAACGAGATCGAACGTGATCAGCGCGAGAGGGAACTCCAGCGCTACGCCGACACCATCGAGGCGGTCGACGACGGCGTCTACGCGCTCGACACGGCGGGGGAGTTCACACTCGTCAACGAGGCGATGACGGACCTGACCGGGTACGACCGCGAGGCGCTGCGTGGTTCCCACACCAGTCGGATCAAAGACGACGCGACGGTCGAACGCGCCGAGTCGATCGTTCGGGCGATGCTCCGGGGCACTCGTCCCGAGGAGGAGACGTTCGAACTGTCGATCCAGCGCGCCGGTGGCTCGTCGTTCCCCGCACAGGATCACATGACGCTCCTGTGGGACGGCGACGACTTCGCCGGGACGGCCGGCGTCATCCGCGACGTGACGACCCAGAAAGAACGCGACGACGCTCTGGAGGGACTGCTCGGAACGACGCGTTCGCTGATGGGTGCCCAGACCCCGGCCGAGGTCGCCGAGATCGTCGCCAGCGCCGCCCGCGAGACGCTGGGATTCGAGCAGAACCTCGTCCGACTCCACGATCCCGACGCGGGCACGCTCGTCCCGGTCGCGGGTGCCGCCGAGGTGACGACCGCGTCGGACCGCCCGGTTCGCGACGCCACCGAGGGGTTCCCCGGCGACGCGTTCACCGGCGGGACGACCGTCGTGGTCGACGATCTCACCGAACTCGACGGCTACGACAGCGGCCCCGCTACCTCGGCGATGTACGTCCCGCTCGGTGACCACGGGACGCTCACTGTCGGGAGCTCCGAGCCCGACGCGTTCGACGACACCGAACAGTCGATGGCCGAGATCCTCGCTTCTAACGCCGCCGCGGCCTTCGACCGTGTCGAACGCGAACAGGAACTGGTGCGCTACGAGACGGCCGTCGAGAACGTCAACGACATGGTGTACGTCCTCGACGAGGACGGTCGTTTCCAGCTCGTCACCCAGCCACTGGCCTCGTATCTCGGCTTCGACCGGGACGAGATGCTCGGTCGACAGCCGTCGTCGATCCTCGACGCACAGACCGTCGAGCGTTTCGAGCACGAGATACGGACACTCCGTGAGAGTGATCGGGACAGCGCCGAGATCGAGACGGAACTGGTGACGGCCGACGGAAGCGACAGACCGGCCGAGATCGAGGTTTCGCTCATCCCCGGCGATGGGGTGTTCCGCGGGACGGTCGGGGTCGTCCGGGACCTCACCGAACTCAAGGAGACCCGCGAGCGCCTCGACGAGGAACGGACACGGTTCTCGTTCCTGTTCGACTCGCTACCGGATCCCGTCGTCGAGACGGAGCTGACCGGCGGCGACGCGCTCGTCCGTTCGATCAACCCGGCGTTCGCCGACACCTTCGACGTGGATCAGTCGACGGTCACCGGTCGGCCGCTGACGGCACTGCTCAGAGCGCCCGATGGACAGTCCGACACCCCTTCGATCACGGGATCGACCGACGGCGAGCCCGTACAGCGGGAACTTCGCCGGTACACCGCCGACGGGTTCCGCGACTTCCTCTTCCGGGGCGTCCCCTACCAGCGCGGCGACCGCCGGTTCGCCTTCGGTATCTACACCGACATCACGGAGCAACGGGAACGCCAGCGCCGCCTCGAAGTGCTCAACCGGGTCCTCCGGCACAACCTCCGAAACGACATGACTGTCGTCCTCGGGACGGCCGAGGAACTCAGGCGTCGAAGCGAGGGCGAGCCCGAGCGGGAGCTACTGGACACGTTGCTACGGAAGGCCGAGGAAGTCGTGTCGCTCTCCGACCGCGCCCGGGAGATCGAAGGGGCCGTCCAGCGCGACGGGGTCGCGGATTCGCCCGTCTCGCCGGCCGAAGTGGTCGACCGCGTCGTCGACGAGCTCGCGACGGAGTTCCCCGACGCCACCGTGACGGTCGACGCCGAACGGACTCCGCGGGTCGCCGACGCTCGGCTTCGGACGGTCCTCTACGAGGTGATCGAGAACGCGCTGGCGCACAACGACGCCCCAACGGTCGACGTCACGGTGTCGACGCGCGAGGACAGCGTCGAGATCCGCGTCACAGACGACGGCGACGGCATCCCAGCGGACGAGCTGGCGGTCGTCACCGGCGACGTCGAGATCACGCAACTGACTCACGGGACCGGGCTGGGGCTGTGGCTGATCACGTGGCTGACCGAGTCCTACGGGGGGACGACGTCGTTCGCCGTCGACGACGGCACGACCGTCACGCTCCGTCTCCCCTGCGCCGAACCCTGACGCGGGTTTCTCCCCCTCGTCGACCCTGCTTCGTCGTGCTCCCCGAAACGCCCTCAGCAGTCCGGGCTACAGCGAGGTTTTGATGTGGTCTGCGAGCTCTTCGTACTGTTCGGTCCCGGTGCTCTTCTTGACGAACGCCGTCGGGCAATCTGCGTCGTCCCTGTCGATATTGCTCTCCTCGCGGCCCGTAAAGACGAGAAACGGAATCTCCGGCCGCGAATCGCGAAGTCGGCGACACAGTTCCAGCCCGTCGAGTTTCGGCATCGTCAGGTCGCTGACGACGGCGTCGAACTCGCCGGCGGAGACCCGTTCGAGCGCTGCTTCCGAGTCTTGCTCCGTCGTCACCGTCAACCCGTCTTGTCTCCCCAGAAACGCCTCGGTGATGTCGAGCACGTCTTCGTCCTCGTCGACGATCAAGACCTCGATAGCCATCGTCCCATGTGAACGGCATACACCCCGTTAAACCCCGCGGTCGCGGCCGTTCACCCCTATCAGTGGCGGTCGACACGACCGACTATCGCATCGAATCGAGCGCCTCGAAGGCCGACCGGTTCGCGCTCAACCACGTCGTCGTTCGCTCACACTCGTCTGCGTCGGGTGGGAACATCGTCGCACGGTCCGGCCCGTCGTCGTCGTGGACGACGGTCATCTGGAGGTCGAACTGTCGCCGGTCGGCGGGCCGTGGTGTGGTGGCTGCCCGATCGCCGTCACAGGCCATGGTCGTCACACACAGACCGGCATAAAAAACGGCTGCTAGTAGTTCTATCGAGAGCTATTGTGAGGATCAGGCCGTCGCGCCGGTGTCGACCTCGCCGTCGATGCGGACGAAACCGTGGTCACACTCCTCGCAGTGCCACTTCGTCTTCGTCCCCAGATGCATCGTGGTACTCGCGACCTTCCAGAACGTGCGGTACTCCTCACAGTCGGGACAGTAGTGTTCGAGGTCCATCGGCATACGAACGGCTTTTCTCCGGGCGTAATTGAAGCTCCCGGTTTGTTGTCCGGTAAACCCGTGAGCACTATATCGAATCTTCGTCCGTCCAGACTCGCTCTCGTCGGAGGGAACACTGGCCGGACGGCGCGACCACGGTCCGATCAGGCGTCCTGTTCGATCTCGAAGCGGACCGTCCCGGTCTCCCGCGGTCGTTACCGCCCACGATCTGCCCTTCCAGGTCGACGCCTCTGCTGGCTGGACGTGTCGGGGGACAGGATGGCCTCGACGGAGGCGTACCGGTGCCGATGCTCGCGAGGGCGTTCTTCACAGCTCCGTGCGGCGGTGGTGCTCGATCCGGTCTGAGTTTCGTGTCGCGGTCAGTCGGACGACCGCTCGGCGTCGATGCTCCCGACCTCCGCTGTGATCTCCTCGTCCGTCGCCGTCTGGAGCTTCCCGACGACGACGGTCACCGTGTAGATGAGGACCGCGACGAGGACGACGACGCCACCCGCCGTCGCACCTGCGTAGTAGGCGATGCCGATCCCGAGCAGGACCGCCAGCTCGGCCAGGATCACCGAGACGAACAGGGATTCCGTGAAGCTCCGCGAGACCTGCGTGGCACCGGCCACCGGGACCACGAGCATCGCGGCGACGAGGATGACGCCCATGATCTGCATCGCCCCGACGACGACCATCGCCGTCAGCATCACCACGATCCGGTGGTACCAGCTCACCGAGAGACCCGACACTTCCGCGGCGGTCTCGTCGAACGTGACGTAGAGGAGCTGATTCCGCGTGACTGCGACGACGGCGACGATAATCGCGAACAGCACCAGCAACACGGCGGCGCTCTGGCTGGTCACCGTCGAGAGGTTGCCAAAGAGGTACTGGTTCACCGAGACGGTCAGCCCGCCGGCGTTGAGGCTGATCAACGTGCTCCCCAGCGCGAACCCCGTCGAGAGGACGATCGCCATCGACACGTCGTTGTAGGCGTCGGTCGTCTCGGCGATGAGTTCGATCAACAGCGCGGCCAGCATCGCGACCACGACCGCCGTCAGGTACGGTGTCACACCAAGATCGATGACCGCGTTGAGAAAGAGACCGATCGCGACGCCCGCGAACGCGGTGTGGGCCAGCGCGTCGCCGATCAGCGCTAGCTGTCGATGGACGAGGAAGGTACCGATCAGCGGTGCCATCACGCCGATACAGAGCGCGACGAGGATCGCGCGGTGCATGAAGCCGTATTCGAGCACTTCAAGTCCGGTGAGTCGTGCGAGCCAGCCGACGAACCCGGACCAGAGATCGAGGAGCCAGTACAGGGGCGCGAGCACCGTGTCGAGTGCGCCCGACTGGAGTGCGAGCAGTGCGGGGTCGGCCGCGCCGGTCTGGAGTGTGGGGACGAGGGCGTCGAGCGCGCCGGTCAGGAGTGCGAGCAGCGTGCCGGTCATCTCGTGTCGCCTCCGATGGCCGCGGCGGTCCCGAACGCTCGCGCGAGGGCGTCGCTGTCGACGAACTCGTCGGTCGGCCCGTCGAAGTAGATCTCACCGTTCAGGCAGACGACTCGCTCCGCGTGCTCGGTGATGGCCCGCAGGTCGTGCTCGATGAGCAGGATCGTCATGCCGTCGTCGTTCAGCGCCGACAGCAGTTCGTAGAACGCCTCGACGGATTCGGCGTCGACGCCGACGGTCGGTTCGTCCAGCACGAGCAGATCCGCCTCGCCGGCCAGTGCGCGTGCGATGAAGGCCCGCTGGCGCTGGCCGCCCGACAGGTGCGCGATTCGCCGGTCCGCGAACGCGGTCATGCCCACGGTCGCGAGCGCGTCTTCGACGACCGCCCGGTCCGCCGGCGAGAGGAATCCGAAGCCGACGTGTGGATAGCGCCCCATCCTGACGACCTCACGGACCGTGATCGGCATCTCCGTGGCCGCGCTGGCCTGCTGGGCGACGTACCCGAGTCGGGCACCGTCGTCGAACTGCTTGGCGGGGTCCCCGAACAGACGCGCGACGCCACGGTCCGGTTCGAGGAGTCCCAGCAGCAGTCGCATCACCGTCGACTTCCCCGATCCGTTCGGACCGACGACGGCGACGTACTCGCCGGAGTCGATCGTCAGGTCGATATCCTGTACCACCGGTGTGGCCGTGTAGCCGAAGTCGACGTCGCGCAGTTCGACGACTGGCTCGTCGTCCCTCTCGACCGTCGGTTCGGCGTCGTGTCCCGTGCTCATCGTCTCACTCGAAGTTGCGCCACTCGTCGTCCCAGCCGTCCGGACCGACCTCGTCGGGCGACTTGTTCCCGAGGACGACCTCGAAGGTGGGCATGTTGACGTTGTACGCGATCTCCTCGTATCCCCACTCCTCCTCGACCCAGTCCTCGCGCACCCCGGCGTAGGGTGTGACCGGGTAGTACGCCTCGACCTGCGTCTCCTCCATCAACTGGACGGCTGGCCGTCGCGCCTCGAAGACGCCGTTGGCGATGTACCTGATGTCGTTCTCCTCGATGACCTGCTTGGCCTGCGTGATGTCCTCGGGAGCCACGTCGCCGCTGGCCGCGAGGTTGGTGACGAGCGGGCGCATCTGCACGCCGTAGCGGACGCCGATGTACTGGAAGGCGTTGTGGGCTGCCAGTTGCACTACGTCCCGATCCGCGGCGTCGAAGATCGCCCGATAGTCCCGGTCGATCCGGTCGATGGTCTCGGTCTTGTACGTCTCGGCGTTGTCCCGGAGCGTGGCCTCGTGCTCCGGCGCGAGTTCGACGAGGCCGTCGGTGATGTTGTCGATCGCGGTCTTCGCACGCCGTGGATCGAGCCAGAAGTGCGGGTCCTTGCCCCGCTGCTGGCCGACTCCCTCCTCCTCCGGATCGAGGCTCGCTGCGAGGTCGACGAGTTCGACGCCCGCCCGGGAGTCGATCAACTGCGTGTCGACGCCGTCGTCTTCGAGCGTCTGGATCGCCCGGTCGGCCCAGGGCTGGAAGCCGGGACCGACGTGAATGAACGCGTCGGCCTCGATGATGTCCCGCGTGACCGAGGAGTTCGGTTCCCACCCGTGGCCGTGCAACCCGGTCGGAACGAGGTTCTCGATCCGGACCGGTGTGTCCTCGGCGACGTTGCGCGCGAAATCGAAGAAGCTGAAGAACGACGCGACGGCGACGGGCCCGTCTTCCGACCCGGTTCCGCGTGCACCGCCGTCGTCGTCCGATTCCGACGCTGCACCGCCGAGACAGCCAGCCAGTCCCGCACCGAGCAGTCCACCTGTTCCGGCCAGTACCGAACGACGCGAAACCGCGTCGACCGCCGAACCGCGTTCCGGATTCATTCTCGACTAGAGATAGCCCGCCACTCGGTTATAGTAGTTTCTATCAAAGAAAGAATTTAGACGGGTCTAATAACCATCCTCGAACGGTTCGGCTCACCTTATAAGGCACTGGCGTCCTCACTCTCGGCCATGACGATCTACACCGGACGCGGCGACGCCGGCCAGACCGACCTCCGGAACATGGAACGGGTCTCGAAGGACAGCAAGCGCATCGAAGCCTACGGAACCGTCGACGAGGTGAACGCCCTCGTGGGCGTCGTGCGTCCGACGGGCCACGACGACATCGACGGGAAGCTCCGCGAGATCCAGAACCACCTCCACGTCGTTCAGGCCGACTTCGCCAACCCCGATCCCGACGAGGACGACCCGCAGATCGACGAGGACCACGTCGACCAACTCGAGGAGTTCATCGACGAGGCCGACGAGGAACTCGACCAGCTCACGCAGTTCATCCTCCCCTCCGGGTCGGAGCCGGGAGCGAAACTCCACCACGCGCGTGCCGTCTGTCGCCGGGCCGAGCGCCGTGCGGTGTCGTTCTCCGCGGAGGAGCCGGTCAACGAGGACGCCATCGTCTACCTGAATCGACTCTCTGACGCCCTGTTCACACTCGCTCGGCTGGTGAACAAGCGCGAGGGCGTGCGCGAGGAGAACCCCGAGTACTGAACGCCGCTCGCCGTTCGAAATCCTCGCTCCGTATGGAAACGCTCTTAGCCCGGACAGACACACGACAAAGCATGAGCAACGGGGACGACGACGCCGAGGACGCCGAGAGCCCGGAAGTAGCTCTCACGAGTCGCCTCGACGACGCGGCCGAAAGTCTCGACGCCGCCGAGACAGAGGCGGATCTGGACGAGGTCGAGGCAACGCTGGACGAGATCGAATCGGACCTCGAAGACGCCGACCTCCCGGAACCTGACGAGGACGAGGAGGACGCCGAGGACCCGCGCGAGGAGCTCGAGTCGCGCCTGTCGGACCTGCGCGACGACCTCGAAGACCAGCGCGGTCCCTACGTTGAGGATGTCGTCGAGATCGTCGAGGGCGCACAGTCGACCGTCGCGGACAGCGAGTGGACCGACGACGGCGAGGGCGAAGCGGTCGCCGCCGTCGAGTCCTTCGTCGATACGGCGGGCGAACACTACGACCTCGACGCCG
>Ga0207755_100546_pt1 | contig 17030 bp, 14 predicted proteins | sample A23P2SouthBayCA_FD_187734 | JGI IMG/M metagenome (GOLD analysis project Ga0207755, IMG submission 187734) | Aerobic enrichment media microbial communities from Bioluminiscent Bay, La Parguera, Puerto Rico - A23 P2 (SPAdes) | ecosystem: Environmental > Aquatic > Marine > Unclassified ...
CCCACCAGCCGAGACGCGCGCGCCCCATCGACGTCGGGAGCTCCATACACCCCTCGTCGGCGGCCGCCCAGAAAAACCCTCGCGCCGGGTGGCTTTTTGTCCGGGCGGAACGAGCGTGTCGTCGTGACAGATCCCGCGACGTTCGTCGCCGGCGTGCCCGTCGACAGCCGCGTCGTTCGCCTCGCCGTCGCGATGGCGCTCGGCCTCTTCCTCGGCCTGGAGCGCGAGTGGGCGCAGAAGGCCGCGGGCATCCGGACGTTCGCGCTCATCAGCGTCCTCGCCACCGTCTTCACCATCTACGACAGCGCTCGCTGCGACGGCGCGGGCTGTCTCCCGCTCCTCTCGCTCGCGGGCGCGGGCTTCGTCGTCCTGCTCGCGGGCGTGCTGATGGTCGCCGGCCTCCGCGAGACCGGCCGCGCCCACGAGGCGTCCCCGGAGCACGAGGAGGGCGCGAGCCTCCACCTCACGACGGCGGTGAGCCTGCTCGTCGCGTACGGCGTCGGCCTGCTCGTCGGCGTCGGCGCGCTCCTCCCTGCGACGGCCGTCGCCGTCACCTCCTCGCTCCTCCTCGTGTTCAAGCGCGAACTCCACGAACTCGCGTGGGGGCTCTCCGCCGCCGAGATGCGCTCCGCGACCGAGTTCGCCATCCTCGCGTTCGTCGTCTACCCGCTCCTCCCGCCGGGGACGTACTCGCTCGGCGGCGGCGCGTACGCCGTCCAGATCGAACCGCGCGTCGTCTGGCTGATGGTCGTCTTCGTCGCCGGCATCGGCATCGCGAACTACGTCGTCGTGCAGGCCTACGGGAGTCGCGGCATCGCCGTCACCGGCTTCTTCGGCGGCCTCGCGTCCTCCACCGCGGTCGTCGCGACGATGCTCGAACAGGTCGCGCGCGACCGCGACACGGCCGACTACGCCGTCGCCGGCATCCTCCTCGCCGACGCCGCGATGGCGGTTCGCAACCTCGTCGTCGTCCTCGTCTTCACCGCGGGATTCCCCGCCGACCTCCTCGTCCCCGTCGCCGTCCCCCTCGGCGTCGTCGTCCTCGGGAGCGTCGCCGTCGCGTTCGCCGTCACCGACTGGCGCGAGAGCGTCGCCGTCGAGTTGTCCAGTCCGTTCTCCCTGCGGAACGCGCTCGGATTCGGCCTCGTCTTCCTCGTCATCGTCGTCGGCACCGGCCTCGCGCGCGCCGCGTTCGGCAGCGTCGGCTTCTACGTCACCGCCGTCGTCGCCGGCCTCGTCTCGTCCGCGGGCGCGACGACGTCCGCCGTCGTCCTCTACCGGACCGGCGAACTCGCCGCCGGGGAGGCGGCGCTCGCCGTGGCGCTCGCCACCGCCGCGAGCGTCGCCGTGAAGGCCGCGCTCGCCGCGACGAGCACGAACCGGGCGTTCGGCCGCCGCGTCGCGCTCGCGAGCGTCGGCCTGCTCGCCGCGGGCGCCGTCGCCCTCGGGGTCGTCGCGCCCCCGCTGTAGGCCGGCCGCCCGCACGCTTTAGCCGACGGCGCGCCGACGGGACGTATGGATCGGGACACCGCGGAACCCCGCGTCGACTCCTTCCCGGGGGAGGCCGCGCGCGAGTGGGTCGCCCACCACCAGCGGACCGCCGCGCCGAGCACGTACGTCTACGACTTCGTCTGGGACATCACCGAGGACGCCGTCGGCCCCTTCTGCACCGACGCGGACGGGAACGTCCTCCTCGACTTCACCGCGCACGTCGCCTCGGCGCCGCTCGGCTACAACAACCCGAAGATCCTCGACAGACTGGACGCGTTCGACCTCGTGGACCCGACGAAGATAGCGGGCCAGGACTTCTACGTGAGCGGCGGCGGCCCGCCCGACGACCCCGACCTTCCGGGGCCGACCCAGTTGATGGATCGGCTCACCGACCTCACGAGCGACTACGGCCTCGACACCGTCTTCCTCTCGAACTCGGGCGCGGAAGCCGTCGAGAACGCGATCAAGATCTGTTACGCGAAGCGCGGCCACCGCGCGGTCACGTTCGACGGCGCGTTCCACGGCCGCACGCTCGGCGCGCTCTCCCTCAACCGCTCGAAGGCCGTTCACCGACGCGGATTCCCGGAGGTGCCGGGCGTCGTCGCGCTCCCGTACTGTAGCTGCGAGGGCGACTGTACGTGCGGGTGGGAGACGGACGGCCCCGGCGGGAACCGCCTCGCGGACCTCCTCCACCACGGGCAGGGCGTCGTCGACCCGGCCGAACTCGCGTACGTCATCCTCGAACCCCAGCAGGGCGAGGGCGGCTATCGCGTCGCGAGCGACTCGTTCGCCCGCGACATCGCCGACCTGAAGGCCGAACACGGCTTCTACGTCGTGAGCGACGAGATACAGGCCGGCCTCGGCCGCACCGGCGAGATGTGGGGTATCGACCACCTCCCGCTCGACCCGGACGTCGTCGCGTCCGCGAAGGGCCTGCGCGTCGGCGCGACGATAGCGAACGAGGACGTCTTCCCCGACGAGAAGGCGCGCCTCTCCTCCACGTGGGGCGCCGGGGACGTCCTCGCGGCCGCGCAGGGCGTCGCCACCATCGACGCCATCGAGGAGTACGACCTCCTCGCGAACGTCCGCGAGCGCGGCCGCCAGTTCACCGACCTCCTCACCGACCTCGACCACGAGCACGTCGTCGACGTCCGCGGGCGCGGCCTCATGCTCGCCGTCGAACTCGACTCGCGCGACCGCCGGAACGCGCTCGTCGAGGCCTGTCTGGCTCGCGGCCTCCTCACGCTCGGCTGCGGCCACGAGACCCTCCGGCTCCTCCCGCCGCTCGACGCGACCGAACGCGAAATCGACCTCGGATACGGCATCCTCGCGGACGCGCTCGACGACCCGCGCGTCCGCCGAGCGCGCGCCGGCGGGAGTCCGGACGAGAGCGACGTCAGCTGACGCCGTAGTCGTCAACGACCGGGGTTGGTCCGGGAGGCGGCGCACGCGCAGCATCGGGCCGTCCGCGTCGCCGCGCGCACCGCCACCGCCTCACCCGAGCCGACTGAAGTCCACGTCCCCGAACTGCGCGGGCGTCTCGCCCTCGGCCGCGTAGACGTAGAGGGCGGTGCGGGCGATGGCGCCGAGCGTGACGCTCGCGAGGTAGGCGATGACGACGAGCACCGCGCCGACGGCGAGCGCGCCGACGGTCCCGAGGCCGGACCCGACGCTCGACGCGGCGACGACGAGCACCGCGCCGACGGCGAGCGCGGCCCCGACGAACAGCAGGGTGACCAGGCCGACGCCGAACCCGGCGCCAGCCGTCTCGCCCCACGTGTCCTTGAACGTCTGACCGGAGCGGGAGATGGCGTCCGTGACGCCGACGTCCTCGAAGACGATGACGGGCACGACGAAGTACGTGAGAATCGACCACGCGACGCCGATCAGGCCGGCGACGACGTCGCCGACGACGCCGCTGCGGTTCTCGACGGCGCGGATCACGAGACCGACCGTCGCGGCGACGAGCGCCCACGCGAGGAGGGTGCCGACGTTCGACCACGCGGCCGCGAGACCGCCGCGAAAGGACGGCTCGCGCCCCGCGAACGCCTCGCGCGTCTCGTGCACGAGTCCGGCGGTGAAGAACGACGCGACGAACGTCGTTCCGACGTAGAACGCGAAGAGCGCGACGTACCCGGCCGGGCCGCGCACGTTCGCGACGGTGACGACGCCGAAGAGAACGCCGACGTAGAGGAGGCCGGCGACGCCAGCGACGAACGGGAAGACGGCCAGCTCCGGGTCGTCCCGCAGGACGTCCAGGCTGTCCATCGCGAGCCCCCAGCCGGTCTTGAGACGGGTGAAGAATCCCATGCCCGCCTCTGATGCCGTCCCGGTACAAGAAGGCACGCGCGGGGTCGATGGGTGCGCGAGGCGGGCCGGCGACGGTGCGCCCGGTGGGCGGGTCGCCGCTATCCGCTCATCGACGACGTCTCGCCGCTCGTGGACGTCGAACCGGACGACGATTCGTTGGACGACGATTCGTTGGACGACGACTCGTTGGACAGCGACGATTCGCTCGACGACGTCGGCTCCCCGTCGTCGGTGCTCGACTCGGAGGACGAACCCGCGTCCGAACTCGTCTCCGAGGAGCTCATTCCGCTGTCGCTCGACGATGAACTCATTCCGCTGTCGCTCGACGAGCTACCCATCCCGTCGTCGCTCGACGAGCTACCCATCCCGCTGTCGCTCGACGAGCTACCCATTCCACCGCTGGAGCCGCCGCCCGAGCCGCTACTTCCGCTGCCGCTGCCGCTGCTGTCGCCACCGCCGCCGGACTTCGAACAGCCGGCGAGCGACGCGAGCCCGGCGGCCAGTCCGGCACCGGTCAGTTTGAGCACAGTCCGTCTGTCGGGGCGGTTCGAGGAGTCTGACATGGTCTTCGTGGGGCGTAGCGCCCACTCGTCGGGAGACGCGTGGTGGAAAAGGGTATTCTGACCATTCTATCTAAACAGAATTCGGGGCGGCGTCGACGACGTCCCGAGCGGCCGGCGTGAGCGAGTTGACGACCTCGTTGTCGACCCGTTCGCGGCTCACGACCCCGGCCTCCTCCAACCGGGAGAGGTGGTAGGACGCGGTCGCCGCGCTCACGTCGAGTTCGTCGGCGAGCGCCGAGACGCTCGCCGGGCCGGTACGGGAGATGGCGTCCACCACCGGTGCCGTCGCGTCGTCGTGGAGCGCCGCGGCGAGGTCCACGTCGGCGACGTCCGCCGGGAAGAACCGACGCTTCCCGCGGAGTTTCTCGCTGCGCACCAGGGACTCGCGCTCCAGCACGCGCACGTGATAGCGGACGGTCGAGCGCGGGACGTCGCTCACGTCGCTGAGGCGGGCGAGATAGATCCCCGGCGAGGACGCGACGGCGTCGTACACCGCCGAGCGGCCCTCGTGGTCCAGCGGGTCCGAGCCGTCCCGGCGGCTGTAGTTCTCGACGCGAACCCGGGAGACGTCCGCCGACGTGAGCGCGTCGTACCGGGCACCCGAACTCGCATCCACTCCCACGCACAGGCCCCCGAATCCGGGAGGTAGCGCGTCCGAGAACACTCGTCCGGAATCGTCGCCTCCCGCGTCCGGCGAGTACTGGAGCGGCGATGCGCCCGTCGCTGTGGCCGGTCGGACGAACACCGCAGTACCCGCGAACACTACCAGGAGCACCGCGACGATCGCGACGACCGCGTTGAGTTGCTGTCGCATTATCGAACCGGGGCCGTCGGCCCGTCGGAGAGAGGGGGTGCGTCGGCGCTAAACCCCGCGTATTGTTCCGACCGTTCCACCTCGTTTCGGCCGGCTCGCACGGCACACCACCGACGGCGTCCGGCGGTGACGACTGCGCGCCGACCGCGGGGAGAACGGGGGGAGCGGGCCGTCACTCGCCGCGGCTGGCTGGCGGACGCGGACGGGGTGGCGCCGCGGTTCGACGACCCGATTCAGAATCCGGGGCGACCGGAGAAGAGTATTCTGACCGGATCGTCGAAACGGGCTATTTCGGACCGCCCGCGGGCTCTAAGCGGTTCGTCGACGGTTCCGAGATCAGTACTGGTAGCGCCGCCCTTCCTCCTCGTTCTGCGGGAGTCCCTGTCCGCCCGCCATCTCGTCGTAGCTCATCCCCGCGAGATACTCGTCGTAGGTGGCGTCGTACGCGCTCCGGAGGTTGAAGTCGAGCTTCCCCGACTGGACGTACGAGTCGAAGAGCGCGTGGACGGCGCGCCGGACGAGTTCGTCCGAGTCCTCCGGGTCGAGCGCCGCGACGAGCATCGCGAGTTCGGTTCGGGCCTCCCGGTCCAGGTCGAAGTCGGCCGATTTCAGCTCCCGGTTCGCGTCCTGCACGTCGTCGACGAGTTCGTCGAGGCTCACGTCTGACAGGGGGACCGGCACGGGGAAACGCGTTTCCCTCGGCCCCGATCAGTCGCTGCCGAGGAACCGGAGGCGACACCGATAGTACCGGTCGTCGTAGCGGACGAGGCGCACTCCGGTGTGGACGCCCGCGTCCTTCTCCACGTTCCCGTCGAGGTACGGCCGGGCGTCGAGCGCGCGGAGCACCTCGGCGTAGGCGTCCGAGTACGGACGCGTCTCCTCGTAGCCGCCGCTCCGACGGGCCGTCCGAAGGATCGCTCGCGCGCGCTCGGAGAGCGACTCGCGGGCGACGGCCGCGTCGAGGAAGCGCGCGCGGAGGACGGCCTCGACGCCGGCGGGCGAGTCGGCGACCCGTTCCGCGTTCGCCCGATAGACGGGTTCGCAAAAGCGCTCCCGGGACGTCTCGACCGCGTAGGTCTCGTTCCGATACGCGACGGCGTCGGGCGCGTCCTCGTCGAGCAGGCGACTCCCCTCGAGGTCGCCGCGGTAGACGTAGCCGCCGCGTTCGACGATGCCGACCGGGTAGCCGCCGACGGTCCCGCGCGCTCGCGCGGCCAGCCACGCGACGTGGAGCGCGTCCCGGTCGACCGCCGGGAGCGACGCCGCCGCGACGGCGTCGGGCGCGTTCGAGTCGGTCTCGCGGAGGCGGAGCACGGGGCGGGTGACGGTCGATTCGCCGACGACGACGGAGTCGAGGGCGTAGTAGGTGCCGTTCCGCTCCGCGTATCCCGTGCCGTCGTCGCCGCCGAACGGCTTCCGGCCTCGCGTCGTGTAGTTCTCCCCGGCGAGGGCGGCGTCGAGCGCCGCCTCGTCGTCGGGGTTCCGCGTCTCGTTCAACCGTGCGACGCGGCTCTCGCGGAGCGTGTCGTCGCCGTCGTCGAGGGAGAGCCGCAATCGGCGTCCGTGGTCGTCGTCTCGGAGGGCGTTACAGCCGGCGAGGGCGGCCGTCGCGGACGCGCCGGCGGCGAGGAGGCCGCGGCGCGACAGTCGAGTGGAGGGCACGCCCCGACCGTCGGCCCGGAGTGCCAAAAACCGTCGGTCGAGGGGTCGGCGCGCCCCCGAAACACCACCGGTAAACGGGGCGGGCGCGAAGGCCGGACGATGAGCGAGGCTGTCGCGGCGCTGCCGGACGACGTTGACGCGGTCCGGGACGCGCTCGTCTCGTGGTACGAGTCCGACCACCGCTCGTTCCCGTGGCGGGAGACGACGGACCCCTACGAGATTCTCGTCTCGGAGGTGATGAGCCAGCAGACCCAGCTCGGGCGCGTCGAGACGGCGTGGCGCGAGTTCCTCGACGAGTGGCCGACCGTCGCCGACCTCGCCGCCGCCGACCGGAGCGACGTCGTCGCGTTCTGGACGGGCCACTCGCTCGGCTACAACAACCGCGCGCGATACCTCCACGAGGCCGCCCAGCAGGTCGTCGAGGCGCACGACGGCGAGTTCCCAGAGGACCCGGATGGCTTACAGGAGTTGATGGGCGTCGGACCGTACACCGCGAACGCCGTCGCCTCCTTCGCGTTCGACAACGGGAACGCCGTCGTGGACACGAACGTCGAACGCGTGCTCTATCGGGCGTTCGACGTGCCGGACGACGACGACGCGTTCGAGACGGTCGCGGGCGCGCTGATGCCGCCCGGCGAATCCAGGGTGTGGAACAACGCCATCATGGAACTCGGCGGCGTCGCCTGCGAGAAGACCCCTCGGTGCGACGAGGCCGGGTGTCCGTGGCGCGAGTGGTGTCACGCCTACGAGACCGGTGACTTCACCGCGCCGGACGTCCCGACGCAGCCGAGTTTCGAGGGGAGCAGGCGGCAGTTCCGCGGCCGCGTCGTGCGCACGCTCGGCGAGCGCGGCGAGACGGAGCTGGACGCGCTCGGACACCGGATTCGAGTGGACTACACGCCGGACGGGGAGCACGGCCGCGAGTGGCTTCGAGAGCTTCTTTCTGACCTTACCGACGACGGTCTGATAAATATCGAAGAAACAGGCGGATCCATCGTCGCACAACTCCACCGATAATCATATCTGATCCAACAGGTTATTCCGGCCCCTCTCTGTCCGGAGTATGTTGAGTCTCGATAAGATGTGATACGCCCGCCGTTCCGATTGCTGCCTTAGTCGTTCTCTTCTCAAAAGTGAAGGTTCTCTACAGGACTGCGCATTATCACTATTCACTTCAAACAGTTCATTAGATAGACAACAGACCTATTTTCCATCTTGTTCACCTCAAATAGATATAATCCTCTATTGTTCATATCGTTGCAGCATTTCGGTTATCTCTTGTTGGATCCCATTCGCTACCGAAGATGAGAACGACGTTACCCATGTATGAGGGCCGTCAGTTCGATCGTATTTATTTAAAGCTGCTAACTCTAACAATTGCCGGTCAGACAACAGTAATTCAAACGGGACAATCTCCGGGTCATTCACGTAGTCGGGAAGATAGCTTGGGCCGAGCTTGCCGCCAGAGATGGCGTCATAATCGGTTCCGCTCATTGCCACGGCGACGCGTCCAACGAGTTTCGGCTGACGTGCAATCTCTAAAACGATCCGGGGCTTGTCCTGATTACTGGTCCACTTAATTTGATCGCGGAGATGCTGAAGATACTCATATGGTGCAGTGACACGTAGTGGTGGATCAGCGGGGTCTTCGGTTAACTCTATCTTGGGTGATTTTTTCACTTTGCCAACCTCTTGGGGAGCTTCTGCATTAACAATTTGGTCAGACCTGCCAATATCGGTTTCCTGCAACTCGACACTGTATAATTCAGTGCAAGCCAGCGCCTCAGCGAGTGAGGCGGCCCCCACGGGGGCTTATGTCGCTCGCGGCCGAACCGAGAGATATGTTCGTCGCGGCGAACCGATTCGAGATAGCGGACGGGTACGGGGACGAGTTCGTCGAGCGCTTCGCGGAGCGCAGCGACGGGATGGACGAACAGCCCGGGTTCGTGCGCTTCGACCTGCTCGCGCCCGCGGACGAGGACTCGAACGTCTACGTCTCCCAGACCTACTGGGAGTCCCGTGCGGACTTCGAGGCGTGGACGGAGAGCGAGGCGTTCGAGGACGCGCACTCCGAGCACCCGCCCCGCGAGTGGTTCGAGAGTCACCCGACGCTGGAGACGTACGAGACGGCGGTGACGCGGGAGTAGACGCGGCAGCGGGTTTTTGTCGCCCCCGGCCGTCTCGCGGGTATGAGCGACGATTCGACCGCGCACGTCGTCGCGGTCACCGGGAGCCTCCGCGAGGAGAGCGCGACGCGCGTGGCGACGCGGTGCGCGCTCGACGGCGCGAGGGCTCTCGGCGCGACGACGGACCTCGTGGACCTCCGGACGCTCGACGTCCCGCTGTTCGACGCGGACGACGAGGCCGCCGGGGACGCACCGCTGCTCCGCGAACGCGTCGGCGCCGCGGACGCCGTCGTCCTCGGCACGCCCGTCTATCACGGCTCCTACTCGTCGGTGCTGAAGACGGCGCTCGACTACTGCGGGTTCGACGAGTTCGAGAACGTCACCGTCGGCCTGCTCGCGGTGGCGGGCGGGCGCTTCCCGGTGACCGCGCTCGACCACCTGCGCTCGGTGATGCGCGCGCTCGACGCGTGGGTGCTCCCCTACGAGGCGGTGGTGCCGAGGGTCAACGCCGTCGTCTCGGACGGCCGCGTCACCGACGACGAGTACGCCGAGCGACTCGACACGCTCGGGCGGCGCGTCGTCCAGTACGCGAACATCCAGCCGGATCCGCGGACGTTCGAGGGCGGGGAGAACGTCGGCGCGGAGTGACTACCCGGAGAACGGGTAGACGAGGTCGCGGTACTCCTCGCCGTCGGTCTCGGGGTAGACGAGGTGCTGGTTGGCGTCGATCCACTGACCCATCGGCGCGGTGAAGTTCGTCGGGATGCCGACGTCGTCGAAGCCGAACTCGCTGACGACCGTCTGGAACGTCTCGTTCCGGAGCGCGGACTGGACGTCGGCCTTGTCGGTGGTGCCGGCGGCTTCGAGCGCCTGCTGGGCGACCTGCGTCGCGTTGTAGGACGCGCCGACCATCACCGGGAGCGTCTGGCCCTCGGGGACGTCGTACTGGTCGACGTAGTTCTGGGTGAGTTCCTCGTTCCCGTTCCCGGTGAGACCGGGCACCCAGCCGGGGCTCATGCAGACGTGGCGGCCGACGTCGCCGAGCGCGGAGTTCCACGAGCGCGTGTCGGCCGCGCGGACGAACTCGAGGAACTTCGGCGTGTAGTCGGCGTCGCGGATCTGCTTCATCGCGGTGATGCCGCCGACGGGCGTCGGCGAGCCGAGGAGGGCTTCCGCGCCCGCGCTCTTCGTCTTCTCGATGAGCGTGGAGAAGTCCTTCGCGGCGACGCTGTGCTTCTCGTGCAGGACGACGTCGTAGTCGCCGGAGAGCGCCGACTCCCACGCGTCGCCCATCGCGACGCTCCACGCCTCGTTCGCCTCCCAGATGGCGACCGTGCTCGGGCGCTCCGACTCGGGGATGCCGTCGAGGACGGCCTTCGTGGACGCGACGTGATCGTCCGTCTGCGGGAACGGCGAGAAGAGCCACTTCGTGTCGTTGTCCGTGTGGAGCTTCGAGTTCGACTGCGCGATGGCGATGAGCGGGATCTCCTTCTGTTCGGCGATCTGTATCTGACTGCCGATGAGGAGGTCGGCGAACGTCGACCAGATCATGTCCACGTCGTTGTTCGAGAGCATCTTGTTCAACTGATCGCGCACCGTCTGCGCGTCGCTCTCGTCGTCCTCCAGGATGAGTTCGACCTCCCTGTCGAGGACGCCCGCGTCGTTCATCCGCTGGGCGCCGAGTTCGTAGCCGTGCTTGAGGTCCTCACCGACGGACGCGAACTGTCCGGTCAGCGGAACGGTCGCCGCGATGGTTATCGGCTCCGACGAACCGCCGCTGGTACTGGTGCTGGTGCTCGTACTGGTGCTCGTGTCGGTTCCGCCGCCGCCGTCGCCGTTACAGCCGGCGAGTCCGGTGAGAGCAGTTGCACCCGCGGCGCCGCTGAGCTTGAGGAATCGTCGTCGGTGAGCGTTCGTCATTGTACTCCGTCACCCACTCCGGTAACTATGTTGAAAAATCATTTGGTACGGTTCCGGATATATCAGAAACCGGCTATCCACGGATCGCTACGGCGTGAAGACCGCCCGACCCTCTATCTCGCCGTCGTGGAGCCGTCTCGCGATCTCGTTGATATCGTCCAGCGGATACGTCGTCGTGCGGACGCTCACCTCGCCGTCCTCCGCCAACCGGATCAACTCCTGGAGTTCGGTGTACGTGCCGACGAGCGTTCCCTCGAAGCTTATCTCCTGTCCGATAACCGCCTGCGCGGGCACGTTCAGGTCGCCCTCGTAGCCGACGACGTGGTGATCCCCGCCGGGCCGCAGCATCCCGAGCGCGTAGTTCAGCGTCTCCTCCGCGCCGACGAAGTCGATTATCTTCCGCGCGCCGCCGTCCGTGAGGTCGTCCACGACGGCCACGGCGTCCTCCGTCGCCGCGTTCACCGTGTGAGTCGCGCCGTGCTCGTCCGCGAGCGCGAGCGCTTCCTCCTTCACGTCCACCGCGATGGTCTTCGCCGGACTGATCGCGTGCAGCGCCTGCAGGCCGATGTGTCCGAGACCGCCGATCCCGACCAGCACCGCGTAATCGCCCGCGACGAGGTCGCTCGCGGCGCTCTTCACCGCCCGATACGCGGTCAGGCCCGCGTCCGCGTGCGGCGCCGCCTCCACCGGATCGAGCGACTCCAGCGCGACGAGCGAGCGCTCCTTCGTCTTCAACTGCTCCGCGAACCCGCCGTCCGCGTCCAGTCCGACGAAGACGTGCTCGGGACAGTGCATGTCCTCGCCCTGCCGGCACGCGCGACACGTCCCGCACGACATCGGCGGGTGGACGACCACCGAATCGCCCGGTTCGACCGACGTGACCGCGCTCCCAACCGCCGCGACCGTGCCCGCGTTCTCGTGGCCGGGCGTGTAGGGGAGGGTGTGCTCCGCGATGTCCGCCATCGCGCCCTCCACGATGTGGTTGTCCGTGTGACACCAACCGGCGGCCTCGACGTCCACGACGACGTCGTCGGGAGCCGTTATCTCCGGCGGCGCGACGTCCTCGATGGTGAACGCGCTCCCGGGGTCGTCCGTGTACGCGTGGAGACGTGCTGCCTTCATTATCGTCGCCCAGTATCTCTCATCATTATACATAACCGTTGCTTCCCGTGCGGCGCGCCCGTCGACCGTGTCCCGCCCGCGCGACGTTTCGACAGTCGTTTAGGGACGGGAGACCTCTCACCGCCAAATGGGTTCGTGTATCATCTGCGGCGCCTCCGCCGACGGACACATCTGTACGACACACGAGGAGGACGTCGTCTTCGAGTTTCGCGGGACGACCCCCGGCCAACTCACCTCCGGCCGGTACTACGAGGGACACGTCGACGGCTTCGCCGAGTTCGGCGTCTTCGTCGACCTCGGCGACAACGTCACCGGTCTCCTGCACAAGAGCGAGATCCCGAAACGCCTCGACGCCCTCGACTGGGACCCCGGCGACGTCGTCTACGTCCAGGTCGACGACGTCCACGGGAACGGCAACGTCGACCTCTCCTGGTCCATCCGCCAGTCCGAGCGCGACTTCCGCGGGAAACTGATCGACGACCCCGACGCCCCCTCGAACGCCGAACTGCCCGACGACGAGGCCGAGGCCCCGCCCGCCGCCACAGAGGCGGACGAGCAGGCCGACGACGCGACCGATACCGGGACGACGGCCGAGGACCGCGCCTCCACCGAGGCCGACGGCGGCGCGGCCGCCGCGGCCGCAGACGCGGACACGACCGTCGACGAGCAGGCCGACGCTGACGCCGACGAGTCCGCCGGCGCTGACGCCGACGAGCAGGCCGACTTCGCCTCCCTCGAACGCGCCCCGATCGGCGACCTCGAATCGCGCGCCGGCGACCTCGTCGCCGTCGAAGCCGAAGTCACCGGCGCCCGCCAGACCTCCGGCCCCACCGTCTTCGAACTCACCGACGAGACCGGCGTCGTCGACGCCGCCGCGTTCGTCGAAGCCGGCGTCCGCGCCTACCCCGAAGTCGAGGCCGGGACCGTCGTCCGCCTCGTCGGCGAGGTCGAACGCCACCACGGCGACCTCCAGATCGAGACCGAGGACCTCACCGTCCTCACCGGCGACGACGCCGACGACGTCCGCGACCGCCTCGCCGCCGAAGTCACCGAGCGCGCCACCCCCGAGGACGAGACGCTGCTCGTCCAGGACGCCGCCGTCGACGTCGTCCACGACGACCTCGTCGACGCCGCGACCGAGATCCGGCGCGCCGTCGTCCAGTCCCGCCCCGTCATCGTCCGCCACACCGCGGACGTCGAGGGCTACGTCGGCGCCGCCGCCATCGAACGCGCCGTCCTCCCCCTCGTCCGCGACGAACACACCGCGAGCGACGCCGAATACCACTACGTCGACCGGCGACCGCTCGACGACGACTTCTACACGCTCGACGACGCCACGAAGGACGTCACGTCGATGCTCGAAGCCGCCGACCGCCACGACGAGAAACACCCGCTCTTCGTCCTCGTCGGCACCGGCAGCACGCGCGAGTCCGTGGACGGCCTCGGCCTCCTCGGCCTCTACGACGCCCCCACGGTCGCGCTCGACGGCGGCTACGCGGACGGCGACGCCGCGGACGCCGCGGACGTCCTCGTCTCCCCCACCCAGCACGACGAGTCCCCCGTCTCCACCGGCGTCCTCGCCACCCACCTCGCCGGGATGGTGAACGCCGACGTCCGCGACGCCCTCGCACACCTCCCCGCCGTCCCCTACTGGGAGGACACCCCCGACGTCTACGCCGAACTCGCCGCGGACGCCGGCTACGACGCCGACACCGTCGCGAACGTCCGCGACGCCCTCGCCCTCGAAGCCTTCTATCAGGCCTACGAGGACAAGCGCGAGATAGTCATCGACCTCCTCTGGGACGAAGCCCACACCGGCCTCGTCGGCCACGTCGGCGACCAGTTCCGCGAGAAACTCGGGACCGAGTTCGAGACCGCTGAACCCCACCTCGACGCGCGCGGCGACGGCGACGTCACCGTCGAAGTCCTCGACGTCGAGGGCTACACGCACCGCTACGACTTCCCGCCCACCTCCCTCCTGCTCGACGCGCTCTACCGCGAGCGCCGCGACGGCGACTACGTCCTCCTCGGTGCCGACAGCGACGAACTCCGCGTCCGCGCCACCGGCGACGTCGACGTCCGCGCGCTCGGCGAGACCCTGCGCGACGACCTGCCCGAGGCCGGCGTCGTCCCGCGCGGCGCCCAGGACGGCCGCGTCGAGTTCCTCAGCGGCGAACGCGACGCCATCGTCGACGCCGCCGTCGACGCCGTCGCCGACCAGTTCTGACCCGGCCCCGCAACGACACGCTTTTCGGCTTCACGCCGCTCTACTCCGCGTATGAGTAGCGAGGCCGACGGCCGCGAGGACGAGGCGTTCGCGGCCGCCTGCGAGGACCTCGTCTCCCGCATCCTCGCCGGCGACGTCGAGCAGGGCGACGTCGAGAGCGCGAAACTCGACGTCTGCTCCGAGCACTCGGTCGCGTCCGTCCCCAAGCACACCGACCTGCTCGACCACGCGCCCGACGGCCGCCGCGAGGAGCTCGAGGAGGTCCTCCAGCGAAAGCCCGTCCGCACCGCGTCCGGCGTCGCGCCCGTCGCCGTGATGACCAGCCCCCACCTCTGCCCGCACGGGAAGTGCCTCTACTGTCCCGGCGGCCCCGCCTCCGAGTTCGGGAGCGCGCAGTCCTACACCGGCCACGAACCCGCCGCCGCGCGCGGCGAACAGAACGACTACGACCCCTACGGGCAGGTCACCCTCCGGCTCAACCAGCTCCGCGAGATCGGACACCCCGTCGAGAAGGTCGAGTTGATCATCATGGGCGGGACGATGACCGCGCGCTCCGCCGACTACCAGGAGTGGTTCGTGAAGCGCTGCCTCGAAGCGCTGAACGACCACGACCTCGACGCCGAACCCGTCCCCGCCGAGGGCGTCTCGTTCGCGCAGAGCGACGAGGAGTACGAGTTCTCCTACCTCGAAGACGTCAAGACGGAGAACGAGTACGGCGACATCAGAAATATCGGCACGACGTTCGAGACGAAGCCGGACTGGTGCGACCCCGAACAGATCGATCGGATGCTCGACCTCGGCGGGACGAAGGTCGAAGTCGGCGTCCAGACGACCTACGAGCGCATCAACCGCGAGATGCACCGCGGGCACGGTAATCAGGCGTCCATCGACGCGAACCGGAACCTCCGGAACGCCGCGTTCAAGGTCGGCTTCCACATGATGCCGGGCCAGCCCGGGATGACCGAGGCGATGGTCGAGGAGGACTTCCGCACGCTCTTCGAGAACGCGGCGTGGCGTCCGGACTACCTGAAGATCTATCCGACGCTCGTCGTACGCGGCACGCGCGTCTACGACCAGTGGCGCCGCGACGACTTCGACCCGCTGACGAACGAGCAGGCCGCCGAACTCGTCGCGCGCGTGATGAAGGACCTCCCGCGCTACGTGCGCCTCCAGCGCGTCCAGCGCGACATCCCGGCGGACTTCATCGACGCGGGCGTCTGGAAGTCGAACCTCCGCCAGCTCGCATGGGAGAAACTCGACGAGCACGGCTGGGAGTGTAACTGTATCCGCTGTCGCGAGGTCGGGATGAACGACGAGGACCCCGAGAACGTCGAACTCGGCGTCGAGACGTACGAGGCGGCGGGCGGCACGGAGCACTTCCTCAGCTTCGAGGACTTCGAGAAGGACCTCCTCGTCGGGTTCGCGCGCCTGCGCTTCCCGGGCGAGACGGCGCGCCCCGAGCTAGAGAACGCGGCGCTCCTGCGCGAACTCCACGTCTACGGGAACGCGCTCGGCGTCGGCGACGCGGGCGGCGACGGCGACCACCAGCACCGCGGCTACGGCCGACGGCTGATGGCGCGCGCCGAATCCATGGCGCGCGACGCGGGCTACGACGAACTCGCCGTCATCTCCGGCATCGGCGCGCGCCAGTACTACAAGCGAAAGCTCGGCTACCACCAGAACGGGCCGTACGTCTCGAAGCGTCTGTAGGAACTCGGCGGGAGCGAAGCGAGCGGCTGCGAGGCGCGACCGGAGGGAGCGCCGATGCTTTTGGTCGAGCGTTTGCGAGCGAGCAACGCGAGCGCGGCAAAAGGTCGATTAGAACGGGCCGTACGTCTCGAAGCGGCTCTGAGCGTCCGACCCGCGAGCACATCTGGAACGCGGTGGCCTCGGACTCGTATGTGAACCTAGTCGCCGCGTTCGTTCGCGGTGGCCTGCGGGGAGAGGATTGCGTTGATGGTCTCGTTCGCGGGGACGTCGACGGCCCGCTCGCGGGCGCGGCGGACGACGCTGCCGTGGAGGGCGTCGAGCTCCATGCGCTTGCCGTGGGTGAGGTCGTAGTGGAGGCTGGAGTAGTTGTCGTCGTTGTCCATCTCCGCCATGGCGTCGAGCCACTTCGCGATGGGGTCCCAGTCGAAGCGGACGCCCTCGGCGTGCGCGAGCGCGACGACTTCCTCCATGACGCGCCGGTAGAGCCGCCACGCCTCCTCGTCCTCGTGGATGGCGCGGAAGGGCTGGCGGGCGGCGGCGGTGAGGCCGCCCTGCGCGCAGATGAGCGCGAACTTGTCCCAGAGGGTGGCGTGGACGGTGTCGGTGTAGTCGGCGCGAACGCCGGTGGCGGCGTCGCAGGCGTCGAGGAAGTCGTCTGCGAGCGCGGGCCGGTCGGGCGCGGGGTCGTCGATGTCGTGGTACTGGCCGAAGATGATGCGGCCGGGGCCGCCGGTGTGGGCGATATGGCCGGGGTCGGCGATGGTGCTGAAGATGTAGGTGACGCCGCCCCAGACGCGTTCGGTGCCGACGGCGTCCGCGAGGGCGGGTTCGTTGTCCACGCCGTTCTGGAGGGAGAGGACGGCGCCGCCGTCCTTCAGCATCGCGTCGACGTTCGCCGCGGCGTCCGCGGTGTCGAAGGACTTCACGCAGAAGAGGACGACGTCGGCGGGGTCGACCGCGCGCGGGTCGTCGGTCGCGGGCAGGTCGACGTGGAAGTCGCCGGCGACGCTCTCGACGGTGAGGCCGTCGCGCTGGAGTGCGTCGAGGTGGTCGCCGCGCGCGACGAGCGTGACGTCGTGGCCCCG
>Ga0207755_100549_pt1 | contig 16910 bp, 9 predicted proteins | sample A23P2SouthBayCA_FD_187734 | JGI IMG/M metagenome (GOLD analysis project Ga0207755, IMG submission 187734) | Aerobic enrichment media microbial communities from Bioluminiscent Bay, La Parguera, Puerto Rico - A23 P2 (SPAdes) | ecosystem: Environmental > Aquatic > Marine > Unclassified ...
CTCGACGCTGGGGTCGGAGTGGATTCTGCCGGTCTGACTCTTGCCATGCTTCCTACACTCGTCTCCATCAGAGATGATGTCAAAACATTCGGGGCAGTATCTGATAATACCTTGGCTCCGACGTTTTGAAACGTCTCTAACGACTGTTGCATCAATCTTTTCAGGCTCTATTACACCCTCCTTAGGGTCACCTTCGGCGATTCGCAGAAAATCCATTTTAGGCGGGTCATCCGAAGGGTCGAAATCGGGTTCGACGATATTCAACCACTGGCCATTATGTGAGTACACAGCTCGGTACGGAGCATACTTCGTGAACAATGATGTCCTTTCCTCTTCTTCGGTCCTGTCGTCAAGAGAGATCCGGATCGTTGACCCCCCTCCACCGAAATAGTCCTCCGGAACCAGATATACATCATCGTCCAGAGGCGTATCATTAACCTCTAACGCTCGATTGAACTGGTACGCAGCACGGAGGACGGCCTTACACGCATAAACGCTGTAGAATCCCCAGGGTGTTTGATTGTACCGCTCGAATGCTTCAAGTGATTTCCGGAGATGGTATACCTGTCTACTCCGTTCATAAAGTTCGTCAATGGTCCCCTCGTCCAGTTTATCCTTGAAGGAATCTAACTTATCTAAACACTTCAGAACTCTCTGCTCTGTATCGTTGACTTGATTCCGTTGTTCGGTCCCGATATCACGATAGAATGTAAGCTCGTTAGATATATTACGTATTTGTTGAATTACCTTACGGTACTGCTCATGTTTTTCTTCTGGATTATCTACCGACACGGAGTCTGCATCGGCGAACAAACTTCGTGTGTCGGCTAAGAGGTTGTGAGCACTCCGGACGTTGTCGTTATCTAAGGGAAGTCCCTCAATAATACGTGAGTATTCATCCAAAGCTGACTCAACCGTATCCTTGACCTCATCAAATATGTCTGACTTCTGTACAACACTCCGATCTTCATCTACGGAGAGTTCCTTTCGTATATTCTTCTGGATTCTCTCTAATTGACCGCCGATCGTATTGAATGTGGACCAATCCGCAAGCGTACTATTCAATGTTTTCCCACCTCGGCCCGTCTGTTTTCGAATCGTTTTGCCAGGGTTGACTAAGAAATCGTAGAAAGCGTCGTAACCGAGTTCTTGTTGGATGTATTCTTGGAAGAACTTTTCATCGTCATTTTGTTTCCAATCTGCGTTTACGGCTGTCTTATAGAATCGGTATATCTTGTCATGTATGTCCTCAGCAACTGGATTTCCTGTGTTCAATGGTGTAGTAATATCAGTCTGCATAAACCGGTCTGCTCGGTAGTAGAGGTTCAGGTCATTCGCATCCTGAGAGAGAAACATCAGAATGTATGAGTCTTCGTCAGGTTCACGACCTGCACGTCCAATTCGCTGGATAAACGAGGATGCATTCTGGGGGGGACGATACTGTGCAATGGCTCGGATATCCGGTAGATCGATACCGACTTCAAGGAGCGGAGATGCCAAGATGTGGTCCTTTGATGCGAGTTCATTCGGTTGAACTCTCGACTTCGAGTGCGCCTTATCAATATCGATTGGGTTCTCAACAAAATCTGGGAAGTCATAGTCCCATGCAGTCTCGTCTACAATCCCATCCCAGGTTCTGTCACTCCTTTGTGAATGATACCGCCAGAGCGCTTGATTCTCGTCCGCATCAATCAACTGTCCGTGCCGTTGGTTGATTTGACTCAGGCTATCGATGAACGAGAGCATCTTCGCATTCTCGCTCACTTGTGGAAGAATCCGGTGGCCATACAGCATCGATTGTTGGATGTAGTTTGAGCTAATACCAACATTTTCCGCAGTCCGAAGGAACTGGAAGTGTTTTTTTCCATCGGCTTCCACTATATCGGTGGCCTGCTGTTCCGGATCAATTTCACCTGGTTCTCGCGCTGAAATAACCGAGAGATCATTAGTATCCGAGACATTGAATAAATCGCGACCGAACCGCCGTGGTTTCGCGAGAGTAGCACTCGATCCGACAAAGAGGGGAAGGCCAGAATCCTGATAGCTCCTCGCCTTCTTAATATTCTGGATAATGTTATGAGCGTGTGAGCCGTATATTCCTCGGTACAAGTGGACTTCATCAAAGACGATTGCATCGATGTCGTAGATCACCTCGTAGTTTGGCTTGAGAGCGAATAATTCAAGAGATTCGAGTGTCGTCAGGATAATCTCCGGCTTTTCATCTCTTATTTGTTTTCTTGACAATAGCAATTCATTATCATTGAGCTGGTGTGCATCACCGTGTTCTGAACATGTTAATTCGTATCCACCGGCAGCAGGATGGAGGTAAAGTGGTGCTGCCCCATCCTTATCTGATTTCCAACAACTTGCGAGTTGGAATTGGTTGTTTCGTGAATTTACAATTCCATCTCTCTCAAGAACCTCTCCCTTTTTCCAAGCAGTACTTCCGAACCAAGCTCCGATAGAGAGTTGTTGGCCTTGATCATTTAACCGATGCACCTTTCCTAATAGCCGTTTCAGCTGATCTTGGAGCAACGCTCTTCGCGGATAGACGTAGATAACTTGGTCGAAGGTAGGATCGTTACAGAGTTTATGTAACAGGGGGTCAGAGAATGCAGACGTTTTACCTTGTCCTGTAGGAGCCGTCAGAAGCACAGCCTCAGTATCGTTAGAGGAGTGTGCATCTTCAATGGCACGCCAAGCTCTTTGTTGGAAATTATACGGCGTTTCATAATCGAAGACTGACTCGGTAACCTCTTGTACAAACTCTCGAAGGGGTTGCTGAGCTGGAATCGCCCGGTACTTCGGACGGGTATCGTATTTTATTGACTGCGTGACAAATTGGGGGTCGACGTGATCTGATTCAAATATCCGACGATTATGGAGGATTCGACGGAGGTTATCCTCAAAATCCGTCGCTCGGGAGAGGTCCGAATTGCGATCAAAGAATTTCATTCGTTACGCCTCCGTAGGTTGAGTGGGTTAATCGATATCATTCTTTTATCTCACTGGTAATAAGGGATGTTATCAGAATCATCGGGATGCTCAGTATGCTCCTGTTCTATAGGTTCTTCTCGGTCCTCGACGCTGGACCCGAGCGTTGGGGGCAGTATCTCTGCAATGAGTTGCTCAAACTCTTGGATCTCAAGAGGGTCCGGAATTTGTTCCTGTCTCGGATAATTGGTGTCTGACAACACTGAGTGAATTTCACCGAGAGATTCATCGTCCATATCCAACAACCGTTCCTCTACCGACTCTACATCTCCCGACTGAAGCCTGAAATTTCCGATCATAGTAAATGACAGGACATTGAGTACCTGATAGAGTTGATCGTTATCGATATCGTCTCTTCCTGGCATCATTGCTGTAGAATCGGCTGTGATATCGACGACATCATTATACCCCGTATTATATTTTCGAGTCAACGTAAACAAGTCGTCGGCTTCGTCCATCTCAACGTCCTTGTGACGAAGAATTTTTTCGATCGCATCACTGGCGAACTTGGTTGAGATGTGTGACGAACTCCACAGAGAATACGTTAGGCCTATTGTGAGATAAGGGAAAATGGGGGGTACATGCACCCTTCGAGTGATTTTACCGGAAATATTTGAACGTGTTTCTGAGAACAACTTTTTCCACAACGTTTCAAAATAGATCATTTGCTCGTTCCGGATAGCATATGATAAGCAGTCGAAGACCGTCTCAGATGCGTGGATCCAGATTCCGTTCTGGATTGGGTCCTGAGAGTGTCTACTCTCTTGGTGCCTGATAGCATATTGGTACATGTCTGGTAGGCTCTCGCAAACTTTGATCATACTTCTCTTATGAGCGTCCGAACGGTGACTCCCAAAGTACTCGCGTACAGCAATCAACAACTGAATCGATAGTTGGTGATATTCCCCCCTTAATGAGTTAAAAAACTGGGCCTCTACGGTATCGTGGACCTCAGCAGATGTGTCTGCATCTTTTAACTCAGAGACTTTTAGGAAGGTGCGTTCGAAAGTTTCCGAAATACATTTAGCTAAATCGTCACCAATATCACTTGTTTCACCATCATGCAATTTGTGCTCATCGATCAGCGCTCGTCTATCCTGAATAACCTCTCTCGTAATATCATCCAGAAATTCCACGTAAGATGACAATGAAGATATATTTCCATCTTCAACGGATTCGGCGACGATAGCCCGGAATTCCTCAAGAGGGTCTTCCGTGCTAGGTTTCCACAGATTTTGTTCCGAAAAGAGGACGACCTTCTGCAAATTAGGTGCAACTAAATCTGATGCGCTCCTGTACCCGGCCACACAAAGATTGTCGTTCGAACTAGAGTTTGGACTACTTAAATCCATCACGAGGTGATCGTGCGTAGGGGGTATCGGATCAAGCTCCTTCTTGAGAGCTGTTTCGTTGACATCTGCGATATACCCCTCTTCAAGACCCTCTATTGGTACTTTTTCTACTTCTGGCTGTGCTTGGGTGTTGAATATAGTTTTTGACTCAGTGAAATCCGAGTCTCGCATGATGAATCCATCCACTTCTTGGGGGTAGTCATCAGATAAGCGACTATCTCCACCCACAGTAGGGCTGTCACGATGCAACTTGAGGTCTTCCAGACGTTTCTGTGCGAGCTCTTGATGAATCTCTGCTAGAAGTTGTTTGTTGATAGTATCTTTTACCCTTGATTGAAGACTCGTATCTAGTGGGTCAACGAATATTTTCCTTGCAATATTGAAATACACAAGGGAAATACCAACCAGGGCGGATCCAGTAGCTGTTATAACAATCAATGAATGAAAAACGGAGTACTCTTGTTCAGTATGTGGAGCAAAGTATACAATGGTACCAACAGCCCCTAACGATAGTAGAGATACATAAACGACCGGCATCACCCACGTCCCCCTTACGAACGTCTGTGTAACTTCTCGGTCATAGTACTCATTCTCAATAAATTGCAGTATAAAAATTATAACAATGAAACTTACGCTAATTAATGACGCCAAGACAGACCAACTTGTCTGGACTTCCCCTTCAGATAGGTTGACTACCGGCAAAAGTCCTCTACCACCATATCCCACCAAGAAAAGAAGGATTCCAACTAAGAAAATTAGCCACAAACCACTATGTGATGTAAGGTATTTATCATACCTCTCTCTGCCTAGCTTACCCATAATTGACAATTTTAGAAGATGGCGTCTGTTATAAACACGCTTTCCCGACTTCCACCAAAGGGAGTTAGTAGAGACGAATCGCGCGATATACGGAAGATTCAAAGGCTGTACCCGGCGTACTATTATATAAGGATTGGAGACAATAATCAGAACTAACAAAATGGCGTGCTCAAGCCCACTGAATATTGAAAAGAGAGATTGGTCCACTCTGTCAGCCGCCAAGGAGGGAATTCGTATTAATTATTTGGATTAACCTGCTCTGTTGAATCCGATAACGGCAGCAGGATAGCGTCGCTCTGAAGATGGAAGCCAAGCGGAGAGGGTGAATGTGCCTGAAGTCCTCTTCCGCTTTGTTAAACAAGCCGCATCGCTGGCTCAAAAGCGCTGTGCTGCCAGCCCCACGGCGGTTGTGAGCGACCCGGCTGGCCATGGATTTGCCGATTGGAAGCATCTGACGCTGCATTTTCTGCGGGTTCACATGGGTGCCACCTACCGCGAGATCGTCGATTGGGCCAGCGAGATGGATCGAGTTCGCGCCGTCTTGCAGTTAGCCCGCACCGTATTCTCGGCACCCTCGACACTGTGGCGGTCGTTCCAGCGGGTGCCCACCCGTGTCTGGCGCCAACTGCTCGATCGCTCAGCGGCCGCCTGCGATCCGGGTGAACACGGCGCGATGGATGCCACGTTTTTCGACCGCCAGGCGGCATCCAGCCATTACATCGATCGGTCGGATCGCCACACACGGACGCTGAAAACGGCGGTCCTGGTCGATACAGACTCGTGTGCCGTCATTGACGTTCACTGTTCGGCACACTGGCCTCACGACACACAGGTGGGCCGTCGGGTGGCGCTACGCAACACCGAGGAAATCGAGAGTCTCGCCGGTGACAAAGGCTACGAAGACCAATCTCTGCGGGAAGATCTCCGATCAAACGGCGTCCGGCCAGTCATCAGACACCGGCTGTTCGCGCACTACGACCACGCCCACAACGCACGGTTGGACAGCGAGCTGTACGGGCAACGATGGATGACCGAGAGTGCATTCTCGGCCATCAAACGCCCGTACGGGTCCGCTGTCGGGCCGAGCGCTTGGTACCGCCAGTTCCGCGAACTCGTGCTGATTGCCACAGTCTACAACCTCGAACAAGCCATCAAGCAGTGATCGCTACGCCTTCCGCGGATTCAACAAGGCAGATTAACCGGAACTCAGTCCTGAGATAACCACTTGTCACCCTAAAACCAGTCGCGTTGGAAGCGTTAAGTGGAGGGGTTGCGAACCCCCCAGACAGATGAAGACGGATTTAGAACAGCATCTTGAGGACTCCTTCGACTTCACCACGTTTGAGCGACTCACCGCGACCGGAGAAACGATCACGAGTAGCAAGGGGAAACTCTGCTACGTGCCAACTGATATTCCGATCCCGTTCGACAAACGAGTTCTCTCTGCGATCGTGGACAGTGACGATGCACGTGTCCTGCCGATGCCAGTCGACGAGTGGGAGTTCCGAGAAACGGTCCACTCTGGGATCGAGTATCTTCTTGAACAGGATGGGGACGCTGTCGTCGTGTTCTTCTGTCCCCGTTCCCTGATCGACACCTATCAAGACATCCCCTGCAGTGACTTTGTCCATGTAAAACGCGTCCAGCTTGAGGACTCGACGCGGACCATTCGCGAAGCCTTCAAACGCGGTGCAGGCACCGAACCACGCACCTCCACCATTGAAGATCTCGCTGAGTTCACTCTCCGCATCTTCACCGCCGCTGCGACCGGAACGGAGCTTGCCCCGACACAGATCCAAACAAGCAGTGATGACCGACTCGATGACTTCTACATCCCTTACGACAAGCTCACAGCAGTCCCGACACCTATCCACGACTTCTTCCTCACCAGTATCGGGATCTCCAAGCCCGACCTGTTTGACCGGCTCGACACTAACGCACAACAAAACATCTACATTAATCAAATGTTTGACCACTACGGCAGCCGCTTCGCCGAAAATGAACCGAAACACGAAATCGCAACTGCGATCCAACGTCTTGACCCTGATATCCAGCACCTGTTCCGTCATCTGGTCGTGAAATGGCTCGCACAGCGCCGGCTGTTCGACGCAACCCTACCCGAACTCGCTACCATCGACTTAGACCGCCCCGTAATTGACAACATCCAAACCAGTTACCAACGCATCGCAGACGACGGCAGCACCCTGAACATCCAACAACCAGGAGCAGCCGCCGAAAGCCTAGCTCAGCACTTTGGTATCCTATTCGACGACATCAACTACGACAATCTCACCGATATTGTCAACACAGCCCGCGACCAGCTATCAAGCGACAGCAAGCAGATTGAGGACTACAGCTCTGACCCCGCAACTCAGACGGTCGAAAAGGTTGATGCTCTGCTCGCCTTGCTCGCTCAAGTCGCTCTCATCAAACAGCCCCGCCTCGTCAATCGGGCATTTCCTGAGGACCGGTGGGCGTCGATCTTTCAACAGTTCCTCCGAGTCGCCTTCGATAACGACCGCCACGACCTCCTTGACTACCAGTACCTTACTGCCCTCAATCGGGCACGGAAACAGGAACGCCGGGAACGAGAGTACGAAGACCAAGCAGCAGAAATCAGAGACCTCGATGTCACTCTCGACACCCTTCCAACCTTCCTTGAGCAGTGGACATCATTCCTCGCAGAAACACAGAGCAACGACGACTTCTCACCATTACTGCAGCAGGAACTGATCGATAAGTACGACGAGTATTGTTCCGAGGTCGTCAGCCAGTACCGGGACATCGTTGCAAGCGACGAGTGGCTGCATCTCTCCGATCTCCTCACACCACGCCACGACCACGACGGAGTCACGATCACCATCATCATCGACAGCTTCGGCTACACTGACTACCTACTCCTCAACCAGTTCGACTTCGTTGACCTCGACCCTGATGCCGTTGATCTCGTCTTTTCGAATGTCCCTTCCTACACACCCTCCGCCATGTCGACTATCCTCACCGGGCTGCCAGCCGAACAGACCGGAATCTATAGCTGGGAACCACGCCATGACGACATCATCTGCAACCTCAAAAATCGTGACTCGGGAACTGACTTCGAGTTTATCGACCGCGAGACAGCCCATAGCTTCCACCTCATCCAACGCCCACAGCTGAACGAATCCGGCATCACCAGAGTCGCCGACGAGATCGCGGACATCCGGTTCAGCTCAGACACCACGATCGAAGCCGACCATCTTGACGCCGTCCAGAACGGATTCATTGATGAACTGGAAGCCACACTCAACGAACGACACCGCATCCTTGAGGGCGATGACTTCGACCCCTCACCAGAAGCCCGTGAGGCACAGAAATCCCGGATCGTGCTTTACCTCGAAGACTTCGATCAATATCTCCACCAAACCCTTGCCTTTGCCGAATTCGAGAACTACTACCGAACACTCGGCAGCTTCCTCACTGACCTCCTTGCGGACATCCGCAGCACAGTCGACACAACGATCGATGACTCGGTCGACATCCAAATCGCTTCGGACCACGGGAAACTCACTCGTTATGAAATGCAAATGGTTCTCGACGAACACCCAGAATATGAGTTCACTCAACAGATGCTTACTGACACCGTAACGCTTGACCAAGCCTACCAAGTCAATTTCCGTCAAGCAGAGTTCACGAACCGAAGCGACAACCACTACATAACGGTCGCCACCGACGACAGCGACCCACCAGTTGACCGCGTTCGGACCATGCTCACCGAAGATGATGCCGCCGATGTCAGCGATGACGAACTCCGCGAGATCATCGAAAAGGTCGACTACCTACAGTCTGGCTCAAAATTCGTCTTCGGGGAAACAAATGATGATATCGATGAAACAGTCGATCAGTTCGCCGGTGTTGACTGCCACCGGCCACGTGGCGACAGCATCTTCGAATTGCCGGACATCGGACTGGTCTCCAGATATGATGTCAAGAATCAAAGCGGTCACGACCACGGCTATCACGGTGGCACCTCACTCAGCGAAATGGCTGCCCTCCGCCTCACCTTCCAAGGAGTGTGACCCTACAACCATGTCCAGAACATACGGATCTATCCCGCAAATCGGTCATCAAGATATCCTCAAAGGGATCGAAAAGCTCGCACAAATCGTTCAATTCCGTAGCCAGTTAACGAAAGCAGAACTTCAGGAGGAGATGGAAGCGATCAACCGAGAACGAGACTCGAAACTATTCTTCGCAATCGACTACTGGTTCAAATTCACCTTCGAAGACCAAAACCGCTCCATCGAGATTCTGAAAGAGGTCGACGGTCATATCGAACTGACCGAGGATGGAAAAGAGCTCCTCACTGCACCGGATTTCCGGGTTGCCGCGTTCAACCTGCTTGAAAGAAAGTCCCGAACCAATTTCACACTGTTCCACGATGTCCTCCAGAAACTCGATAGCAAGGTCCAGAAAGGCAATTATGACATGGGAACAGACGTAACGGGGACTATCGACACATGGATCGGCAATAACGTCACAGCAGGAGCAATCGACTGTCTCCTCTGTGACTTCGAAATCGTCGTGGAAGACGGTGATCGATGGCGGATCGACCCTGCACAGTACACCTACCTACGAGGCGAAGACAAGGGGATTGTAGAAGAGATCATCGCAGAACACGGCAACCGGATGGACCTCACAGAGTTGGAACGATTGCTGACATTGGATTTCAAGTGGGGCGAAGAACAAGTCGGCGACATCATTCAACAATTACAAGACGAAAACAGGATAGCAACTGATCGTTACGAGGGGAAAACTGTAATAGAATTGGTGACTACCTGAGATGAGTATTGTTCGTAACGTATTAGATCATCTTGATCAGCCCGGCAACGATATCGCTATCGTTGCGGTCAATGATATCCATGCCGAGTTCGATACAGTCTTCGAATTTATGGATGAATGCCGACGACGGACATCAAAGCGATTCGATACGGAATTTCTTCGTCCCAGAGACCGCGACGACGGCAGCGGCAACAAAATTGTCCTAATGTCGAACCCTGCCCGGATCACGGAACACAGCGTGCTTGATAAGCGAATATACATCGTCGAACAAATCAACGACCTGAAACGCAACCTCATCAAATACCGGATCAACACATGACAGTCCAGGAAGCCAAAGAGGATATAGTCAACATCCTCGACCGGCAAACTATCAAACGCGTCCGACGCGAGTGCGAACGATTAGCCGCTGAAAAAGACCTTCCTGCCTTCAAAGCATTTCTTGATGAGGGTACCCACTTCATCCTTACCGACAAACGGGCAGACATCTTACAAGGTGTTTACGACGGACTAGCAACTCAGGAAAGTCCTGGCGTCATTCTGCACGGAGCCTACGGTTCCGGCAAAACAGTGATGATGGAGAACATCGCTGCCCTGTGCCAAGCCGACCAATCCTTCGGCGGCCGCGAGTTCAACCAGCTCCACTACGGCGACACACCGGTTGACTGCATCACCATCAGTCTAGAGCAAAACGACACCCCTACCGACTTCTTGCACGCCATCTTCGAAGCACTGGTCACCCAGAGCGACAACGTCGCCCGCGAAGACCTCAAGGCAATCTTCAATGACCGTAAGATTAACCTCACAATTGAGGACCTCGATAACACGCTCCCACCGAGTCAACGTGACGACCTTATTGACCGGTTCGAAGACCCGGACTCTTTGGAAGATATCGCCCGCGTCACCAAATCCCTAACCGCCGGTGACGCGCATAAACCGATCACCTGGTTCACAACCTACTATCTAGACCGGGAAGGTCGCTACCCGGCCCTCTACATCGACGAATTCGAGCAATTGTTCCGGCAAGGCGTTGATCCCGGCGGCACCTACCGCCTCAAAGCCATCATCCAGAAAATGATCCGGAATGCCGTCTCCGGATTCGACGACCTCGATACACCGCCCTACATCCTCTTCGCTAACACGCTGTCTCTCGACGAACTCAAGGACCGGTTCAGCGCAGAACGCGACCTTATCGACCGGATCACGGAAAGTGTCAGCTATAATATCGACCTCTCCGAAGACGAAACCAAGGAACTCTTCGCCAAACTCTACCGCCTCTACGTCATCCCCTTACTCGCCGACCGTGACGGCGACACCCAAGACTGGTACGACACACTCACCGCCACCGACCTCGGCGACGACGGCTACGTCTACCCCTTCACCGACGACGCCCTCAATTTCGCCCTCAGCATCGTCCAAAAGTTCGAGGACGAGACCCAAGGCGAAACTGTCGTCCGTGCCTTCCGCGACTACAAACGCATCCTTATCGCGTTTCTCGACCATTGGGAAGACGACGGCCGCATCAACCTCGACTTCCTCTACCAACACGGTGACGATGTCCGCGAACAGCTCCGCGGTCAGGTCGAACGCGTCAACCTTGACGAACTCCCCGGCGAAGGCAGCATCAAAACCACCATCGAAACGGACTACAATGATGCTACCGGGATCGAACGCCGCGTCCTCTGCCAGATCGCGAAAGTCGGGATTCTCCAACGCGAAGAACGTCCAGTCTACTTCACCGCCGACGAAATCATCTCGATTGCCGACACGATCGAGCTTCAGATCGATACCAGCGAAGCGGCTGATCTGATCGCACGTGCGGCCAGCGGTCCAGATTACTTTGCACAGGAGGACGATCGCCTCGAATTCAACCCGAACGAACTCACCGGTACCGCTGCCGGCGGGGGTGAACTCTCTCTCGCTGACCAAGTCGGTGAAGCAGTCGACGATCTTGACCTCGAAGACACAAACCTGCTCCAGCTCTGGGAAACGATGCAGGAACAGTGCTTCCCAGACACGTCGTTCGAAAACCGGAACGACCAGTACCTCGTCTTCGATACCGACGGCGACATCAACTATACATCCAAGGTCTATCTCTCACTAGCTCCTGACTCCCTTCCAGAACGGCTCCAAGCCGAGGTAGACGATGACGCCCTCCAAATAGTCATCCGGCTTGGTAGGGATACTGAGGACGAACTCCCGGCACGGTTCTACGTCACCGAACGGAACGGTCGTGCATCGAACATTACCGACGAGATTCAGGAAAGCCTCAATCAGGAAATCGAGGCCCACGTCGACGAAGACAGCGACTACTACGATCTGATCGAAGCAGTTCAGGACAATTTCTCCCGGTTCGATGAGTACCAGGCGTACGTGATGTTCCTGAAGCTGTCTCTCGCCGATCTGGCAGGGGAAGACATCCATAGTGACATCAGTGCGAGGACGGCCGAAGAACTCAGTTTCTCCATCATCGGGACGGTCGATGGCAACTTCACCAACATCGCTCACGACTACCCACGAACCAAACTCGGGTTCAACGATTCCTATGCCGGGAAGAACTACCTCAACCTCGTCTATGGCATCAAATATCTCGAACGGGAAGGCGAACTTATCCACAACAACGCCAACCACCCCCATATCGACGTCCGATCATTTGGACGGGTTAGCCGGACACGGGAATACGGCGACGAATTCCGGAGCATTGTCAGCTCCTTCGCCGACAACGAATCTTTCATCCAGGAACAAGACGACGGCAAGTTCGATCTCGTCCCCGAGTTCAGCAGTTACAGCGCTGTTCTCGACAAGATTGAATCCAATCTCGATGATGATGGACTTGAGTTCAACGAGATTCTTGACCTCATCTTCGGAACAACGGAGGTCGAAAACGTCGCGAAAGCGATGGTCTACCTGTTGTTGATCCTCGGCCAGTACTGGGATGACTACAGCTGGGTCTTCGAAGACGAAGATGAAACCACCATCATCCCTGCAAACGTCCGTGTCGAAACGCAGCGCGAGCAAACCCGGAAAACAATCGGCCGAGCCATCGAGATAGAGATCCTGAACCAAGCCAAGCAGGATGAGCCGGACAGCGACCCTGTGAAAGAGTTGAAGAGAAAGTACGATAGCGTGGACGAGGCTGATGCGGCCCAGCTCGATGATCTCCAGGAGGAGGTCGATGCTGACTGGGAGTTCGAGTACCAGGGAGTGAACGAATCACTCCGTGAAATCGGGGCTAATAGTGTCTTTGCAGATACAGCTATAGCGACCTACGCCGCTACGATTCGCCCGCTCGACTCGATCGACGCTGAACTCCGCTACCTCATCCTTGACGACCTCAACCACCTCGTCACCCAGGTCGAACAAGCAGCGGAGGTTCTCGAAAAACAGGACGAGCTTGACCAACTGGTGGCGAAGGTGGAATGGTTCGATATCGATCCCGACCTTCAATCTGAGAACCTCTGCATCACGTGTATCTCAGCCATCGAGGAGTTCTGGAAGTCACGCCAGGTCGAACGGAACATCGACGACGCTGATATCGCTGCTGATCTCGACGGCTATCTTGCGGGGGATATCCAACTGAACCGACTGTTCGACATGCTGCAGCGAAGTCGGAAGAGCATCGTCCCCCAAGTCGACACCTACGACGCTGACGACCATCTGGAAGATTTCACCACCGACCTAGACTATGTCAGAGGCGAACTTGAGGACACGATCGGTGACGAGCAGGACAAAGTCGCTGACGCACGAGAGGAACTGAAGGAGTTCCGTGACCGGATTCCCGGCGAATCCAGTTGGCTCCGCCACGGTGACACCGCGCTTGATAACTGTGAATCCGAACTCAACAGCTCGCCGGAATACTTCGACCACGAACAGTACGGCGAGTATTGGGACCAGTGGGAGACGGCACGGCGGAACCTCGAACAAGAGGCGTTCAGCGAGAATGAGTTCGAGGACACGGTCAGGAAATACGACAGCGACATCGATATCGAAGTGGTCGAAGACGCTGCCGAGGACGGGATCAATGCCAAGTTCACCGAGCTTGATAATGACGCCTTCGGACAGGTGATCGCTGGGTTGGACAGCGACTCGGAGACTGCCGAGGAACTAAAACAGTCGCTGCTGAAGATCCGTGTGAAAGCTGAACTTATGGGGAATGAATCATGATTATCGGCGGCGACAGGGAGGAACTGTCCGCCTATCTCGGGCGCAAGTTCGACAGCGACAACGAGCTGGGTGAACCGGTTCGTCTGGATCTCAACGAGCCGCATATGGTCACCGTCTGCGGCAAGCGCGGCTCCGGGAAGTCCCATACCTTGGGCGTGATGATGGAGGAACTGATGACCCTACCTGCCCAGGTCCAGCAGAATCTGAATGGCTTGGTCATCGACGCGATGGGCATCTACTGGAGTCTCCAGGTCCACACCCCCGACACCGACCTCCTCAACGACTGGGATCTGTCCCCGACGGAGTACCCGGTCAAGGTCTATTACCCTGCCGGGCTCGAAGAACAGTACGAAGAGATCCAGCAGTACTTCCACGAGGGCTTTGAACTCTACCCGTCCGAACTCTCTGTCGAGGACTGGCTCTACCTGCTCGATATCGACGAAACCCAGGCACAGGCCGGCCTCCTTTCCCAAGTCATTGAGGAGTCTGAGGAGGACTTCGGCCAGTACTACAGTATCATGGACCTGCTCGACAAGGTCGAAGCCTCCCCTGAATCCGCCAACATCAAGGACGCGCTCCACCGCCGCCTTGAGAAGGCTAAGAACTGGGGTATCTTCAGCTCCTCGGGCTCCAAGATCGAGGAAATCGTCGAAGGCGGCGAATTCGTTGTCCTTGACCTCTCCGGTGCCGGTGCCCTGCCGTGGAACGTCCGCACTATGCTCACCGGCATCCTCGTCAAGAAGATGTATAACAAGCGGAGCTTCGACCGCAGCCGGGAGGAAGTCAAGAAAATCAAAGGCGAACATACTGAGGTCAACTTCCCCCTTGTCTGGCTGTTCCTCGACGAAGCGCACCTGTTCGCACCGTCAGGCCACACCGAGCCCAGTACTGATCCCTTGGTTGAATGGGTGCGACAGGGCCGTCGCCCCGGACTCTCTCTAGTCATGGCCACCCAACAACCCGGCGCACTGGACAACAGGATCCTCTCCCAATGTGACACCCTCATCATCCACCGCCTCACCGCTGGCCAGGACTCCGACGCTGTCGGGGACAAGATCTCCGAAATTCACGACGCACAGACCATCAGCCACTACATGCAACAAATTCCGAAAGAACCGGGCTACGCCTACGCCATGAACGACGACGCCGAAACCATCGTCCCCGTCAAAGTCCGCCCCCGCAAAAGTTGGCACGCCGGCGAATCCGCCAAACTCGAAGAATTCCTCCCCGACTCGTAAAACCGGTCTACTCCGAAGACAGGGTGGCGTTCCTCCACGAACTGTCGTTTAGCTGGCGGCAATGTCGGTTCCAGTGAATTAGTTCTACTGGCTGCCATGTTCGGGGCGATAAGGGTTGCTACGGGTCATCGTACAAGCCGCCCAGTCGCTCCTGGAAATCCTGGATGACGTCGCCGCTAAGTTTTTCGACGGTGTGGTACCAGTCGGGGCCGTGGCGATCCTCGGCCGGATTGGCTTCGTGATGGCCGAGCTCGTGGAGGACGGTCCCGATCCGTCGCGGTGTGGGTTCGTCCCAGTCGTCAGCGAGCGCGTTCAGGTACACAGTTTCGTCGTCGGGGCTGTACGTGGCGTGGGTCTGCCTCCACCCAGCCGGAGACATCAACACCGAAGACACCGCTGTCTTCGTCGCGATACGCCACAACAGGCCACCTCGGGGGATCAGCGGCCGCGCCGCGTGTTAGTAGTTCCCACTGCAGATACATCGGACAGCTCTGAAGACGGAAAAACTGGCCAATCGCACTCGGGCTGAGGATAGGTCGATCGATACGTGCTCCCATATCCCTAGCGTTGAAACAATGCACCTCCTTAACAATAAGCGTCTGATCAGCGAACCGGGTAACAGATACAAAGGCCAGAGTCCCTCCGCTTCACATCGTGACCCCGGTTTGCACTTCCCCGACCTCCGGCAACAACCACGATTGCAGATCGCTTACTTGGGTATCGAAGAACAATTTGTAGAATTTCGGATGATTTTTCACCGACAGACATCATCTTTTCGGGGAGCGATACCACCGGAAAACACCTGTTGCTCACGTTTAGATAGCGTCTGAAATCGACGACCCTAACTGAACCGCCAGCTGTGTTAACATCCCGATTTATTCAGCACCCGTGAGGTTACCCCGTAAGTATTGTTCTCCACTATCCGCAATCTGATAGTAACCCCGTTTGACACGGACAACGTACCCTTTGTCGGTGAGCGTCGTCAGTCGACGGTTCACTTCGTCTCGGGACTTATCGATGTTGATGGCAAGTACCGAGGGCGAGAGAATCAGCCCAGATGACGACAGACATTCAAGGATACGATCGTCTATCGGGAGTTGCATCCACTCCGGCGGCTTACGACGGTCAGCCACGTTATTCTCACATCGATAGCTGGGGTCTTATCAAGTTCCAATAACAAATAAATGATTTTAAACACATGGATTAATGAGATAAAAAGTACTACAAGAGGGAGAGCTGGCAGTCGTCGCTAAATTCACAGCTTTTGCACTTCCCTCGGACATCCGCACCTTGTGGCTCTACCTCCCCTTTCCAAATCTGGACATGCCGGTAGAGATGGTCCGTGAATTTCGATCTTTGATAGTCATAGACATCAAGATCAATATGGTCGAACTCAACTAGCGCATCACGTATCTGATCGAACTGACCGTTAGCGAATTTTATTTCGAGCGTGCCTAAAAGCGCTGCAGTTGTTGGTTTAGCCGCTGAATCGCTACTAGACTCGTCTTGATGATAGTAGTCTCGGTCG
>Ga0207755_100550_pt1 | contig 16871 bp, 23 predicted proteins | sample A23P2SouthBayCA_FD_187734 | JGI IMG/M metagenome (GOLD analysis project Ga0207755, IMG submission 187734) | Aerobic enrichment media microbial communities from Bioluminiscent Bay, La Parguera, Puerto Rico - A23 P2 (SPAdes) | ecosystem: Environmental > Aquatic > Marine > Unclassified ...
TTGGGACACGGACGACTCCGACAGGCCCGACGCTGAGGCGGTCGACGGCCGCCGTCGTCCGGTCACTCGCCGGCAGGGACAGCGTGACGATCCGGCGTGCACCGGCGTCTGCCGTCGGGTCGTCGGTCCGGGCGAGCCGTCTCGCCGTTCGTTCGAGGGTCTCGGCCTGTTCCGCGACGGTCATCGATGCCCGTTCTCTGCGGGCGTCATCGAGCGCCGGGAGCGTCGCGCCCAGGAGCGCGCTGGCCAGCAGCACGGCCAGCACCGCCCGGTAGATCACAGCCGCGTCCGAATCCGGTCGAGCACGCTCCCGTCGCCCGACTCGGTCCGGCCGGGACCGTCCTCCCCGTCGGCCGTTGGCTCCCTCGCTCGTCGCTCGTCGGTCTCGCGCTGGTCTACCGACGCGTGCTCATCGGCACGCTGTCTGCGGTCCGTCCTTCCCGTGGCACGCTCGTCGACCGTCGACGAGGGCTGGCGGGTGCGTTCGGCCGTTCCCGAGCGATCGCGTCCTGATTCGGTCGCCCGTCGGTGTGGCTGTTCGTCAGCGTCGAGCCGATCCTCGAGTCGGTCGACGGCGGCGAGGGCGGCGTCGGCCCGCTGGGCCACGTCCTCGTTGACCGACCGGACGTTGCCGACGTAGCCGCGGACGGCCTGTGTCGCCGCGTCGAGTTCGTCGAGTCGCTCCTCGATGTCGTGCAGGCGGTTCTCGACCTCGTCGAGGCGTCTGGCGAAGTCGCCGCTCCGGGCGAGCGTGTCGAGGTCGTGATCGCCACCGGTCAGCGCGCGCTCGACGGCGTGTAGCCGCCGATCTAGTCGATCTCGCTCTGGCATAGCCGCCGCTGGTCGTGTCATCCCATTTGAACCATCGGAATGGGGTAACGTTGATTAGTCGCCCTGTCTACGCCTGTAGTATGAAGGTCGTCCTGATTGGTGTCGGTCAAGCCGGGGGGAAGATAACGCAGGCCCTCGCCGAGTTCGACTACGACATGGGGTTCGACGCGGTCAAGGGTGCCATCGCGGTCAACTCGGCCCAGGCGGATCTCCGTGAACTCGACATCGACACGCAACTCATCGGGCAGGACAGGGTCAAAGGCCACGGCGTCGGAGGCGACAACGAACTCGGCGCCGAGATCATGCAGGAGAACGCCACCGAGGTGATGGACAGCCTCGACGGCAAACTCACCACCGAAGCCGAGGGCATCGTCGTCGTCGCCGGTCTCGGCGGCGGCACCGGATCCGGTGGCGCACCGATGCTGACCCGCGAACTCAAGCGCATCTACGACATCCCCGTCTACGTGCTGGGAGTGCTCCCCGGACAGGACGAGGGCGGCCTGTATCAGGCCAACGCCGGCCGCTCGGTCAAGACCTGCGCCCGCGAGGCCGACTCGGTGATCCTCATCGACAACGACGGGTGGAAGTCATCCGGCGACAGCCTCGAAGACGGCTTCGAGCGCATCAACGACGCTATCGCCCAGCGGATCGGTCTGCTGTTCGCCTCGGGCGAGGCCGTCGAGGGCGTCGGCGAGAGCGTCGTCGACTCCTCGGAGATCATCAACACCCTCCGGGGTGGCGGCATCGCCTCCGTGGGCTACGCCGCCGCCGAGTCCAGCGAGGACGCCGAGGAGAACATCAACACGATCACCAGCATCACCCGCAACGCCCTGCTGACGAGCATGAGTCTCCCCAGCGCCGTCGAGGCCGAACGCGGCCTGCTCGTGATCGCCGGCCATCCCGAACGGATCTCGCGCAAGGGCGTCGAGCGCGCCCGCAAGTGGATGGAAGAGGAGACCGGGAGCCTCGAAGTCCGGGGCGGTGACTTCCCAATCGGCAGCGAGAAACTGGCCGCGCTCGTCGTCCTTGGTGGCGTCGAACGCTCCGAGCGCGTCGAGCAGTTCATGGACCGGGCGCGCGAGGCCGAAGAAGAGAAGAACAAGGAGATCGATCCGATGGAAGGCCTCGAAAACGACGGTCTCGACGATTTGATGTGAACCCCCTTTCTGCTCGGGGGGTTCGAGGCGCGCTTCGAGTACGCTCGAACCGTCTGGTCACGGGCGCGTAACGCCCGTTCGCATGGTTTACGGGATCTTCGTCCCGCTCGCCGCGTTGTGCGTGAGCACCGCGAACGCTCTGTTCGCCAGAGCGTGCTCTGACGGCGAACCGGACGACCTGCCGGGCTCTCCGGACCGCTCGGTCGCCCGGTTGCTAACCGACCAATACAGCAGTACTACACGCTCCCGCCTGCGCTGGTTGTACCACTGTAGCCACGCCGTTCTGCCAACCAGCCGCCGAAGCGTCCTGCGAGCGCGCCGGAAACGGCCACCACGGCTAACATAATGGCTCCAAACGCGAGGGCCATTCCGACGCCGACCGCCTGGAACCATAGCGGATTCGGGATATTTGGGACCGCCCAAAGCAGTTCGCCCAGAGCCCAGAGCAACGGCAATCCCCCGATCAAGGCCGCTCGCGATCCGGTCGCAGTGCTATTCCCGCCACGTCGCTTGATCAGATAGCCGGCGAGCACGCTTCCGAGGACGATCATTCCGAGCGTCATATCCTCTGGGGAACGCCACGCTTCGAGCGCGGTAAACGGGAGTGCGAGTAGCCCGCCGACGAGGGCGTACTTCCACGTCTCAGTCAACTGGAGGGGACCAATCCGAACCATGTCAGAATTTCTGGGTCTTGGAACAAAAAACCCCGTTACACAGTTTCTCATCCCGAGAACACCGTTCCGGAGGGTCGTATGAAACGTTCGTGCGGATTTCACACCGATGTGTGGGTGAACTATCCGGTCGGTGAGCACACTCCCCGAGCAGCGATTTCGAGTCGGATGCACGTTACGTGATCCGGGACCAGCCGAGGGTGACAGTCACCCCATCTATATCGTCCTCGCAGAGAGGAAAACAATTAATACGAAAGCTTACTGACTGTATAGTCAGTCAGCTCACGACGACAACACAGCGCTACCTATGACCGACACAACACGCTTCGAGCGAGTTCGCGACCGCGTCTACAGTATCCTCTTTCTGTTCCCTGCGGCACTGGGTCGTCTCGGACTCCTCGACCGCGAACGTGGCGAGGAGGCGTTCGACCTCGCCCTCCCGGTCATGGTGACCGGGACGATCCGAACCGTTCTTCGAACCGCGGACTTCTTCATGGTGAGTCTGGCCCTGCCCGCAGCGGCCGTGGCGGGTCTGGAGTTCGCGTTTCAGTACTTCTTCGTCGGGTTCGGGCTGGCGCTGGCGCTGTCGAGCGGAACGATCAGCGTCATCTCTCGGCTGAAGGGTGCCGGTGACCACGCTCGCGCGAACTTCGCGATCAAGCAGTCGCTGTGGCTCTCCGTGCTCATCTCGGTGCCACTGATCGCCGCCGCACAGCTGTACGCGGATCCGTTGATCGACCTGTTGACCGACGATCCGGCGGCTATCGAGCAGGGAGCGATCTACCTCCGGATCGTCACCTACGCCCTGCTCTTCCGGTTCCTGTCGATGATCGCCGCCCGTGCGCTGCAGGGCAGCGGCGACACGCGCACGCCGATGTACGTCAACCTCATCACCGTTCCCACGAACATCGCGCTCAACGCCGTCCTCATCTTCGGTCTCGGTCCGTTCCCGGAACTGGGTATCGCCGGGGCGGCGTGGGGGACGGCCCTCTCGGAGACGCTCTCGGGCCTCATCTTCCTGTACCTGCTGCTGGCGAACAACCACGGGGTGCGCCTGCGGCTGGGCGGCAAGCAGTGGGACACGGACCTCGCACGGGAACTCGTCCGGGTGGCGGCACCACTGGCCGGGAGTCGGCTCGTCGGCACGTTCGGTCGATTCCCGTTCCTGTTCGTCCTCGCGACGCTCGGGACGCCCGTGGTCGCAGCCTTCGCCATCGGTCGGCGCGTAATCATGCTCGCGATGATGCCCGCGTGGGGGTACTCGACGGCGTCGAGTACGCTCGTCGGGCAGGCCCTCGGTGCCGGTGACGAGGCCGAAGCCACTCGCTACGGCTGGGATACGACGACTATCGCACTCGTCACGCAGCTGTTGATCGCGACGGTCATGGCGGCCTTCGCCCGCCAGATCGCGCTGGTGTTCACGGCCGACACGGTCGTCCTCACGACGGGGTTCATCCGAGTGTTCGCGCTGACCGTCGCGGCCTTCAGCGTCGCCCGGAGCATGCGGGGCGCGCTCCGGGGCGCGGGCGACACCACGTGGCCCCTGTACGGGAAGATCGCGGGACTGGTCGCTCGACTGGGGATCGTTTCGCTCGCGCTTCCCGTCGGGACGACGTTCACCGTCGTCGGCCTCTCGGTCGCGCCGGGACTCGGAATGGGGATCGGAGCCGTCTACGCCGCGATCCTCGTCGACTTCTACATTCAGGCCGGCGTCAACGTGGCTCGGTTCCGGACCGGCAAGTGGCAGGTCGTCGCCGAGCGCTCCGGAGCGGGGCGAGCGCCGTCGGACGACTGATCGGCCGTTGTGAGCGACGATCTCGAGAAAATTGTGCGTGCGGGCGGGCGTCGTCCGATCTCAGACCAGACTGGAGCCGTCGAACTCCGTTCGGTCGAAGTCCACGTCCATCAGATCGAGAATCGTCGGTGCGATGTCGAACAGATCGGCGTCGCTGATGCGAGCGTCGTCGTCGTCGACGAACAGCGTCGCGTTGTCGAAGCTGTGCATCCCGTTGCGGGGGCCGACGCCGAACACGTCTTCCGATCCCTTGAAGCCGGCCTTGAGGTCGAAACCGTGGTTGGGGATCACGACGAGGTCGGGCGCGATGTCGTCGTGGTCGCCGCGGAACGCCTGTTCCTTGGTGACGACGCGGTCGGCGACCTCGTTGCCGTTCGGTCCTTCGAGGGCTTCGAGTTCGGCCTTGAGCTCGCTACGGACAGTCTCGTACTCGTCCTGCGGGACCGATCCGCGGGGCTCGCGGTCTTCGAGGTTGATGTAGAAGCGCCCGGGGATCAGCGAGTAGGCCCGCGTCGACTCGTCGATGTCGTCCAGCGTCTCGTGGTCGTCGTCTTCGTAGGTGAGCCAGCCTTCCTGTTCGAGCCACTCGTTGAAGTGGACCTCGTAGTCGAGGCTCGTGAAGCCGTGGTCGGAGGCGACGACCATCGTCGTGTTGTCGTCGAGCTTCTCCCGCAGTTGGCCGAGGTAGTCGTCGACCTTCCGGTAGAACTCGACGAACTCCTCCTTGTACTCGCCGTCCTCCTCGTAGTGCTTGAAGAGGAAGTGGTTGACCCGGTCGGTGGTCATGAACACGCCGAAGAAGAGATCCCAGTCGTCCTCTTCGATGTAGTGTTCGAACGCCTCGAAGCGCTTGTCCAGCGTCCGGTGGGCGTCCTCGATGAACTCCTCCTTGTCCTCGCTGTGGCCGAGTTTGGCGTTGACGTCGATGCGGTAGTCGTTGTCCTCGAGGTAGTCGCCCAGTTCGTCGGGGTAGGCGGCGTCGCCGACGCCCGGCGAGAGGAAGCCGGACACCATGCGCTGGACGTTGCGCTGGGGCGGGAACGTGACCGGCACGTTCAGCACCGTCGCGTCGCGTCCGTCGTCGGCGACCCGGTCCCAGAGGCGCGTCGCCTGCACGTCACGCCCCATCGGGACGTAGGTATCGTACGAACCGACTTCACGATCCTGGAAGCCGTAGACGCCGGTTTCGCCGGGGTTGACACCGGTCGTCAGCGCCGGCCAGCAGGCGCTGGACTCCGGTGGCACGATACTGTCGATCGGTCCGGAACTACCTTCGTCGGCGATCGCTGCGAGGTTCTCGAACTCGTCGAAGTGCTCGGAGATCAGACTGTACGGCACTCCGTCGATGCCGAAGAAGGCAACTCGGGGTCCTTCGTCGCCGCGAATACGGTCGAACAGGCCCATAGGGGGCTTTCATCGTTCGGGGACAAGAAGCTTCTTTTCGCGGTCGCAGTCCCTGCTCGTCACCGAAAGCGGCAATCACTGATCGGGCGCTGTGGTGTCTCCGTCGACCGGCTCGTCGATGTCGGGGTCGAAGTTCGTCGGAACGACCGTCAGATGGTCCATACCGGTGGGTTGTTTGGTCGCCATCACACGATGACGTTCGGACGCCCCGCCCAAGTAATTACCCATGCTCATAATTAATCGGCAACATCGTCCGTCATTACTCCCGGGAATGGCGACTGGGTTCAATGCGGATGAGCGTGGACTGGATCCGGAAAACGCGGGCTCGACCGGAACGTTCGGGTGGTCGACCTGTCCCTGTATCACGGTTGTACTCGGATCACAGGCCACTGTCGTGCAGCGCCCTCAGCCGGCGCTGTCCGGCGAACTCCGTTTCGGCATCGATACCCGCGTCCGAAACGAGCCGACACCGTTGTCGGAGGAGTAAGAACGGCCTACGCCGGGCCACGAGCGGCCCGGGGAGTAAGTTCGTTACTGGAAGTGTTCGTCGTAGAGGTCCTGTGCGTGTTCGATGGCGTCGTAGGCGGCCTGCTTGTCCTCCCACCCCAGCGTCTCGACTTCCTTGCCTTCTTCGAGGTTCTTGTAGGTCTCGAAGAACTCGTCGATCTCGTCGAGTTCCTGCTGGGGGATGTCGTCGAGGTCCTGAATGTGGTCGTAGCGGGGGTCCTCACTGGGGACGGCGATGACCTTGTCGTCCTGCTCGCCGTCGTCGTCCATCTTCATCAGCGCGACCGGGCGGGCCTCGATGACACAGCCGGGGAACGTCTGATCCTCGACGAGGACGAGCACGTCGAAAGGGTCCTCGTCGTCGTAGTACGACTGGGGAATGAAGCCGTAGTCGGAGGGGTAGTGGACGTTGCTGTGGAGCACGCGGTCGAGGACGACGCCGGGGACGTCCTTGTCGTACTCGTACTTGTTACGCTCGCCTTTCAGGCACTCGACGACGGCGTAGATCTCTTCGGGCGCGTTCGGTCCGGTTTCGAGGTCTTCCCAGAGGTTCGTCATCATCGGCGACTCCGATGGGCGTCCAAAAAGTACTTTCGTAATCAACTACGACTCTGCAGCAAGCGAGTACACCGCGTCCGTGAATCACGTCTCCCGTGGTACAACCACGTCATAACAACAGCTGTTGTTTGAAATTTTCTCGATATACACACGGAGACGCCACAGCGCCGCTGTCTCTCGGAAATTCGCCAACCTGAGGGCGAGTTAACAAGTGTTAAATAGCTTGATGACATTCAGCTAACCATGTCAGAGGCACAAACGAAAACTGACACACCAGGCATCGCAAGCGAACTGACGGCGTTTCAGCAGAACATCCTCGTGATCCTCGCCGAAGAGCCACGGTACGGTCTGGCTATCAAGCGGGAACTCGAAACCTACTACGACGACGAGGTCAACCACGGGCGTCTGTACCCGAACCTCGACGATCTCGTCGAACTTGACCTCGTCGAGAAGAGCGAACTCGACAAGCGAACCAACCAGTACGGACTGACCGAAGAAGGGAAGGAAGCGGTCCTCGACCAGCTTTCGTGGGTCTTCGGCAAGTTCGTCACCGAGGAAGCGCGCGCAGAAGAACTCCGGGACCTCGTCCAGCAGCACGAGTAAGAAACGACGCCGTCCCGAGTCACTCGGGATGGTCGCTGCCGAGTGGGAACGGCACGTCCGTTTTTTCGAAGACGATCCGAAGCGACTCCTCGAGCAGCGCCCGCTGCTCGTCGTCGGGCCAGACGTTGCGCTCGAAGTAGTCGTCGCGGAACTCGAGCAGTTCCTCGCGCGTCAGTTCGTCGATCGGCTTGGCGTAGTGGTTGCTCGCGAAGTCGGCCAGAGCGCGGGCGTTCTGGCCGTGGACCTCGTCCTCGGTCTCGGTGACCGTCGCCACGATGTCGTCGTTGTGCCCGGCGACGGTGTCCCAGTCTGCCCCTTCGCCGGGACCGGACAGGGGGCGTTCGAACCCCCGGTCGAGGTCCTCGATCCGTTCCGGGCGGATCTGCCCGTTCTCGACCCATTCCACGGGGTGGCAAACGAGCACGTCGCGTGTGTCGTCCTCGCGAACGCGTGCCGTGTAGTCGTGCTCGGCCAGTCGGGCGTCGCGGTCGTCCCGATAGGCGCGTGCTTCCGCGTCGTCGACGGCGTTATGGGCCAGTTTCGTCAATCTCTCGGCTTCGTCGACGACTTCTTGGGGCAGCGTGTCCGGCGATTCCTCTCCGGGTTCATCGGTGGGTTCGTCGCTCTCAGTCATTGTCGAGTGCCTCGTTGGCGAGTTCGTCGGCGCGGGCGTTGATCTCTCTCGGGACGTGTTCGATCGACCACTCGTCGAAGCCCATCAGCAACTCCCGGGCGTCGATCCGATGCTCACGGAGGTCGGGGTCGTTCGTGTCCCACTCGCCCCGCACTTGCTTGACGACCAGTTCGGAGTCACCGCGCAGTCGAAGCTCGTCGAAGCCATAGTCACGGGCGACCTCGAGCACCCGCAGGAGCGCTCGGTACTCGGCCTGGTTGTTCGTCGCGGTCCCGATACGCTCGCCGCCGTCGGCGACGATCCCGTCGTCGGTCACGAGCACCCAGCCGACAGACGCCGGTCCGGGGTTGCCACGCGACGCGCCATCGAAGTAGGCGTGGACGCGGCCGCCGTGGTCCCGGAGGAGTCCCTCTAGCTGGGCGGTGTCGCCGCCCTGCACGACGACCTTCCCGTCGTACGCGACGGCGGTCGCGCCGCCGTGACTCGCCCGCCACCGCTCGTGGTCGGTGTTCCCCGCCTCGATGGGCACGCCCGCCGCTTCGAGGCGCTCGCGTGCCGCCGCTTGGTCGCACTCGATCGTCGGCATCGTTCGATGAGTCGCCGACGGATCCGCATAACGGTTCTGTCTCGGTGTTCCCACGACCTTTTGCGGTCCCGGGCCGTACTGCCGCTACTGGCGATGGTCTCGACCGACTGGCTGGTGGACTCGATCGGACTCGACGCGGCGAGCCGCGCCGTCGATGCGGTGCTGGTCGGCTGTCTCGCCGCCGCGATCGCTGTGGGGTGGCTCACCGGTCTGTCACCGGTCGGGCTGGTCCTGCTCGTCGCCGGCAGTTTCGCGCTCGACCTCGCGCTCGGCTGGGTGACGCGCCGACGACTGCTCGAGACGGTCGAGATCACCGGATCCGGCTCCGACCGCTCGCTTCGCGACCGCGTGACTGGACTCGCCGAACGGATGGGAGTGACGCCCCCTCGGATCGTCGTCGAGGCGTCACTCGACACCGGTGTGACCGTCCTCGAGGGACGGGAGGGTCCGGTGTTGCTGCTGTCGCGGTCGCTCCGCGACGACCTCGACGAGCGGGCGTTGACCGCCGTGATCGCACACGAGCTCGCCCACCTCGACCGCGGGCATATCGACCGGTTCGATAGCCGCGAACCGATCGCGCACGTCGTCGGTGCGACGGTCTTCTGGGTCGTAGTCGGTCAGACTCTCGACCCGGTCCTCTCGCTCGCCGGACTGGCGACCTACGTCGCTGCGGGCGCGTTCAGGGCGTCGCCGCTCCCGCAGCTGTACTATCTCTGTGCCAGCCTCGGCGTCGTCTTGCTGCCACTGGGTGTGATCGCGCTGGCTCACCGACTGCAGGAACATCAGGCCGACGACCGAGCGGTCGCACTGACCGACGCGGAATCGTTCTGTCGCGGCCTCGTCCACGTCGCTACGGCACGGGACGGGGGGCTTCACGAGGACGTTCTACGTCACGCCGGCGACTCCCGTGGACTGCTCGAGCGCACGACCGCCACGCACCCACGACTCGATCGACGGCTGGCGCGGTACGGGCATTCGATCGAAGCGTTCCTCGAGTGACGACTCGGCTTCGCCGCGGTCCACATCATGCCGAAAGTTGTCGGTCTTCACCCCATCGACCGCACGCTATCGTGCGGCCGACTGGGCTGTCTACAATCGTCCGTCTCAAGCGGTCTTCGCGCCGTCTTCGGGTGGCTGGTCCGTTCGAAGGTCCGGAATGCGCTGTTCGTCTTCGCCGGTGAGATTCGCGACGACGGCGTAGAGTCCGACGGCCACGATGACCGCGCCACCGACCATGGTCACTGTCGTGAACCCGGTGACCAGTTCGAGGAAGACCGGCGACACCGCGAGACCGGCCCCACAGATCACGCCCACGATGCCCGCCCGCAGGTCGGGTCGTTTCCCGGATGCGATCCGGTATGCGCTGTGACCGATGGCCATCGCGGCGAACTGCCCGAACAGGACGTTCGCCAACGCCTGCGTGTGGCTGACCGTGAAGAACGCCGGCGTGAACACCATCAACAGAGCGACGACGGCTCCGAGTGTCGCAGCCGCCTTTATGATCCGTGACATAGGTATTACACCCGTAGTTACTAACTCACCGTATGTAATAGTTCCTCCTGGCAGCGCTCGTCGTACTCGGATCGGCGATCGTGTCTGCACCTCGCAGACGCCGACCACTCGCCCGACGCTCGGTGCTTCTTTTCACGTTCGTCTCGACTCATCTGGTAGCTCTAGGAGTCACTGTTATACCCTCGACCGACCAACCACGGGTAGATGCGTCTCGACGAGTTCATCGAGGGGTTCGAGCGCGACGAAGCCGCCGAGCGACGGCGTCTCGCCGAGGAGAAGTCCTACGAGATCACGAACTACCTCGAAGACGTCGAACGGCAGTTCGAGGAGACCGTGCAGGGGGACGCGCTGTTCGGTTCGACCGCGCCAGAGATCTTCGTCGGCCGGTCGGGCTACCCCAACATCTCGACGGGCGTGCTCTCGCCGATGGCGACCGACGCCGACGCCGAGACCTTCGCCACGAGCGGCCAGTGGTACCAGAACGGTCTGGGTATCGACGACGTGCTCCAGCGCCGGACCGGGATGCTCAACTCCACGCGCTCGGCGAAGGTCGACGTGAACGACGTGTGGGACGGGTTCGTCGGTACCCAGCGCGAGGTCGCCATCGCCGACCACCCCGTCGATGTGGAGGTCGGTCTCGACGGGACGCCGGATCTGGACGTGAGTTTCGACGACATCGGGACGCCGACCGGCCCTCGCGCTCGCGCCACGAATGCTGACCTCGCCGAGAACCCCCACGTCCCCCGCGCCGTCGAGAAGACATTGGAGGACGACGACTGGCAGGCCGAGGGTGCGATGAACTACCTCTACAACCGCGGGTTCGACGTGTACGAGGTCAACACGATCCTCTCGGCCGGCGCGCTGGGTCAGAATCGCCAGCGCAAACTCGTGCCGACGCGGTGGTCGATCACGGCCGTCGACGACACCGTCGGCCAGTACCTCCGCGGCACGCTCCTGAACCGCGACACCATCGACCAGACCGAGGTGTGGTACAACGAGTACATGGGCAACCGCTACTGGGTGCTGCTCTCGCCCGGCCAGTGGGAGTTCGAACTCGTCGAGATGAAAGCCCCGGAGAGCGTCTGGAACCCCACCGGCGAGACCCACTACCTCGCCAGCGCCAACGAGGGCTACGAGGGCCGCACCGGCTACGTCGAGGAGACCGCCGGCGCGTACTACGCCTCCCGACTGGGCGTGCTCGAACACCTGCAAGAACGGGACCGACAGGCCAAGTGTCTCGTCCTCCGGGAGGTGACCGACGACTACTGGGCTCCCGTCGGCGTCTGGCAGGTCCGGGAAGGCGTTCGCAACGCCTTCGAGGAGGGCGCTGGTGACGCGGACCTCCAGTATCGGGACCAGCCCGCGGTCGCCGAGTCGTTCCGGGACGCCGTCACCGCGGTCACCGAACAGCTCCCGGTCTCGCTCGGAGCGCTGCGGCGCAAGTCCGACATGGTCGCCGGTCTCCAGTCGACGCTCGCTGACTTCTGACCGGTCGCCGCTGACAGAACTCTTAGGACCCTCGCCGTCGAGACGCCGATATGACGCTCCTACAGCTTCCGGGTGGGGTGGAACTGCTCTTTATCGGTGCCGTCATGCTGCTCTCCGTGGTGGTCCTGTTCGCCGTCGTCGGCGGCTTCCTCCTCGTTCGCCGGGACCGCTCGCCCGACAAGCAACGGCTCGACCGACTCGAAGACCAGATGGAACAACTGCAGCGACGGGTCGACCGGCTGGAGGAGTAGCTTCTTGTCAGCGCACCGTCTCTTGTCGACTATGCTCAATCCCCTCCAGATGGGGTTCCCCGGCGTTGCAGAGCTCGTCATCATCCTCATGCTCCTGTTCGTGGTCGGCCTCCCGCTGCTCGCGGTCGTCGCTGTCGGCATCTACTTCCTCACCCGAGACGGCGACGAGACTGCGGCGTCGACGACGAAAGACGAGCGGATCGCAGAACTAGAGGCGGAAGTCACAGCGCTGCGCGAACAGGTCGGTGACCGGAACGGCGACACAGACACCGAACGCGAGGACGGGGACGACGACCCCACCGCCACTTAGAGGCCCGAGAACGCCTCGTCGACCAGTTCGCCCGTGTCGGCGATGATGTCGGCCATCGTCTCGTCGTTGGGTGCGATGCCGGTCAACCGGGCGATCCGCATGATGCTGACGTGATACACCGTCTGGACGCCCGGCTCTTCCTGCCAGACGACGACGTTACAGGGGAACAGGCCGCCGATCCGGTTGTCGCTCGCGTCGAGTGCCCGGTCGGCCATGTTGGGGTTGCACGCTCCCAGCACGTGGTAGGGATCGCGATCCGCGTCCACCTTCTCGTTCAGCATTTCCGATGGCGAGAACTCCGTCGCGATCCCGAAGCCCGCGTCGGTGAAGGCCTCACGGACGTGTTCGACGGCCTCCTCGTGGCCCATCTCCAGAGTCGCGCGTTCTTCGCCAATATCGCCACTCGCCAGTGCTGTCGGATCGATCGGGAGCGTCATGTCCGACTAGACGGCCGGCCGCGATAAAAACGTGTGGCGCTACTCGGTCGGGATCGGTCCGTCGCCGAGGACTTCGCGGACCGCCGACTCGAACTCCCGGCGGTGCTCGAAGTAGGGCACGTCCACGTCGTCCATCACTGTCGCGAGTTCCTGTGGCCCGTCCGGCGTCCGGATCTCGGTGTCGCCCTCGCGTTCGACGATGGTACTGTGCTCGATTCCCCACGTGAGTCGGGAGCCGACGCGCGCCAGCGGCGCACCGGCGACCGAATCTCCCTCGCCGAGTTCGACTGCTGGCTCGTCCTCGCTTTCCTCGTCGTCGCTCATACGCGCTACTTCCGAGTGACCGTGATTAGGGTTTTCGGAACGCGGGCGGTCGCTCGTTCGGAGGTGCGCCGCTTGCTTCGCTCGCAGCGCGCCTCCTGTATGCCACCCGTCTGACGTATAGTTTTGAGGACAGCCCCGCTAGTACGCGCCATGACGAGTCTCACAGACGTCTACGAGGGCAAGGTCGGCCGGGTGGCCAGCCGACGCCAGCAGCTCCTCGGGACCGGGCTCTTTCTCGCCGGTGCGGCGATGCTCGTGGGTGCTATCGGACTGGCGACGACGAACGCGGGTGTCCAGTCGCTGGGCCGGTATCCGGCGCGAGAGCTGGCGGGCGTGCTCGCCGGGTTCGGGTTGCCGGCGGTCCTGCTGGGCGTGTTCGCCGTCCTCCCCGCCTCGCGGTCGGTGCGCGCGGCGTCGCTGATCGGGACGAGTATCGCGGCCGTCGGGGTCGTGCTGTTCCAGTACGCCTACCCCTACGATTGGATCGTCGCCGCGCCGCTGTTGGCACTGGCGACGACAGCAGTGTACTTCTTCGGGGTCCTCACGGTGTTCTGGTCGCTGTTCGTCGCGCTCGCGACGTTCAAGACGCGCAACGACCCCGGTGGAACGGCACGCATGGAGATCACCAGAGAGGGAACCATCCGTCTCGTCGAAGAGGCGCGCTCGCTCGGGCGCTTCGGCGGTATCGGCATGTTCGGGACCGACCTCGACGGCGAGGTCGAGACCCAGACCAATCGCCGGACGGACACGACCGACCACGACGGGGCCACCGTCGAGTCGTCGGCACCGGTCGGCGACGGCGGCGCGACCGAGACCAACGGGATCGACGCTCTCGACAACCGGCCGACGCGGTCCTCGTCCCAACGGACCGACGGGACGCCGTCCCGGTCACGGCCCGGTCGAAGTCAGACTGCGAACGGCGACGCGGATCGACAGAGTATCGTCAGCCGCACCCAGCCGAGTGCCGACGGCGGGGCAGTGATCGACGAGAGCGACGCCGGCTCGACCGACGGGAGCGCGGCGTTCAGCAACGACTTCCTCCGCTCGACGCAGGCAGACGACGACCTCGACGAGTACTGTGGGAACTGTCGGCACTTCGAGTACGTCATGGACGACGACGAGGCGACCCCGTACTGTGGGTTCCACGACCGGACGCTCGACGACATGGACCCCTGTTCGAACTGGCTCGAACGCTGACCGAGAACCCGCGAATTTAAACCACTTCGACGGCAACGCAAAGCAACAATGGAGTTCTGCGACGATTGCGGTTCGATGATGAAAGCTGAGGACGGCGTCTGGGTCTGTGGCAGTTGCGGTGCGGAGAAAGCACGCGACGCCGCGGCCGAGCAGTCGATGGTGACGACCCAGGGCCAGGAGAAGAGTGAGATCGTCGACACCTCGGAGGTCGACGCCGAGGACATGGGGCCGACGACCGACGCCCACTGTCCCGAGTGTGGTAACGACCGCGCGTTCTGGGAGATGAAACAGATCCGGGCCGCCGACGAGTCCGAGACGCGCTTCTTCACGTGTACCGAGTGCGAGCACAAGTGGCGCGAGGACGACCACTGATCCAGTCAGCGACGGTCTTCGGTCGTGACCGTCGGCCCCGACGGAACTGTTAGGTGGATCGGGCCGCCACTGTGACGTGTGTCATCTTCCGACGAGCGGTTCCCGTCGGTCCCCGAGCGGGCACTCGACGAGGGGGGCTGGACCCGCACCGACGAGACCGTCGAGACCGTCTTCCAGTTGCCCGGCACGAAGGTCGAGGGTGCGACCGTGGTGTACGGCGACGAACGGGCGCGAGCGGCGGCCGAAGAGCACGGCGGCCTCGATCTGCCCTGGCGCTTCTTCTTCGCCACGAAGTTGACGTTCACCCCGTCGCTCTCGCCCGGCATCGGACCCGCGATGATTCTTCCGACCGTCCGATCGGAGGCGAATCGGACGTTCAAATCGGAACTCCGCGACCGTGGCTTCCAGTCGATCGACCGGGGCCGGACTGAGCGAGTGCGCGTCGACTCGGGCGACCGGACGAAACTCACACAGTTCCGCGCGACGCTCCCGCTCGACGACCACGACGCGACGCTCCCGGTGACTGGCTGGGTCGGCGTCTGGCACGGCGACGGCTTCCGGATCGGTGCCGGGGCCTATCCAGAACAGTCCATCGCCGAGATTCTCGACATCGACGACCCGCCGGCGGTGCTCACGAAGACGAGCCGAGCGTATCGCGACGAACTGCTCGATCTGATTCGCGCCGTGGCGTGAACGGCCGGTCAGGGGTTGCGAGCGAAGGTGAGGTAGCCGGTGTGACCGACGCCCCGCGTCGAGGGGCGAGTCCCGCGTTCGCTCACGTCGAGCGATCGCTGGATCGTCTCCAGGGTCTCGGCGTCCCGTAGACCGGCGTCGCGAGCCGTCTGGATCGCCCCGCGAGCCTGTTCGACGAACGGCGAGTACACCGCGAGGAAGCCGCCCTCGACGAGTAAGTCGGGCGCGCGCTCGACGACTGCCGCGGCGTCACCAGTGTCCAGCGTGATCACGTCGAAGTCGTCCTCGACGAGCGTGTCGAGGTCGTCGGTCACGTCGCCGGTCCGAACGTCGACGCTGTCGGCGACGCCGGCCATCGCCATGTTCTCGCGGGCCACGTCGGCGAACTCCGCGTCGCGCTCGTAGGTCGTCACGGTCGCCCCCATCCGTGCGAGGTACGCCGAGAGCACGCCCGTTCCGGTGCCGGCGTCGAGGACGCGGTCACCAGACTGGACGCCGGTCTTGCCGACGACGATGCCGATGTCGCGGGGCATCATCGGCGCGCCGGTGCGTTCGAGGTGGTTGAACAGGTCCGGGCCGCGCAGTGCCCGCACGGTGAAGGGCTCTCCGAGATGCGTCTCGACGACCTCGCCCGGCGTCGGCTCGTCGGGCACTTCGAGAACCCCGAGATCCGTCTCCAGCGTCTCGCCGGCTGCGAGGAGGTACTCGCGGTCTTCGGCCTCGTGGACGAACAGAAAACTCATTCGACGCCCACTATTCGAGGCGCTCGACTGCCGCCGCGAGGTCGCCGTCGGTCTCCTCGAGCGCTTCGCGTGCGGTCTCCTCGTCGACGCCGGCCCGCATCGCGACCAGTTCCACGTCGTCCTCGGGGATGCCGCCGCCACCGGTGGCGTCGTCGGGCGACGCGTCGGCTTCGGTGTCGCCGCCAGCGTCGCCGGCGTCCAGCGCGCGCTCCTCGGGCTCGCCGACGACCTGATAGGTCGACTGGCCCTGCGCTTCCATCAGCTGGACCTCGGCGTCGGTGAAGTACAGCTCCTTGTCGGGGGTCCGAATGATCACTTCTTCGGCATCGATGTCCTCCATGTCGATGCCCATCTGTTCCATCATCTGCTTCATCTTGCGGGGGTTGAGTCCGCCGCCGCCTCCTCCGAACATACCCGTCTGTGGGAGGGCCGCCGTCAAAAGGACACCGACCTCGGCTGGCCGTCGGTCGTCGCCGGCGAGTCAGTCGGCCGCTTCGCTGGCTTCGCCGGACCCGTCTGCCAGCCCGGCCCCGTGACGGACCTTCACGGCCATTCCGGTCTGGAAGTCCAGCATCGCTTCGCCGGGGAGTTCGGCCCGACCCACCGCGAGCAGGTCGCCGTCGTGGTGGACGACGATCACCTCGTCGCCCGGTCGGATCCCTTCGTCGGTCGACTGGACGAACTTGGCGAAGGCGTTGCGCCCCTCCCGGACGAACGGCTCGCTGTCGTCGCCGACGACGACACGGTGACGCGGTGCGTCCAGTCCGTCGAGGAGTCGCCGCCCGCCGGCGACCCCCA
>Ga0207755_100556_pt1 | contig 16748 bp, 19 predicted proteins | sample A23P2SouthBayCA_FD_187734 | JGI IMG/M metagenome (GOLD analysis project Ga0207755, IMG submission 187734) | Aerobic enrichment media microbial communities from Bioluminiscent Bay, La Parguera, Puerto Rico - A23 P2 (SPAdes) | ecosystem: Environmental > Aquatic > Marine > Unclassified ...
CCCGCGGATTCGAACCCAGCGAGTCGCAGCGCGCGACGCGCGACCGTCTCGCGCTGGTTCCTGAATCCGCCCGGACCCATCGACCTTTTGCTGCGCTCGTGGTCCGAGAGACGGCTTTGCCGTCTCGAACCACGGCTCCGCCGTCTCGCACGCAAAAGCGCGGCGCACCTCCTGCGGAGGTGCGTGCGCCTCGCCCGAAGGGCGAGTGAATCGGCGGCCGTCACGCGAGGCCCGCAGGGCCGAGTGTGACTCAGCGAGAACGCAGTTCTCGCGCGATACCGGGCTCTGACGAGCCGATCGGTCGCCGAACGCTACTGCACCGGTCGGTTTCGCGCATTCGTTCACGCATTCGTCCCGACCCGAAACTGCCCGGCGTTTCGTAACCCTTTTTTCCGCGCTCGTCCTCGGCTAGCGTGCACGCCGCCTTAGCTCAGACTGGGAGAGCACTCGACTGAAGATCGAGCTGTCCCCCGTTCAAATCGGGGAGGCGGCATACCTTTTCGGCGCGGATTCGATTCGAGAGTCTCGACTGAAGATCGAGCTGTCCCCCTCCCCGCGAGCGAAGCGAGTGGGGGCACGGAAGGCGAGCGCAGCGAGTCTTCCGGAGTTCAAATCGGGGAGGCGGCATCTTCCTGCGAACGACGTGAGCAGTGAAAACGCCCCCGAGCCGATTTGAGCCAGTCAGTCGCAGCCGAGCGGAGCGAGGTCGTCTGACGTTGTTCAAATCGGGGAGGCGGCATTTTCTGATATCGGTGAGCGACGCGAGCGACGGTCGGTGGATAGCGTTCGTACGTCGTGGTACTGTGGCGAATCGTTATCCGAGTCGGTTCCGAAGCCCTCGTATGGACAATCCCGACCCCAACGACGGGGCGGCGTCGGACGCGCTTCCGGCCGAGGACGCGCTCGCGCTGTCGCCGGACGTGCTCGAACTCGATCCGGTGTACGAGGCGCTCGGGCATCCGCGTTGGCGCTACCTGTGCTATACGCTGCTGGAGGACGACGAGTGGTCGCTGACGGATCTCGCGACGAAGGTCGCGGCGTGGGAGCACGGCGTCTCCGCGGCGGACGTGACCGACTGTCAGCGCGAGCGAGTCTACGTCTCGCTCTACCACGCGCACGTCCCGAAACTCGTGGACGAGGGTGTGATCACGTTCGACGAGACGACCGAGCGGATCACGGCTGGGGAGCACGCCGAGCAGGTCTTGGCGGCGCTCCGGGGGATGGGCGCCAGCCTCGACAGCGACCAGGAGGCGCACGCGAGGGCCGACGAATGAGCGGCGACTCCGGTGGGTCGGCGAGCGGCGACGCGCCGGGCGCGATGGACGCGCGCTGGTCGCAGGTCGCGCAACGCCACTACGATCCGGACGGCGACGCGGATCTCACGACCGTTATCGTGTTCGCCGTGGCGGAGGCGGAGGGCGTCGACCCCGCGGACCTGACGTCGCCGCCGCTCTACGAGTGCGTCGACGCGGCCGCCATCGAGGACGCGTTCTTCGGGTCGGACGTGTTCGGGGCGTCGCGGCGCGGCACCGACACCGTCGAGTTCAGGTACATCGAGTATCTCGTGCGGATCCGGAGCGACGGCTGGGTACAGGTGTACGCGCGCGCGGACGCCGACAGTCCCGAGTAGCCGCCGCTTCGCCCCCACCCCGAGAGTTTAGTGAGACGCGAACGCATACCACGGTATGCCAGAGACGGCGACGCGAACGCGCGAGGAGGCGATCCAGTACTACGCGGAGCGATTCGGCTCCGAGCACGTCACCGTGCAGGCGGACGCGCCGGGCTACGAGACGCCCCGAGAACTGAACGGCGCGACGCCGGACCTGCTCGCCGTGGGGGCGCGTGCGGAGCGCGCGTTCGTGATCGAAACCGACCGCGACGGCGACGAGGCGCGCCGAGAGAAGCTTCGCGAGTGGGCGGACGGGCACGTCCAGCGGCTCTTCCGCTGGGGCGTGCTGACGGACGACGGCACGGTGGACCGCTGGCGGGAGTGACGGCCGCCACGCCTACCCGTCGTCCGGCCGACTATCGGGACGTGAGAGCATCCACGCTGGCGCTCGCGCTCGGCGCGTTCCTGTTCGTGCTCCCGATTCCCGGGACGTTCACCACCGGCGCGCTCGTGCTCGTCGCCGCCCTGTTCGCGCGCTGGCGGGGCTGGTAGCCCCGTCAGTGCGCGGCGCCGCCGAGGAAGAGCGTTCGGACGACGACGAGGACGCCGACGAGAGCGTAGACGGCGATGAGCATCACCATCACCGTCGACTCCGAGAGCCGATTGTTGAGGTAGGCGCCGGCCTGCCCGCCGAAGAGGCAGCCGAGCGCGACGAAGATGCCGACGCCGAACGGTACGGTGAATCCTTCGCCGGTGATCGAGGGCGCGAACCGGAGCAGGGCGACGTTCGCGACGAGCGCGGCGACGACGGTGACGTGGAGGACGAGCGCGCTCGTCCCCGTGGAGAGCTTCAGCGGGACGCGGCGTCGCAGCGCGAGCATCGACTGCGTGAGTTCGCCGATGGCGATACCGACGAGGCCGGCGAGCGTGCCGCCGAGGAGCGTGACGACGAAGTCCGGGAGTTCGAGGTGGAACTCCGTCTCGTCGCTGCCGTCGCCCATCACCGCGTCACCGCTCGGGCGTTCGCTCGGATGGCTCGCCGCGCCGCCCATGTGCTCCGCGGGCGGCGTCTCGGCGGCGTCGTGCGTGTCCTCGAGGACGCGCGTCCGCGGCTCGTAGTCCTCGTGAAGGACGGCGAGCAGGTCGAGTTCGGGCTTCTCCGCGACGGTGTCGACGATGGACGGGCCGTGCTCGTGCGCCTCGTAGAGGACGACGGCGAGGACGACGAGCAGCAGACCGAACCCGACCATCAGGACGCTCGACGGCACGTAGTAGGACGCCGCGCGCGCGACCATCGCGACGGGGACGGTGATGACGAGGAGGCGCGCGGCGACGTTGAAGTCGATCTGGTGGCGATACCAGTACGCGGTGACCGACGACGAGTAGCCGAAGAGTTCGACGAAGAGCGCGAGTCCGACCGCGGCGTTCGCCGCGAGATGCGGGAACCCCGGGACGAGCACCGGGAAGACGAAGAGGAACGCGGGGACGAACAATACCGCGGCCTCCATCGCGAACGTGTTCACGGTCGTCGCGATGAGGAATCCGAGCAGCACGAGCATCAGGAGGCCGCCGAGGGGGACGCCAGTGCCGAACATCTCAGGTAATCGCGGTCGGCGTGCGTGCGGTTCGCGCGATTCGCGGGGTAGGACGGTCGTGACGTGACATTGCCCACGCGTTCGAGCGCGCCAGTGTAAAAGCGGTTTCATCCCTCGGCGCGCCGCCGCTCCCCTCTCCGCACTCGCAAAGGTTATCAGTGGGGAGCCTCTCTCTTCAGAGGCAATGGCGAAAGGCGTAGTTGATTTCTTCAACGACACGGGCGGTTACGGATTCATCGAGACTGACGACGCGGACGAGGACGTCTTCTTCCACATGGAAGACGTCGGCGGCCCCGACCTCGAAGAGGGTCAGGAGGTCGAGTTCGACATCGAGGAGGCCGAGAAGGGCCCCCGCGCGAAGAACCTCACCCGCCTGTAAGTCGTTCGAAGGAATCGCCGCCACGAGGCGGCGTCGCGGTAACGGTCTTCGACTCCCGGAAGCGCTGACGGTTGCGGTGTGAGCGAGTCCGGTTCCTTATCAACGTGCGGAGCGACGCGGCCATCGCGCCGCCGCCTCCGGATTTTTCGAACTCTCGTAGCCGACGGCTCGCCTAGCCGTCCGCGAGTTCGTCGAGCGTCGACGCGTCGAACGCGTAGCGACGCGACCCGTCGGTGACGACGAGGCCGCGCCCGCGGAGTTCGATGAGGAACCCGTGGACCGCGTCCCGGGACGCGTCGGCCGCCGCCGCGAGTTCGCCGACGCGCGCCGGCCCGTCGACCAGTCGCTCGCAGACCGTCGTCGCGACGGCGCGCTCACAGCCCACGGCCGCGCGCGCGGCCGTCAGCCGCTTCCGGACCGCGGGCGCGCGCAGTCGCTCCGCGCTCGGACCCTCGACACGTTCGAGCGCGTGCTCGTCCGCCGCGGACCCCATCGCATCCTCGCGTTCTGCGCGCTCGCGCTCCGTCGACTCCTGCAGGCGTTCGAGCGTCTCCGCGAGCGACGGCGTCGCCGTCTCCGCCGTCGTCCCGCCGTCCGCCGCCCCCGCCGTCGCGTCGCCGCCCGCGTCCGCCTCGGCCGCCGCCGCATCGCTCGCGTCGCCGTCCGCGTCGCGCTCTAACTGCGCTTCGAGTTCGTCGAGGCGCGCGTGCAGGTCGTCGATGGCGCCGTCGTCCGCCGCCGCGTCCGCGAGCGTCGCCTGCGCCGTCGCGTTCGCGTCCCCGTGCGCGACGGCGTTCGCGAGCTTTCGCGCGGCCGCCGAGACGTCACGCGCCCGGTCGAGTTCGTCCTCCAATTCGGCGATGCGCTCCTCGCGGTTCTCCAGTCGGCGTTCGAGTTCGTCGATGCGGTCCTCGCGCTGCTGTTCGCCCTGCGTGATGTCCGCCAGGTCGTCCACGAGCGCGTCGCTCACCGACTTCAACTCGGGTCGCTCGAAGTCGTCGAGGCCGGGCGTCGCGCCCGCGTCGAACGTGCGCTTGCGCTTGAACTGGACGCGCTGGACGGCTGTGTCCGTCCAGTCCGCCTGCACGAACGCCTCGCCCGCGTCGAGGTCCGCGACCTCGTCCGCGTAGTCGCTCCCGACGATGCGGCCCACGACCTTCGTGTCGTTCTCCCACGTCAGGCGATGCCAGACGAGCCAGTTCGCCTGCGTGATGAAGTCCTTCTTCACGTCCGCCGGGCGCTGGCTGATGCCGACGACGCCGAGGCCGTGCTTGCGCCCGCGCTTCCCCACCTTGATCAGCATCCTCCCGGTTTCGCCCATCCCCGCGCCCTCCGGGATGTACTCGTGGACCTCCTCGATGACGAGCAGGAACGGCTTCTTCAGCTTCTTCTCCTTCGCGAACAGGTGGCGCGCCGTCTCGAAGACGAGTTCGTCCGCTTCGTCCTCGTCGAGGTAGCCCGAGACGTCGAGGATCACCGGGACGTTCTCCTCCAGGGCGATGGTCGCGAGGCGCTCCGCGTGCTCCGGACTCACCTGGATGTCGCAGCCCTCGTCCGCGCCCGCGTGCAGGAGTTCGTACTCCTCCTTCAGCCCGTAGTACTCGCCGTCCGTGTCCACGACCATCACGGGGTACTGCCGATCGAGCAATTCTTCTAGAACTACTGACACTGAATTGCTCTTTCCCCCTCCGCTCTTGCCCGTGACGAACCCTCTGCCGGTCAACACTTCGACCGTCGGGAGTTCGAGCGACTCGCCGCCGACCGTCTCCCCAACCGGTAGCGAGCGCTCGTCGACGCCGTCCTCGCTCATTCGTCCGGGCGAACGACGCCCGCCCGCAAGAGCGTTCCGTCAGACGCGAGGCTGACGCGCCCGCGAACGCCCGATGGCTCGCGGCTATCGCCGCTCGCTCGTTCGGCGGAGCGTCGCTGGCGCTTCGCTCCGCCGGTGCTCGCGTGTCGCTCACGACATTCGCTCACGGCTGCGTCGTTCGCGCGTTCCGCGGTCCCGGTGGGACCGCGCGCCGCTCCCGCTCGCCCGTTCGGAGGGGCGTCGCTCGCGCTCAGCCCCTCCAGTCTCACGCATCGCTCCCTCCAGTCGCTCCGCGTTCGCGAGCAACGTTCGCGGACTCGCATCGCTCGCCCGCGAACGCCCGGTGGCTCACGGGTCGTCCCTCCCCGTTCGCCCGTTCGGCGGAGCGTCGCTGGCGCGTCGCTCCGCCAGTTCGAAGCCTTTAACCACGCGCTAGCCGTCAGCCTCGGGTAGTAACCATGGCCGACAATCCCGCCTCTATGTACCGGACGATCGACAAGCCGTCCTACACCCGACGGGAGTACATCACGGGCATCCCCGGCTCGAAGATCGCGCAGTTCAAGATGGGCGACCTGCAGTCCGAGCCCGAGGACTACCCGGTCCAGATCAGCCTCGCGCCCGAGGAGGAGTGTCAGCTCCGTCACGGCTCGCTGGAGGCCGCGCGCCTCTCCGCGAACCGCCACCTGATCAAGGAACTCGGCGAGGGGAACTACAAGATGATCCTCCGCAAGTTCCCGCACCAGGTCCTCCGCGAGAACAAGCAGGCGACCGGCGCGGGTGCGGACCGTGTCTCCGACGGGATGCGCCAGGCGTTCGGCGTCCCCGTCGGCACGGCGACGCGCATCTACCCGGGCGAGCGCCTCTTCACCGCGTGGTGTGAGGTCGAGCAGGCGCCCGCCGTGAAGGAGGCGTTCCGCCGCGCGTACAACAAGATCACGCCCCCGTGCAAGATCGAGGTCGAGCGCGGCCAGGACCTCCTGACGAAGGCCGACTAACGAGGGCTTTTCTTCCCCTCCCGCCAAGAGGCGGGATATGTTCCGTCTCGCGTTCGCGAACGCCGCCGAGACGTTCGAGCGCGTGCGCGACCCGCTCGCCGCGCGCGGCATCGACGTCGAGGCGGTCTCGGCCACTCGCGGTTCGTACTCGCTCGCAGCGCCGCCGTTCGACCCGGACGACTTCGACGCGGGGTTCGTCTTCCCGGGTCGCGTGATGGAGGGCGGCGTGCTGGATGCGTGGCTGGACGTCCCGTGGTTGAACGACCGGGAGGCCGTCCTGACATCCCGGAACAAGGCGGGCGTGCTCGCGACGCTCGAACGCGCGGGGATTCCGACGCCGGAGAGCGTCCTCGTCTCCAATCCCGCGGAGACCGCGGACCTCGTCGACGCCTACGAGGCCATCCCCGATCCGGTGGTGTTGAAGCCGAACTCGACGACGCGCGGCATCGGCGTCGCGAAGGCGCGCGACCTCGACTCCTTCCTCGGCGTCTGCGACTATCTCGACCTCGTCCACGACTATCGGGCGACGGCGGACCGCTCGTTCCTCGTCCAGGAGTACCTCCCGGACGCGCGCGACTACCGCGTGATGGTCCTGGACGGCGAGGCGGTCGGGGCGGTGGAGCGCCGCCTCGCGGCGGCGGACGTCGAGTCGGGGCGCTGGAAGCACAACGTCCACCGGGGCGCGGAGGCCGTCGGCGTCGACCCGCCCGCGCGAGTCCGCGCGCTGGCGGAGCGGACGGCGGACGCGCTTGGCGTGCGCTTCCTCGGCGTGGACGTGCTCGTGTCGGGCGAGCGGGCGGTGGTGAACGAGACGAACGCGCGGCCGACGATCGACGAGGACGAGAAGTACGACGCGGGGTTCTACGACCGACTCGCTGACGCGGTGCGGTCGATTACTCGAAGCTGATGTTCGCGGAGTCGTCGGCGCGCTCGAAGGTGACTTCGAGGACGCCGTTGTTGTAGGTCGCGCGCCCGGAGCGCTCGTCGACGCGGGAGGGGAGTTCGATCCGCTCGTCGTACTCGCGGGTGTCGGTGGCGGCGCTGATGGTGACGACGCGGCCGTCGCACTTCAGGGAGATGTCCTCCTTCTCGACGCCGGGGAAGTCGCCGATGATCCGGATCTCGCTGTCGGTCTCGTGGACGTCGAGGTGCGTGTCGCTCCCGAACCCGGCGTCGCCGGCACCGTCGGGCGCGTCGCGCATCATGTCGTTCATCATCCGCTCTATCTCGCTGAAGAAGTCGTCGAAGGGGTCGTCCCGGTCGTCGCGTCTCATGCGTTCGCCTAGGCCGCTTGCGGCCAAAAGGCTTCGGGGTGCGGTAGGTGTCGGGCGTCTCGCGCCCGGGGGGCCGCGCCGACGCGCTCGTCTATTGTGAGATACGATGGCATACGTCTACGCGGCCGTTTGCGCGGGTTTTAAGCTCCTTGATTGTTATTACTCGGATATGAGTGAACTCTCGCTCGACGCCGATGGGACGAGCGACCCCGTCCGCGTCGGCCTGAACGGGTTCGGTCGCATCGGCCGCAACGTCTTCCGCGCCGCCCTCGAGGACCCCCGCATCGACCTCGTCGGCATCAACGACGTCATGGACTTCGACGACATGGCGTACCTCGCGCAGTACGACACCGTCATGGGCCGCCTCGACGGCGTCGAACGCGACGGCGACGAACTCGTCGTCGGCGACTCCAGCGTCCAACTCCTCAACGTCCAGGACCCCACCGACCTCCCCTGGGGCGAGGAGGACGTCGACGTCGCACTCGAATGCACGGGTATCTTCCGCGAACGCGGGCAGGCCGCCCAGCACCTCGACGCCGGCGCCGACAAGGTCGTCATCTCCGCGCCCCCGAAGGGCGACGAACCCGTGAAACAGATCGTCTACGGCGTCAACCACGACGAGTACGACGGCGAGGACGTCGTCTCGAACGCCTCCTGCACGACGAACTCCGTCACCCCCGTCGCGAAGGTGCTCGACGAGGAGTTCGGCATCGAGACCGGCACCCTCACCACCGTCCACGCCTACACCGGCTCTCAGTCCCTCATCGACGGCCCGCAGGCCAAGACCCGCCGCGGGCGCGCCGCCGCCGAGAACATCGTTCCGACCTCCACCGGCGCCGCGCAGGCCGCCACCCAGATCCTCCCGCAACTCGACGGGAAACTCGACGGGATGGCCATCCGCGTCCCCGTCCCGTGTGGCTCCATCACCGAACTCGTCGTCGACCTCGACGCCGACGTCACCGCCGACGAGGTCAACGACGCGTTCCGCGCCGCCGCCGACGACGGCCCCCTCGCCGGCGTCCTCGGCTACACCGACGACGAAGTCGTCTCCAGCGACATCCTCGGCCTCCCGTTCAGTTCGACCGTCGACCTGAACTCCACGAACGTCATCGGCGGCGACGACGGCCTCGTGAAGGTCCTCACCTGGTACGACAACGAGTTCGGCTTCTCGAACCGGATGCTCGACGTCTCCGCGCACGTCGCCACCTACTAACCCGGTCGTTTTTTCGCCGCTCACGCCCACCACACCCACATGAGATTCAAGACCCTCGACGACCTCGCCGACGGCCAACGCGTCCTCGTCCGCCTCGACCTGAACTCGCCCGTCGACGACGGCGTCGTCCAGGACAACCGCCGCTTCGACCGCCACGCCCGGACCGTGCGCGAACTCGCGGAGCGCGACTGCGCCGTCGTCTGCATGGCCCACCAGGGCCGCCCCGGCGACGACGACTTCGTCTCGCTCGACCAGCACGCCGACATCCTCGCCGACCACGTCGGCCGCGACGTCCAGTTCGTCGACGACGTCTACGGCAACGACGCCCTCGCCGCCATCGACGCCCTCGACGACGGTGAGATCCTCCTCCTGGAGAACGTCCGGATGTGCGACGACGAACTCCCCGAGGAATCCCCCGAGGAGAAGGCCGACACCGAGTTCGTGCGAACGCTCGCCGACCACGTCGACGCGTACGTGAACGACGCGTACTCCGCCGCGCACCGAAAGCACGCCTCCCTCGTCGGCTTCCCGCTCGTCCTCCCCGCGTACGCCGGCCGCGTGATGGAGTCCGAGTACGCCGCGAACACCGCCATCGCCGAACGCGAGTTCGACGGGCAGGTGACGATGGTCGTCGGCGGCACCAAAGCCACCGACGTCATCGGCGTCATGAACGCCCTCGACGAGAAAGTCGATCAGTTCCTCCTCGGCGGCATCGCCGGCGAACTCTTCCTGCGCGCCGCCGGCTACCCCGTCGGCGAGGACGTCGGCGACATGGACCTCTTCGACGACCAGTGGGCGCAGAACGCCGACACCATCGAAGCGCTCCTCGACGAACGCGGCGACCAGATCGAACTCGCCGCCGACCTCGCGTACGAGGACGACGACGGCGAACGCGCCGAGATCGGCGTCGAGGACGTCGAGGAGAAGACGCGGGGCTTCCTCGACGTCGGGAGCGAGACCGTCGAGACCTACGATCCGATCATCCGGGACTCCGAGGCCGTCTTCGTGAAGGGCGCGCTCGGCCTCTTCGAGGACGAGCGCTTCTCGACGGGCACCGTCGGCGTCCTCGAAGCCATCGCGGAGACCGACTGCTTCAGCGTCGTCGGCGGCGGCGACACCTCCCGCGCCATCGAGATGTACGGCCTCGACGAGGCCGACTTCTCGCACGTCTCCATCGCGGGCGGCGCGTACATCCGAGCGCTCACCGGCGAACCGCTCCCCGCCGTCGAAGCGCTCGCGGCGAACGCGTAGCATGAGTGCACCGCTCGGCGTCGTCTCCGACACCCACGACGACCTGGAACGCGCCCGCGCCGCCGTCGACTGCTTCGCGGACGCCGGCTGTGAGACCGTCGTCCACTGCGGCGACGTCGTCGCGCCGTTCACCGCCGACGTCTTCGACACGGACGCGTTCGACTTCCACGCCGTCCGCGGGAACAACGACGGCGAGTGGAACCTCCAGAACGCCGTCGACGCCTTCGGCACCTATCACGGCGAGACGGCCGAACTCACCATCGATGGCCGCGACGTCGCCGTCTACCACGGGACGAGCGAGACGCTCGTCGATGCGCTCGTTCGGTGCGGCGACTACGACTACGTCCTCCACGGACACACGCACACGCGCGGCCACGACGAGGCGGCCGGCACGCACAGAATCAATCCGGGCGGCCTCCCGTTCCCGGCGGGGGACGACCGCTTCCACGTGGCGCTCGTCGACCCGGCCGCCGGGGACGTCGAGTTCGTCGACCTGGGCTAGTCGTCGGCGCTGATGCGCGCGCCGTCGCCGCCCGCGGGCGTGCGCTCGCTCTCGCTGTCGCCGAAGTCGAGGCCGATGGCGGCGTTCGTGCGCGCGACGCTCTCCGCGGCGTCCACGTCCGTGCAGAGCGCGCGGATGGCGTCCACGTTCTCCGGGACGACGTCGCTCTCCTGGTGGATGGCCTGGAAGAAGTAGCAGTCGCGTCCCTCGACGGAGACGGACGCCTCCCAGACGCAGTTCTCCCAGACGTCCCCGCGCGGGCGGCCCGCGTCCTGCGCGTACTCCTTCAGGTGCGCGGGCCCCTCGACGCGCGCGTACTCGGGGACGACGAAGACACGCGCCTCGTTCCCGAGCGTCTCCTTCACCGCCTCCGCGTCCGTCTCCGTCTCGAAGGTGACGTTGACGGTGTGGAGGTGCATCAGGGTCGCGGGGACGGTGACGCCCATCGTGTCGATGGCGACGTCGGGGAGGACGGTGTTCACGTCCGGGCCGTGGTGGGACGGGACGGTGACCGGATCGGGGAGGATGTCGTTGATCGGTCCGCGGTCGGTCTGTCCGGGGTCGCCGCCGCGGCGAACGAGCGTCGCGCGCGCCTTCTCCACGCCGTACGCCTCGTCGAGCGGCGCGAGGACGCGCGAGAGTCCGGTGGTGTTACAGGAGACGACGCGGACGTGCTCCGCGTCGCTCTCCGCGATTGCCTCGTAGTTCGCGCGGGCGTTGAAGCTGGCGTCGACGTCGTCGGCGTCCTCGCCGCCCTGGTAGAGCGCGGGCGTGTCGTGGGCCTCGTAGACGGCGCGGTTCTGCGCGCCGACGCCCGCGGGCGTGCAGTCGACGACGACGTCGCTCGCGGCGACGAGGTCGTCGAGGTCCCCCGCGACGGGGATGCCGGCGTCCTCGAAGTCCGGGAGGCGCTCCCCGAGGACGGCGTGGACTGGGTAGCCGAGTTCGTGCGCTCGCTCGGCTTCGAAGTTCGGTGTGGTCTTCGCGACGCCCGCGACGGTCATGTCGGGCTGGACTGCGACCGCGTCGGCGACGCGCTTGCCGATCGTCCCGTATCCAGTGACGCCCACGTGGAGCATTTCGCTCGGAGATGGGGTCCACGAACGATTAATTCTTTCGGGAAATTTTCCCGTGAATTAACTACGTCGCGAGTAACTCGCGGGGGGAAGGGCTAACGCCCCGGCGGCCCACCACTCCGACATGCCGACACTCCGCGAAGCCGCCGACACCGCCGTCGTCCAATGCCTCGGCGTCACCGCCGACGAGAGCGTCGTCGTCGTCACCGACGACGACCGACGCGCCATCGGCGAAGCACTCTACGAGGCCGCCCGCGACGTCACCCGCGACGTCACCGTCCTCCAGTACCCGCCCGGCGACCAGCACGGCGCCGAACCCCCCGCGCCCGTCGCCGCCGCGATGCGCGACGCCGACGCCTTCCTCGCCCCCACCACGAAGAGCCTCTCCCACACGCGAGCGCGCTCCCGCGCGAGCGACGCCGGCGTCCGCGGCGCGACCCTCCCCGGAATCACCGAGGCCGTCTTCACCACCGGCCTCGACGCCGACTACACCGCCATCCGCCGGCACTGCGCCGACGTCCTCGCGCAGGTCCGGGACGCCGACGAGATACGCGTCACCACCGACGCCGGCACCGACCTCACCGTCGAACCCGGCGCGCGCGACTGGCGCCAGGACACCGGGATGGTCCACGAACCCGGCGACTTCTCCAACCTCCCCGCCGGCGAAGTCTTCGTCTCACCCGAGACGGCGAACGGCACGTACGTCGTCGACGGCACCATGATGCCCCACGGCCTCCTCGACACCGAACTCCGCTTCGACGTCGAGGACGGCTACGTCACCGACATCTCCGACGACGACGTCCGCGAACAGGTCGAAGCCGCCGCCGCCGACGTCGGCGACGCCGCCTACAACCTCGCCGAACTCGGCATCGGCACCAACGTCGCCGTCACCGAACTCGTCGGGAGCGTCCTCCTCGACGAGAAAGCCGCCGGCACCGTCCACGTCGCCATCGGCGACGACGCCGGCATCGGCGGCGACACCGACGCCCCCCTCCACCTCGACGGCATCATCCGAGAACCCACCGTCTACGCGGACGGGGACGTCGTACGCCTCCCCGAGGCGTAGACCTCGGAGACGCGAGCGGCCAGCATCCATCCTAGACAGACACCGACACGCGCGCGACCGGCGTTCTCCGCGGACTTTTACGGCTCGCGCCCCATACGGCGCGTATGAGCGAAAACGTCGAGCGGGCGCCCGTCGCGTGCCCGTCCTGCTCCCCGGACCAGGAGACGGTCCACGAAGTCCTCACCACCGGCGGCGGCACCGCCACCGTTCGGTGCACCGAGTGCGGGCACACCCACAAGGCCCCCCTCGAATCCGAGGACGTCGTCGAACCCACCGTCGTCGTCTCCCAGGACGGCGACTCCTTCACCGCCACCGTCGAACTCCCCGCCGACGAAGACGTCGACACCGGCGACGAGTTCATCCTCGAAACCGACGAAGTCCTGATGCAGGTCCGCGTCACCGCCATCGAAGTCGGCCCCGAAGAGCGCGTCCAACGCGCCACCGGCGAAGACGTCGACACCGTCTGGACGCGCGCCGTCGACAACGTCTCCGTCCCTATCACCGTCCACCCGCGCGACGGCGAGGGCGACGGCACCCGGAGCCTCGACCTCCACCTCCCCGGCGACGAGGAGTTCACCATCGGCGAGACCTACGAGTTCGGCGACGAGGAGTTCGAAGTCGAGGGCATCCACGTCCGCGACGACGCCATCGAACGCTACGACTTCCAGAAACTCGGCCACGAGGGCGACACCGTCCTCGCCAAGGACGTCAAGCGCGTCTACGGCGTCGACGAGTCCTCCAAGGCCTGGTCGGCCTGGTAGGACCGCGCGCACGGCCCCGACCGGGGTCCGCGGCCGCCCCTCCCGCCGGCCCCCACCTTTTCACGTCCCACGCGCGCAGGCCCGCGCATGGACTACGCCGAGGCCCGCGCCGGACTCGCCGACCGTCTATCGCGCCACTACGACCTCGACGAGCGCGTCCTCGACGCCGTCCGCGCCGTCCCGCGCCACGCGTTCGTCCCCGACGACCAGCGCGAGGCCGCGTACGCCGACCGCCCGCTCCCCATCGGCCACGGACAGACCGTCAGCGCCCCGCACATCGTCGCCGTGATGGCCGACCGCCTCGACCTCCGCGAGGGCCAGGCCGTCCTCGAAATCGGCACCGGCTGCGGCTATCACGCCGCCGTCACCGCCGAACTCGTCGGGCCCGCGAACGTCTACAGCGTCGAGTACGTCGCCGACCTCGCCGAACGCGCTCGCGAAACCCTCGCGAGCGTCGGCTACGGCGACGTCCACGTCCGTCACGGCGACGGCCACGACGGATGGCCCGTCGGCGCGCCCTACGACGCCGCCTACCTCACCTGCGCCGCCGACGAGATCCCCGACGCCGTCCGCGACCAGACCCGGGCCGGCGGCCGAATCCTCGCACCCGTTCGCGACGCCGGCTCCCAGACGCTCGTGCTCGCGTCCGTCACCGACGACGGCATCGAACGCGACAGCCGCTCCGCCGTCCGGTTCGTCCCGATGCAGGGCGGGTAGTCCCGCGCCGAGTCGTTCAAGAGTCTCCGCGCCGACCGGACCGTATGGAGTACGCGGCCGCCCGCGACGGAATGGTCGACAGCCTCGAGCACGAGCTCCGGGGCGTCGTCGACGCCGACCCCGTCGGGGACGCCATGCGCGCCGTCCCGCGCCACGAGTTCGTCGACGCCGACCACCGCGCGTACAACGACCGCTCCTTCGAAGCGTACGGCACGCGCGTCCTCGCCCCCAGCACCGCCGGGCGTCTCCTCCAGGCGCTCGCCCCGGAGCCCGGCCACGACGTGCTCGTCGTCGGTGCGGGCGTCGGCTACACCGTCGCCGTGCTCGCCGAAATCGTCGGCGCCGAGCACGTCCACGCCGTCGACATCACGCGCCGACTCGTCTGGGCCGCCCGCGACAACCTCCGGCGCGCGGGCTACGCGGGCGCGCTCGTCGACTGCCGCGACGGCGCACGCGGCCTCCCCGAGTACGCGCCGTTCGACCGCATCCTCGTCGAAGCCGCCGCTGTCCGCCCGCCCGTCGCGCTCCGCGACCAACTCGCCGCCGACGGCCGCCTCGTGATGCCGCTCGGCAACGCCGACCAGCGCCTCACCGTCGTCGATTCGGACGGTGCCGTCGAGGGCGGCACCGTCGCCTTCGCCCCGCTGCTCGTCGACGGCGAACAGGCGGACGTCCCCGAACGGAACCGCACCGCACGCGAGGACCGCGAGCACGCTCAGCGGCGCAGCGAACGACGGCGCGGCTGGCAGCACGACTGGATCGACTGGGGCTAGCGCACCACCAGCACGCCCGCGTTCGCGCGCCGGTCCGCGTAATCCCCGTTCGGCGGCTTCACCGTCACCGAGAGCTTCCCCTGTCGGCGCGTCGCGGGGAGCGTCGGCGTCACGTCGAACGTCGCCACGCCGCTCTCGTTCGTGCGCGCCACCCGTGGTCCCCCATCCGATAAGCCAGCGGTGTCGGCGCTCAGCACCACTGCGACGTCCGGAACCGGCTTCCCGGAGGCGTCGACGGCGGTGACGTGGAGCGTCTGCGCCCCCGTCGAGACCACGTCGGGACTCGTCGTGGCGTCGAGCTCCGTCGTCGTGAGCGCGCCCACGCCCGTCACCATGTGCAACATCACGCCGAGGACGGCGGTGCCGACGACGAAGGAGACGACGAGTCGGATCGGGAGGCCGGCGATACCGCGGTCGGTGCGTCGAAACGCGTCGAGCATACCCCCCGCTGGCCCCGGCTTCGTACTTGAACACTCGGGCGTCCCGCCCGCTCCGCTCGCTGTGGGGGTTTATATGCAAACGCCGACGACTCTATCCCGGGTCGTGCCGTATCCAGACTGTTCTCCAGACCGCCCCTAAACGGTCGCTCGCGCCCCAAACCGTGTAAACGACTCTCACTATTTCACCGCCTGACGGACCGAATTTAACACAAAGTATTTACCCGCAACAACGGTTGTACTGGATGTACCCCTACCGACCGGCAGCAGCGTCCAGTACCGTCGACACCCCTCGACGCGAACGCGCGAACGCCGAACCAACTCCGAAACAACCTATGACAGAAACCAATACCAAACTCCGCGCGGCACTCCTCGCGGCGCTGATGGTGCTCTCCGTCTTCGGTGGCACCGTCGCGTTCGCCGGTGGCGCTGCGGCAGCAACTGGCAATTTCGCCACCAATGGTGCTGCCACCGTTGGATTCGACGCTGGCACCAACGACTCGGTTAGCACGTGGCATAACACGAGTATCAACATGACTGGGACTTCTGGCTCCACCGCGGCTCAGAATTTCCAGACGCTCCAGATCCGGTACGACGACACTGACGTCAGTAACGTCGGCTCGGGCGATCTGAACGAGCTGTACGTGACGAACGGTACGAAGCGTACGCTCCTCGGAAACGGCAACGTGAGCGACGTCTCCGGAACTGACAACGGCCACACGCTCGAGATCACGCTCAACAACCAGATCTCGATCTATCAGGACGAGACGATCGTCGCGAACTACTCCGACGTCCAGAACCCGGGCTCTGGCTCCGCGCCTCACTCGGTCAACGTCTCGGTCTTCTCCGAGACTTCGACCTCCGGTAGCCCGGTCACGTCCGGCGACAAGGCTAACATCCTCAGCGGCGGCAGCAAGGACACGAGCGTTAGCACGGCCGACGGCGACGTCACCCTGAACAAGGCGAACAACAACACGCTGGTCTTCCAGGGCCAGAAGATCGTCGCGACGGGCTTCAACGGCTTCGACAAGGTCGAACTCCGCCGCGTCACCGACTCCGGCACGAAGTTCGTCCGTCAGAACACGGCCGACGGTGACGGTGACGTCGCGTTCAAGACCGAGGGCCTCTCCGCCGACGACTACATCCTCACGAACGGCGACGCGTCGTCCCGCCTCGGCTTCGAGCTCGCGGTGCAGACGATTGACGCGAGTTTCGACGATTCGTCGACGAAGCAGGCGAACACGACGCTGACGGTTGACTCGAACCGTGGTGGGACGTTCGGCGTGAACG